>Ga0307928_10002871_pt1 | contig 13156 bp, 29 predicted proteins | sample AceLakmetagen232_FD_201815 | JGI IMG/M metagenome (GOLD analysis project Ga0307928, IMG submission 201815) | Saline water microbial communities from Ace Lake, Antarctica - #232 | ecosystem: Environmental > Aquatic > Non-marine Saline and Alkaline > Saline | place: Antarctica: Ace Lake... | reverse complement strand
ACGAAACCGCTCTGGACGTGTCGGTTAATTCTTCGCTGGACCTTGCTGATAGTTCTATGCAAGACATGGTGGACGACACCACTCCAACGCTAGGCGGCACACTGGACGCCGGCGGTTATGCCGTAATCAATATGCTCTATTCGTCCATGAACACGAACGCCACCATACAAGCAGGCGTGGCAGGGAAGCTCGTTACCAGCGTGGTCCTCAACGGTTCTGAATGGCGCAAATATGAGGTATTCAATGATGGCTCAACGGCTGTTACAAACTATAGCATTTTGCATCCTTAGCACTGCGGCGGTTGCTCAGAATGTATATGTCAAGGCTGGCACAATTGGCCGATTCGACATAGACACAAATGGTGTGCGGACGCGGGAACCGGAAAGCACGTACACTAATGCTTTGCTCAAGTACCCGTTCAGCTACGACGATGATAGTCCGTATTACGATTGCAGCACGAACCTGCACAATGGCGCGCAAGCCACGGCAGACGACCGACCAACGTGGACGAATGGATGGGGCGGGGTGTATCTGTTTGACGGGAGTTCCGATTTCATCTCAGCCGCCGCGCTTTCTTTTCCAGACGATGAGGGGACTCTGTGCTATTGGGCCAAAGCAAGCGCGGCAGTAGACACGCCGGGAATCGTAGGGCTATCGACCAAAACCGACCCTGACGATTGGTACAGCTATTCCGGCAGCACAATGTATACAACCGTCTTTTTGACAACGCGAATCTCATTCTCGCACGGCATGACCTCGACGAACTGGAACTTCATAGCATTTACCAGCGCGGTAGGGGCGGGAAACTGGAAAGCCTACGTCAACGGCGTGCAGACCCATACGGCCACAGGGTATTCACTGGCTGGCGTCACAAATGCTGTGCTCATAGGAAAGACGTCTGACGGCGCACCGCCGTACTGTTTTCCCGGTTTGCTTGACGATGTACGTATCCTTGACCGCGCCTTGACCACCAATGAGCAATTAAGCATCTACATGCAAGAGCTAACAATCGCCAACGGTGGCAAACGATAAAGGGCGAATGATCATGAAAAACTTGAATCACATACCGGTAATCGTTTCGCTGTTCGCACTACTCGGTGATTAAATGAAACTCTACGCAGGTTTTGATGAATACGAATGTCTACTGCCGTCAACTTGAGAGAACAAAAAACATGCCAATTCTATCGGTAGCATTGTGCGTGATTAACGTTGTGGGCGTGCTTGTAGTAATTGGCGCAATTATGAGGGCGCAATTATGAAGCTGAATCTTGGCTGCGGAAAGCGACACTTGGTCGGCTACACGAACGTTGACGAAATAGAGCCTGCCGACAAGCTGGTTACCTTGACCGACACGCCGTGGCCTTGGGATGATAGTAGCGTAGACGAGATATATATGCGCAATGTCATGGAGCATTTTGCGGACCCGGATGCACGTCGTGTCATGGCGGAGTGCTGGCGCGTTTTGAAGCCTGATGGACTCTTGCACATCATTGTCCCGCACGGCATGGGTAAGCTCGCACACCTCCCAAGCCACTTGTCATTTTGGACTATCTCTGTATTCAACGCATATACGGGACGGGACGAGATGCACAATGAATTTATGCTTGGCGTTGAGAAGCAATTATTCCGCAAGGTATCACTGCGATACAGGATTTTCGACAGGTGGGCGACGTGGCTTGATACGATAGCGAGCCGTTACCCTGTAGCGTGGGAGGCGTCTGGTATATTGCCACCGTCAACAGTAGATTGGAAAGTGAAGGCGATAAAATGAAACCCATACCATACATACCGATACTAACCGTGTTCTTGTTCGCAGGACTGTTCGGCGGCTGCAACTCGCTCAACCAGGACACGCTCGACTCTGCCCTTGCGTACTGGGAGCAGGCTGGGTTCGGCTCGCAAGAAGAGGAAGAGGCGGCGACTGACGGGGAGGTTTCGGATCCGACCGAGGAAGCCATTGACGATTCGGTTGACCCCGAGACCGACACGTCTGGCAGCAGCGTCTTGCTTTGGAAACCGGAAGCCGAATCGCGTGGTGGCGTTTGCGTTATCCTCTTGCCGAAAGAGATCCGGCAGTCCAACACGTACCAGGCTATCGAGATCAACGGCGTGGAATGCAGTGAGTCTAACGGCGGGGTGCACGACTGGCGCGACGGCTATGCTAACGGCAACCGGATACATGTGTTTCTTGACCACAAGGGCGCGGTCTATGGGGCCCCGGTGACAGTAAGCGTGCCTTTGCGGGATGGGACAAAACGAGAGTGGACCGTGCCGGATGGTGCACTGCTGTACGAAACTAGATAGTACAAGGGGGCAGGGTTATGACATCACCAGTAAGCAGGACGTGGAAACGGATAGCATTCTTCTCCGCCTTGATAGGTGGGTCCGGTGTGTTGCTGGCTCGCTATGCCGTAGTTGCGGTTGTGTGGTTTGCGCAACCTTCCACTAATGCCGCCATACTCGACACCAAAGCATCAAAGGAATCAGTGGTGCAACTACGGGCCGATGTGGTTAAAGTGACCGACAAGTTTGACACCATCAAGGATGACATTGCGGCTATCAATAAAGGGCAGGGCGAGTTGAACGGCAAGGTGGACACCATGCTGCTGATGATGGAGAAGAAGGCGCAACCATGAATCAGCATAAGACGCCGATAACAAGGAAGGGCGATAACAGCTTCCTGGTAGTCGAGCAGATTCTCCCACATATGCAACTGGATGACGACGTGCGACAGGTGATCCGACACGCTTACGGCTACTGGCCTGAAGGTAGGGGGCCGAGCTACGAGCCTATCTGCAACGGGTCGAGCGTTGTGTTTGATTCCGGGTTGTTCGGCAGGAAGATGAAAGACCCTTACGGCGTAGGGCATGATTGGCTATGCGCCTTGCACCGTTGGGGCATGACCGACTTCAACTGCCAGGCTTGGAAACGGAACGAAGCAGACGCGTGGTATAGACGCGCCAAGAGCCAATGGGGATATCCTATATTGGCTGCGATTGACAGGTCAGGACTATTTGTTGGCTCATGGCCTGCATGGTGTTGGGGCAAGAACAGGCTGGGCGATGCTGAATACAGGATGCAGTTGCGGTACTCATTGAGCCATCATATCGCTCATTCAACAATAGCTATAATCCCATCCTCGCTTGGACACGCATAGCACACGCCGTCCATCTCGAACTTATGCACGGTCAAATCGCTTGCCACAATCACCTTGTCGCCTGCCTCGACTAAGCGCACATCTGGACCTGCCGCCGTAACGATGCCCTGCCATGACTCGTATGTGAACGCTTCAGGCTTGACGATACCTCCGCCAGCGTCCTCGGTAATGTCCATCTTGACGATGAGATAGTCCTTCAGCGGGTCAAGGCTGCTATCCTCGCGGATAATCACGGGCAGCAACACGTCCTCACGCTTGGCAATCATCAACCCGCGTTCTTCGTCAATCACTTCAAGGTCTTTACCGCCGCCATCTGGCACGGGACAAAACACGGTGATGCCGTATTCGCCGTCCTCGAACAGTTCTTGATACTTGCGCGTGTCTTCCGCTTCCCACAGCTCGCATTCGTCGCCTATGTCGAGGATTTCCACGAATTGCGTTTCATACGCCTCGCCGTTCTCGAAGTAGCCCATGCCCTCCGTGGTCTTCTGCCAGAAACGGTCAGGCAGAATGATGCCTCCCACCTCCCGCATACCGTCCTTGTTTGCGCGGCCTATAGCACATCTTTGCACAAGAACGGTATGGGGAAGTAGTTTGACTATACGCTTTGCGAGAGATTCGTTCATAGGTGTCCTCACTTCAGTTGGAGTTCGCAGTCAGCGCCGAAGGGTTCCACGTCTTCGGGCACGAGAATGATACCGGAGCAACAAAAGCCGGTACGCTTCAAGTATGTGCCGTCATCGCACTCGGTGAGGACGTCGTCATGAAACAGTTGTATCTCGCGTTCTCCGTCTGCCCTGCACGGCCACGGATAGTTGCCTTCCACTTTGACTCGAACGGCACCCTTTACTGTTGGGAATGCGTACCCCATCGCTGGATTCCTTTCGTTTATGTTGTTTACGTGTTCCACAGGCGGCATGAACATCCGGCGAAGTGAGTGTATACGGTGCCGTCAAAGCTATAACTCGTCCAGTTGCCCTTAACGAAGTGCACACACGACTGTATGCACTTCTTGTCGCCGCGCATGGGGCATGTTTTTGACGTCATGGCTATGATGGCGTCTTGGTATTCTTGCTTTGCGTCTTCACTCTCTTTTGCAAGTCTTTCGGCAAGTGTCGTGGCTTGGCGCTTCTGTTCCTCGCTACGTAATCGTTCCCATTCAACCTGTGATTTGTTCGATATGAGTTTCACTGCTATATCGCTGCCAGTTGTGCGTTGAGGCTTTCAATCTCGGCCATCCAGAACCGTTCGCGTTCGTGTAGTTGCCGTGTCGCCATCTCTATAGGCAACCCGCCAGTGCCTCCGCTGGTATCGCGGACTCGCTGTAGTGCAAATTCAGCCGCACTACGCCCAGAAAGAATCTCCGTCGCTGTGTCATAGTCTTGTTCTGTCATCGCTATTCCTCCATCCATTTCGACATGTCGTTACCCGTGATTTGCCGCAGGTACAGGTACGCACGAGCATCACCAATGAGTAGTGCTGGATTCCTGCGCCCTTCCTTCAGGTTCGCCTTGTAACTGTCGCAGATTTCCTGAGCATGACTGAGCGTGAATGCCGCCATGCCCTCTTCTGTCATCCTGTTTGCTGGTGATTTGCTTGCCATGATTATCCTTTCGTTACCAACATTCCGGCCCACTGCCAATTCGATACGAGAAGCCGGCATAGCGCTATAACGCCGACGATGGACAAGAGAGTTACCCCGCATCCAGCAATGCCCATCAAGACTCTATCACCGCAACGAGTCTTGTCAAGCTCATCGCCAATCAGCGCAAGGCCAATCTGATAGAACCCATAACCAGCAACGCACGCGGCGGCAATCTCTGCAATCTGCAGCCCTACGAATCCCAATACCTGATTCATCATATCCTCCTATAACTAGTGTCTCGCACCCGTTTCGGTTTGTCCTCGTCCGTTCGCCAATCGCCAGTACCAGGCAGGTCGCCCAAGAATCGCAGCGGTATCTGTATCGCATACGCCCACGCAGTCATGCAATGGTTGTTCTTGTCCTCTGCTTCCTCCTTGGGGTTCGCATCGTCGTTGTTCTGTGCCTTCCATTTCCAACACTCTACTTCGCGCATAAAGGGAATGCAAGTATTTAATGCATAAAACTGAGGGGCAGGCGTTTCACCTGTAATCGGGTGCGTGAAATCAGGTGACGGGCGTAGCATCTGCTGCACCATGGGTTGCCAATGCTTCAAGAATTTGCCGCTTGCCTTGCGCACGTTGATACCTGCCAGATTGTAGAGTTGCAGGAACGACATGCCTGTCTGAGGGTCGGTTGACCCTGCGCTACGGCTGTCGATAACGCTTTTCTGGAATCGCTCGGTGCATTGCACTTCTTCCCAACGCTTGACAAGTTGCCCGTCGCCAGCTTCCCACGTTGCGTCAAGCCGAATCTTGTTGCCGCATTGCGCGATGGAGTCACGCACGTTCTGCGGAATCGTTCGGCCCTGCGTGTAGATTGCGCGATACAAGAACACGCGGTTATGGCGGTCAACGGCAAAGCACAAGCACGTAAACGGGTTACGCATACCATGGTCCATGCCCCTGTAGAGCGTCATCCACCGGGGCGGGTGTCCATCCTTAAACGATTCAGGCGGGTCAATCCACGATAAGTCACGCCGCCATTCGTCTATGACCAAGCCACCAGTCGTATGCCAGATGCCTTCCAACCGCGCCTTGCCCTCTGCCTGCGCCTTTTCGTCGTTGTTCGCCAACGGTTCGGTACGCCATTTCGCTATCTCTTTGAGCTTCTCGCTTTCGGGGTAGATCCAGTCAGGTATCGGGTCGATGCTGTCATGGTCCCATTCAGTACCCTTGCAGTACGCCTTGACCGTGTGACCCATGGTGCGCGACCCGTCAAGCATATCGTTCACGTAGGAGCCTGCCCCTGTGTCCGGTCTGCCCTTGACCTTGTGCGGGGTCAGCGAGAACAGGTGGATGCCCTTCACTGTACGTGTACGCGAATCGGCACCGTCAAATAGATTCTTGCTGCCTTGCTCATCCCATAGCCAGCGATTGAATACCGGCCCTTCGTAATTTGATTGATCCTGCGAGTATGCGAAATGCCTGTAGATAGAACCACACGTCAGCTTGTAGCGATTGCCGGACGTAGTGCCGAACGAGGGTGAGTCCTTCTTCTTCTTGCCTGTGTAGGTGCGCCCGTACACGCCTAACTGTTCGTCAGGTATCCATTTCTTCACCATCTCAGGCCAGATTGTGTCCTGGTGATTCGACCATTCGTAGGACGCTAGGGCTATCTTGAGCGGGTGCCGGAACACGCGATAGTTGATGCCGTATTCCTTGAAGATGGGCCATTCGGGGTCTTGCGGGAATGCGCCCAAGTTCACCTTGATGAATGCGTCAGTGGTCTTGCCTATCCTGTTTGGGGCAATGCGGCAGAACACGTCGCCATCCCAATCGTTAACGAAGTCCAATGCCTTGTACGTGGAAGGCGCATAGAACTTGAACGGGTTGACGAGCAATTCAAAGTTCGCGGATTCGTAGCAGCGTAACGCGTCGGCATCATCGCGCATGAAGTCGTCGCTGAATATGATGAGTTTGCGTCCCATGACAAGGCGGTTCTGCGTCTCGTCGTTGACCAGTTCGCGCAAGAACGGCGCGGCTAGATACTGTTCGTAGGTGACAACGTATTCGGCAAAGTTGTCAAGCAGGAACGTGTACTCGAATGGTGGTCTTGTTTCTGTCATGGTGTTTTTGCTTCTTCGTAATATACGGTGCTGCAAGGCAAGCGTAGTCTGCCAAACCTAGCAGGAGAGAAGGCAAGCCGTACAAAGCCTAGTCGATTGCGAACCGTTAGGCTAAAATCAACCTTCACTTCAACGGGGCCAACCTCAGATTTCGTCATTTCTCCACCTTCGCCTTAGCATGGCATTCGCGACACAAAACTTCCATGTCGTCCTTGTTCAGTAAGTGGCGGTACACGGCGTCAAACAGGACATCCCAATTATTGATGCCCGATTTGTGGTGTACCTCCACTGACACTTCGCGTCCCTTCGCCTTCGATTGTTTCACCCCGCAGCGTTGGCACCTGTATCCCGCTTCCTTTAAGGCGGCTGCTCGTTCGCGTGAACGAAGGAACAGTTGACGTAGTGCTGCACGTATGCGGCTACGCGGGGTGTTTGGTTGCTTCTTTGGCATGGTTAGAAAGGCTCGTTGTCGTCATCCGCAATCGTGGCAGGGTCAACGGCACCGCCTTCGTTGCCGTCAAACATAGGAACGTCCTCGTTCTTCTTCCCGTCCAACATGCCGGTCAGGTTCAGAATCTTGTCCACTACCACGTACATTTCCTGATGCTTCACCTCGTCCTTGCTCGTCCATTCGTTGAACGCAAGCCGCCCGTTCACATGTACCAAGTCGCCAACTTGAATCGAATCGCCAAGCATCGTGGCCAGCTTGCCGAACACGCGGAAGTCGAAGAAGCCGTTTTCGTACTTGCCGCCCCATACGCGTTCATTCACGTACAGCGTTCCGCACAATATCACCTTGTCGTTCTTGGTCGTGATCGTTTTCAACCCCGGCTTGCAGAGTTTGCCCATCATCCATGCGCGTGCTATCATTTTGCTTCCTTTTGTTTCCAATGCCTTTTGGCTGATTCTATCTCCATGCGCCATCCTTCAGTCAGAAATCCCCATAAGTTTCTAGGGCCTAGACACCGACATGTCTCAATTATGGTGCGTACGACTAACGCGATAGGCAAAAGCACGATAGTGACAATGCGGTGTAGCGTCAACCCTTCTCTTTCGTAATGCAGCCCCTTGAATTCGGTCATTCCCCGACCTCCCCAATTGTTGCCCACACCCGATACCGCCCGTTTGTCATGCCAAAACCAGCGGGAAGCCATCCAAAACGAAGCATGGCTGATTGGCAAATCGCTTTGGCTTCCTCGGGCGTGTCTACAAACCATTCCCGTATCTCTGTCGCTTCGCGTGGCGGTCCATTGCTGACGCATAGGTCGGCAGATTCCACAACGCGTGGCTTGCTTGGCCCCTTCCATTTCGACGCCTTGCCTGTTCCTACGCTAACGGCCCAACCTATCACGCATACGAACAAAGTAGCCGCCAGCCAAATTACCAGCAACCCAAATTCTGGATTATGTGGCTCGTGTTCGCTCATTTCGCATCCCTTTCTACGTGTTGTCTCGCTGTTCCTGTTCCCACAGGATAAAAGCATCTAGGTTTCGTAGGTCAAACACACAGTCTGCACACCTTGCAACGCTAATGCAGGCCGGTGTTCCATTGTACTTGTCGCATTTCGCGCCCTGCCTCAAGCTAGGCGTATCTAACTGTATTTCCAATTCCGGCACCTTCAGCCCCTTGAACTCTTTCATTGCACATCCCTTTCTACGTGTTGTCTCAGTATCCTATCCCTCAGTCGCGAAAGTGGTCTACGCCGTTTGCGCTTTGCCTGCTGTGCTTGTAGCATTCTCAACATGCGCGGGTCAACGTAGTCGCTGCTGTATGTGTTGGCGGTCATTCCTTCTTGCCATCGCCAATGAAGACGAGTTCGCGCAGTTCTTTGGCACAATTCGTCAGCGTTGCCGACTTCTCCATGTGCCGTAATGCAAGCGTGGGGTCAGACAGGCGCGATGCTTGGAGCAATATATCGTTCGACAAGCCCTCCCACTGTGCCGCCATTAGCAAGCGCGGGTCATTCATCATCGCCGTCCCCTTCCTCAAGCATGGTCTTTGCCCAGCATTCGGGACACATGCCGTTCTCGTTAATGTCGCGTGCAGCAAACCACTTGTCGCATTCAACGCATTGATCTACCCAACCCGTACCCTCGCAGTCGGTACACTTTGCAAGACCGTATGCCGCAGTATTCTTGCCCGCACCCTGGCACCACATACACTTCTTGCTCATCGCCTGCACCCTTCCTCTGAAACTGCGTCGCCCCATATCTGTTCCTTGCCAAGCGGCTCGAAACCGCCAATGTGGCCCGTCAATGTTTCCAATTCGTCGCGGGTTTTCAGCGCATTATACAGCAACGCTTCCTCGTCCTGTTCCTCGCAATCCATGAGGCGGCGTTGCCATGCGCCCAGTAATTCGCGTAGGTTCGCCATTGGTTACTCCAATCCCCATGAATAATCGCTTGCGTCGGCACCCTCACGGCCGCCACACATAGGACACTGTTCGCCCTCGCCCATCACGAACCCGCACTCTGAGCACACTTCGATGTCGGCACCAGCTCGACGTTCATGCTCAAAGCGACACCACGGGTCACATTCTGTACGGTCACATACCCTGCCGCCAAGGAACTCGCATATAAGCAGTTTCACGGCGTCACATGTTAGCCCGTGCTGTACGCCTAACTCATGGCTCAACTCGCTGGCTGTATCGTGCTCGTAGAACTTCGTGGCATTATTCGGATCAGCAACCCACTGGACGATGCCACCCGCCATGTCTGCATACTCGCCGGTGAACACGTCTTGGATTGCGTACATTGTCGTTATTCTCCCATTGCCTTGAACCGAACGAACTCGAACTCGTTAGGCTCAATCGTTTCCTGCACGCCCATGAATCCGTTCAGGCTTGCCGTATCGGTCATTGCCACGTTGCATAGGCATCCTTCCTTGTCGTGCTCTGTAGGTGCCTTGTCGAGTGCGATACCGCGTGGACATACTTCCTCAAGTTCCGTCACTGTCTGATAGCGATTGCCGTCAACGATTATGATTGGACACATTGCTTGTTCTCCTTATCCTTCCACCACTCTACCTGCGCGTCGTAACCATGTCAAGCGTTTTCCCTGCCGATATGCGATGATTCTTCATAAGGCCAGCAACCACTGCAAAAGCAAGCAATGCAATGACCGCCAGCGCAAGCAGCGTATCCTGCGGGTCATGCCAACGGCGGCTAGGGATTACTACCCATTGTTTGTGGTAGAAGGGCGTTGGTTCTCGCTACTCGCTGATATCCTCTATCACCACGGTTTTGGTGCTCTGCTTCACCAGTTTCGTTACTGTCGTCGTGGTTAGCTTCTTGTGCGGGTACGCGTACTCAAGCATATCGACAACCTGCTGGCCGTCCTTGTAGATGGTCGTAGTCTTCTTGCGCTGTATGCCCTGCACAGTCGTCTTGGTCTTAGGCCAATCCTCCACGTGGTCTTTTGTGCATGGTTCCGGCTGATAATACACGCGCCCGTTTGCCGTGATGGTTCCGATTGCTGTGAGGCCGGAAAGGTAGTACAAACCACCTGCGGATATGGTGCAACAGCCCTCGTTCTGCTGAACACCACGCTTCCAGTCGACAATGCAGCTCACCCACGTGTTCGTGACTGTTTCCACGCGCTCAGTATAGCCCACCGCTGGCTTCAATTCCTGAACCTTGTCCTTCTTGCTGAACCATCCAGCGCTCACGTTTGCTGCTACCACCATCACCAATGCTATGTATAATACCTTCTTCATCTGTCGGTCCTCCTCTTGTTGTTGTGCCCGCTACAGGGGCAATTGCTCTTCCTCGTCAATCACGTTAGCAGTAGCCTCAATGGGTGCCTTCGCGTCCATCGTTGCTGGCTGCGTTGCTGGCTGCGTATCGCCTCCGGTATCCCAAGGCGAGTCGCTTACAACCTCGTCGGTAATGTCCTTCGGCTTGTCAGCATCCTTGTCAAGCGCGTCGCGAAACTCGGGCGAGAGCGTCAACCGCTTGCTGTGCTTGCGAACGATAGTCTTTTTCCGCATTTCGTTCTCGTCAGTCTTCCAGGGGCCGCTGCCTGATGCCTTGCTGCGTCGCTTGATGGCGTCAATCTCGCCGGCAGACATGAACTCGACCGAAGTGCTGCCGTCTTTCAGAATTGCCAACGAATAGCCGCCGCGCAATTTGCGGTCAGCCTCGCCAAACGGGTCAGGCGTATGCCGTACATGCTCGCCCGTATCGTCAACGCCGTATGTGAATTCCTCGCCCTCGTAGACGAGAATCGCTTTCCAGTCGCGCACATCGCCGCTGCGTTTGGCAAGCTCGATCAACCCCTTGTAGTCAACAATGAGCTGGCACGTCTTGCCGTATGGGATCAGGTGCGCACGTCGCCCGTCAGGTTCAAGCCCAAGTGACGCACAATCGAGTAATGCCGCGAATAGTGACGATTGCGAGCATTCCGCCAGCTCGGGCGTCTTGTTCAGAGCCGTCAATGCTACACGCGTGAATCGTTCGGGCGTCATAATTGAATGACCGAACGCCGCCACCTGCTGTTTGAACTTGTCGCCTTCGATGAGCGAGCGAACCTGCTTTTGCGTTGTTGCCAGTGCTGTTGTCATAATTGGACCTTCAGTGCTTTGCGAATGATCGCAATATTTGTGCAAACCAGTACAAGTCTCCAACTTCATCTTCGCCCGTACTCGCTTGCCGCAAGAGGCAGTCTTTGCAGATGCGCGGCTGCTTCAATCCTTCAATGCGGACGGACTCGCACAGCTCCTTTGTTTCTCCGCACGCCGCACATGTTGCCGTGTCACTCATAACAATACTCCTTGCTGATTACCGCCTTAGTCGCGTGCCCGGTAGTCCTTCCAGCACCATCGCTCTCTTGCCGAACGACAATACACGGAAGTCACCGCCTTTGACCTGGACTGTCTCGCCAACGCAGAAAATCAGGTCGTCGTTGCCCTTCTGCGTTTGTCTGATAAATTCATCAACGGACAAACAACCGAACTCGCCATTGTCTTTCTGCATGTCTCTCTCCTTGCTGATTACCGCCAACATACCATGTATAGAAACGTAGTCAAGCAAAAAGAATGTTATTTTTAAGTTGACACGGTTTCTGCCTTCGTGCATAGTTGCCGCATCGTGAAACAAGGAAGCATATCAAAGCGCGGCGACGCTTATGCGTATGAGTTCACCACGCGCATACCACTTGGCAGGATAGGCGATGCCGATGCCGTGGAATGGCGAGCAAAACTGGCAGACGCTATGACCTGTATCGGCAACGGAAAGCGTACAGACACCGCCACAGGCATACAGCGCACAATAGATAGGCTGCAATCACTCCACGATATGCTCACCGTTGGCGACACAAACCGCGTCGTTATGTCGGAAATAGTGACGCTTTTTCGGACGTCGCCCATGCGTTCCGACTGTTCGCCGGAAACATTATCGAACTACGAGCGGATATGGCAGGGCTTTGCCGACCATTGCGTAGGACAGAACGTCGTGTACGCGGCTTCTGTTACCCCTAGAATCGCGCAGGAGTACGCTACCCTTATGTGGGGGCGCTCCATGGCTGCGACGACGTACAGCGGCAACCTGCGCGTTCTACGGATGATCTGGAAGGTTGTCATGCCTGATAAGCCGAATCCGTTTGTCGGAATACCCAACAAGCGCGGGGAACCGGCGAGAAAGCGGCCATTAACGGCGCACGAAATCGAGCGTTTGCTTGGCGTGGCTACTGGTGAGGCGAAAACCATCATTATGATTGCCGTCTACACGGGATTGCGCTTCGGGGATTGCTGCAAGTTGCGTACAGATCAGGTGGATTTGGCGGCGCGAACGGTCAATATTCGGCCATCAAAGACGAAGCGGCGTGGTGGCGCAATGCTTTCGATACCTATTCACCCTGAGTTGGCGTCGCTAATCGGCAACATAGTGCCTGTTGAGGGGCAATATTGTCCACAAGCGGCAACAGAGTACCTGTTAGGCAGGCGCGACAAGCCGCATAGATTGGTCATGCAATGCTTCAAGGAGGCCGCCATTACTGGTAACAAGAGGGAGCGTATCGGCTTCCATTCGTTACGCTACTCGTTTGTCACACAAGCTGCGGCTGCCGGAATTCCACTTGCCGTGATTGGCAGCATTGTCGGACATTCGACGGTGAAAATGACCGAGCATTATCTGAAACCAGGGCTTGACAGCAAACGGGCGGCGGTGTTAGCGTTGCCGGAAATGGGAACAAACAACAAACAGGAGGACGGAAAATGTGTCAGCCAGCAAGCATGATAGTTACGAAGAAAGACGTGTTGTGGAGCAAAAATACGGACAGCCACGAAGACATCA
>Ga0307928_10002870_pt1 | contig 13158 bp, 22 predicted proteins | sample AceLakmetagen232_FD_201815 | JGI IMG/M metagenome (GOLD analysis project Ga0307928, IMG submission 201815) | Saline water microbial communities from Ace Lake, Antarctica - #232 | ecosystem: Environmental > Aquatic > Non-marine Saline and Alkaline > Saline | place: Antarctica: Ace Lake... | reverse complement strand
ATGTAATCTCTTTCTTGTTCTCCGTCACCAAACACTTTAAGTGATTTTCCGAGGAGAGCTTTTCTAGTAAAGATTCCAATAACTCCGCCATAACTGTCGTCTGCTTGATAAGGTCCAAAAGTGTTAAAATTTCTGAGGATAGCGACTTTAGTTCCATATGTATCATAATAAGATTTACATAATCTGTCTCCAGCAACCTTACTAGCTGCATAGGGAGACTGTGCATCTAGTGGATGTTGTTCAAATATCTTTTTAAATTGAGCCGTTCCATATACTTCTGAGCTACTAGCGAATACCATCTTCTTCTTAAACTTTCTAACAGCCTCTAATACATTTATTGTACCTATAACATTTATATCTAGTGTCTCTTGAGGATTAGTTATACTTCTATCTACGTGTATTTGAGCCGCTAAATGAAACACAACATCGGACCACTTAACTAAGGGTTCGATGTTGGTGTAGTATCTTATATCACAATACTGTACTTCTTTGGCAGACGGATGTTTGCAACTATGAAAAAAATTATCAACCCCTTTTACTTGGTGTCCGTTACTTTTTAATTTTTCGTATAGATGACTGCCAATAAATCCAGCAGCTCCCGTAATTAATATTTTCATTGTGGCCTCTTCTTAGTTATTATTTATAAGCTTCTTGTACAGCTTTTGCTGCAGCTTCATCGTTTGGAAACCTTTTAGCTTTTCCATCAATTACAGCTACTACATAGCCGTCTTCTTTTTTCTCTTCTTTTTTCTCTTCTTGTCTAATCATAATTTTATATTAATTATTAATTACCAATATTTAGAATTAGTTGTCATAAATTGTCCAGCTGGAGCCACTACTAATTCAGTAGCAGTTTGAGCTGATGATAGTTGAGCTACCTTCTCGAAACCACCATCGTGGTACAAAGAATTTGATATCTCTTGATCTGTCTTTAGCATATTGTTTGTTTATTAGTTAGATAGCCCAGCCCCCATAAAGGGACTGAGTATATAACTAACTTAGTATGAAGATGGATCTTCTTGTCTAAGTCCTGAACTAGCAGATTCTGCATAAGCAGCTGTAGTGTCTCCTGAACCAGTCCATAGAATTAGACCAGCAGAGGTATTAAGAACCTTAGATGTGAAGTTTGCTTTCCAACCCATAACAGTTGTCTGATTTAGAGGATCAGATTTACTTGCACCAGCAGTTAAGTAAGTTCTAATACCACCGTCAAGCTCAGTTACACCGTAGAATCCTTCTCCGAAGATAACTGTTCCATAAGCGATAGTAGAGGCTGTACCACCAGCATTAGATCCACGTTTAGCAGGACCTAAATTACTTTCTACAAATCTTACTCCATAGATACTACCGATTTCACCTTTAAACAATCTTTCAACAGCAGGTGTAGTATATTGAGTGAAACTAATGAAAGTACTGTCTCCTAAAATATCATCTGACTGTTCAATACTAGTAATAGCAACGTAGTTATTACCTTCATAAGGCATAACATTTAGAGACTTTAACTTAGCTCTAGCTGTTCTTACATCTGAAACTGCGATTACATTTGTAGCAGATACTGTCATGATACCAGCACTAACTGTTGAAGTCATACCCCAATAATCTGTCAACTCAGTTGAAGTTTTAAAGAGGTGATGACCATTAGCGTTAGACGCTGATACGTGATTTTGAATAGCATTAACAATTACACGTTCAATTGTTTCACCAGCTTGTGTGCCTAATTGTTTTGCTGCCATTTCACCAACATCAGTAATTGATGTTAGCCCAACTTTATCAGACCAATCAGTTAAACTACCATATTGACTAATGATAGCTGAAACTGCAAGAGTTGATAGAGCATTACCAGCAGATAATTTTACAGGAGCTCCCTCAGAAAGAGTATAACCTAAGGCTAATCTTCGAGGTCTGTTCCAAATTACGCTAGTACCTTCACCTGTTGGTAAAGGTTTCTTTATTCCAAACTGGAAAAATACCAATGTTGGATCAAGTGTCTCTAACAATACTCTGTCGTAATAGGTCTTGATAGTGTTAGTTAAACTTGTTGTGTTTGTAAGTGACATAACTAACTCCTATTACAATGATAAAGTGTCATATATTTTAACGATCGTTTTACTAACTTTTCCTATTAACCATTGACTTTATTTCATTAAGCGAATACAAAGATTTTCCACTTGCATCCTTAGCATTAATCATATCATCTAGCTCTAGATTATCTTCTTTAGGATTTCTTCTAGAAGTAGGTGTATCGACTACTGCTTCAGGAGGAGTAGGATCAGGGACCTGATTCATCTGACTTAATTTTTCTTCCAAGGCATCAGCTTTAGTTATTGATAAAGCTTCAGTAGGAAGTAAATATGGTTTAGACTTTAGTAAATCAAGTACTTGTTCCCTGTATTGTGAATAATTAGGATCACTAGCTGCCCTTATTGCATCTTCTTTTTTCTCTCTTTCTTTAAACTTCTTTTCAACTAATAACTCAGCTTCTGAAACATTAGCCTTGAGTGGCTTAGGTGCTTCAGGTTGAATTTCTAACTCTTCGTCTGTAGAACCTAATTGATCCTTAAGACTGTTAGCTAATTCTTCTGCGTCTTTCCTTCTTTGTCTTTCTGCCTTAAAGGTGTTGTAGGGAACTGTAGGTGTTTCCTTTTCTTCTTCCGTACTAGGTACGTCAGTTTTTTCTTCTTTGGCATTTATTGTAGGCTTTGCCTCAGGAGTCTCTGTCTCTCCTGGATCTTGTGCCTGTGTAACTGGTGCTGTGTCTAGTTCATTTTGAATATGAACCGGAGCTTCAGTGTCACCAATCTTAGTCACATCTGGTTGTGGCATATACTTTTTGTTATAGAGGTTAGTCCCTCTTTTAATACGTTTTTAATGAGGTTTACGTTCCTCAAATTGTTTTATTATTTTCCTTTAAATACTTTTAAAGCTTGTGATTCTTCTTTCTTTATTTGCTTTTTTTCTGCAGCAGTTAATTTAAATCCAAATACTTGTGACATTGGTCTTCTTCCTTTTAATCTTTTTTTCTGACCAGTAGATAAAATGTTTAAAGCTTTTACAGCCCTCTTAGGTGTACCCAATATTTTCTTTATTCTTTTCTTCTGTTTAACTTTTCTTTTTTTAACAGTAGACTTAATAGCTCTCTTCAACATTGGTTTAGTTATTTTTTTCTTCTTTCTCATTTTTTTCTCGTTTAATTTGTAATTCAATTAAAGCTTGAAGACTTCTCAGCCCTCTAATCTCACCAGCTATCCTATTGTCGGGATTATTAACCAGCCGCTCTTTCAATTGGAATACTTGTATTTCCACCCATAGATTGACTTGATGCCAACCCTTCAAGTTGCGGAGCTCCTGAGTTTGGATTAGTTCCTCCCAACTGCCCTCCAGTTGCTCCTCCACCAACTTCTTGAGGCGTAATTCCTTCAGGCATTGGTGCACCTTGAACTTGGGCAAATACTTCTTCAACGTTTTTAATGTCTCCATAAGTGTCAAATATATATTTTAAAATTGGACTTAAGTCTACTCCAGCTATCTGAGCAAACGGTGCAATGGTTGCTAATAACTCTCTGGCTTCAGCACGATTAGCAATCTTATTATTGGCAGTCTGAGATCCAGCTGTAACTTTCAAATCAAAGTTATTCATAATATCTTTCTTACTAATCTTCTTCCATTCAATACCGCCCTCTCCAACAATTCTGATAACAATATCCTTAGGTAAGTATTGTTGATTAAGAGCAATCACTTGTTCTCCTAAGTCCTTCAATGAATCTTCGAAGTTATCAATCTTATATTTAATTCTAGTACCGGCTGCTTCCTGTAATAAAGCTAAGCCTGTGGCTGTCTCACCACCTTTAGTTCCACCACCACCAACTCCTATAAAAGGATCAGTTATACCAGAAGTAGTCTGGGCATCGTTCTTAATTATTTGTTCTTCTTGATACGCACTGGCCGTTACATCTTGTTCTTTAATCTGACGAATACCCGCATCAGTTGTATCGTTAGCGTGGACAATTCCATAAGGAGCTGCCCGTAATTCTTTTTCATTAATACCAGAGTTATTAGCTATAATCCATTTCTTATGAATGATTTGACTAACATTATCCATTCTCTGATTACGAACATCATTTAATTCATATTGTAAACTCTTTAAAGGTTCAATCTCACCTATGGCCCAAAACTCATTAGGTACATCTGTATCTTTAATCATTGAGTAAGGAGCCCTAGCATGACTAAAGGGATTACGACTTACTTGTAAAACAAACTCACCATTAGCAACTAAAGCTACGGCTGGTTTATTTCCCTGACCATCATCCATGTCATAACTAGGCATCCAATGCTGCCACAGTTTAACCATCTTTTTGTCAGACTGTTTTGGTTTACTTAAACTCTTAACACTATCTCTTCTAATTTGATATTCGTTTTGTTGTGTTTGAATATAGACTAACTTTCTTTCTTCTGGATCAAACTTTTCATTGTCTCTAATATCATCTATGTTCATCTCTGTACTTTCGATTATCCACCCATCATGAATATTCTCGGAAGTTGGATCAATCCACATATCAAAGATGTCTTTAATAACTATCTTTGGTTTCTTTAAAGTAAAATCCCAAGTGGTCTTAACAAATCCATTACCATACATTAATGTCTCTCTCACCCAAGACTTAAATACTCTCTTCCAATTACCATTATAATATTGCCAATCAAGTACTTGATCCATCAATCTAGCATTCACTCTATCACCAGGCTTGGTTGGGAGTGTTTCTAATTTAGGTTTACTTGCAACCATTCTAGGAACTATATTTTCAATTGTCTGATAAACAATAGGAATAAAAAGATTTGCCCGACCATTATAACTTTGTTTGTTCTTGTTATAAAACGACCGATACAATTCATAGTACTCACTGAAGTCATTAAAGATTGGTGTCTGATAATCCTTAGCTTGGTTGAATCTAGTTCTTGTAAGTTGTAATACTTCGCTTTTAATTTTACGAGATATTTTTGGCATATTTTATTTTGTTATTTAATAACCCGTATACTCATTTGTATTGGAGTCATCAAAGGTCTCGTAATTTAGGGACTGTTCCATATATTGTGGTGGAACCTTGTAAATGTGTAATATATAAGCTAACGCATCTATAACATCATCATGACGACCATTAGGAAATGTATATAATTCATCTTCTAATACACGTGTCATTGTGTCATTTTCTTTATGTAAAATAGTATGACTTCTATATAATGGCTCTAATCCTCTAATACGATTTGGCGACTGTTTCTTACTACCAAGTGGTTTAACAGGTTGTATTGGTAGGAATGTCTGACGCTTACGCATCTCTTCTTCCATGTAAGGAATTAAAGTTTTGTATTCAATTGTGTCTTCTATACCCATTGTCATCGGGCTGAATTGTTCATAGGTAATGAACAGGTTATCAACAATCTCCTTAGGACCCCAGTGTTGTCTTTTAACATCTAATACATACCAGAAATTATCTTGGTCCACCCCAACAGTCACCATGGTGGTGAAGTCAGCTCTCTTGTCTCTACTGATCGCTAAGTCTACAGTAGTATAGACATTCATCTTCTGTTTACCTTTTAAATCCTCATCAGAATAGTATCTCCAATCATCCCTCCTAAAGAACTGCATCTCAGCATCCTTAGGTTCATTCATATACTCGGCATAGAACAAATGCCCTAATCCGTTATTAACATAGTTGTCTTTTATTTCAGTCAACTCTTCTATACTCAAGTGCTCTGGCCATAAGGCTGTACCATCTTCTTGTATCGCCTTATACATGTGTTTATCCCAGTCAACGTACTTGTCTTCGTCTAATATTTTATTTAACAAACTATCGTAGTGAAGTATGGTACCAATGTATATCATCCTTGACTTCTTAGCTAAAGCAGGTACAAGAGCTCCATTAAACCATCTCTCTAACTTCTCACGTTGCTCTTTGGTCTGCACCATCTCTTCGTTCTCTAGATCATCTAATATAACTAAATCAGGTCTTGTATTAATATATTTCAATCCACGAACCTTCTGACCGCTACCCAATGCCATCACCTTAATATGGCCTTTTAATTCAATGTTACCTTCTGCCCATTTGTCTGTAACTAGATTACCAAATAAGAATTTGAAACGCTCGTTAGATTCTAATTCTACTTTTAAGGTTTCTAGCTGTAAGGTGGCCTGTGAATAAGTGTCGGATATCAAGAGGATAAAACTAGCTTTCTTATAGGCAATACAGTGGAGAAGATAAATGAGATCTATGATAGTACTCTTAGCATGCCCCCTAGGAGCAGCTATGGCTACTTTGTCTTCTTCCCCTTTAAGTATTTCATATATGTTTTTATGGAAATCTGGAATCTTTTCTGTGATATGAGTGCCTTCAAATATGAACTCACCAAACTTTGTTATATCGTCTTTGAACCATTTTAAAAATCCTCTTTTATGTTGTGGTGTAATTTTTGGCATGTGATCTCTTTATTGGTGTACCCCTAAGAGCTTAAATATGGAATCTAGTGGGACGTTTGGGTTCTTTAGGTATCTTTAGGGGTTCATCTGGAATAAACTCCTTAGGAGGCGTTTCAGTGGTTAACTTGGTAGGTGGTTGTTTGATTGCGTAGGAGCCGTCTGGGTTGTGGTCCAGGTCCCACCCTAGGGACTTTATGTATTCTATTAGGGAGTTGTCTAGGCGGTACTTAGGCATAAATCCATTTTTAGTATGTAAATTATCTAGGGGTAATATATATAATGCGGAAGAAATTCGTTCCGAACATCCCCCCTACCTTTGTTTTATGACTAGGTTAAGCCACTCGTTATATCTATGTGTCGTACAATGTATATTGTGCGACGCTTAAAACATTTAAAAATAGCTAAACTTAGTCAATTTTATCATCTATGCTAGTGGCTTCTTGTAACCATAGGTCACCAGCGTCAACGTTTAGGTTAATATTCTCTACCTTTTCCCGGAGTCTTCCCTTCATTTTGTTGACATCACGCCAGAACTGGTAGCTCTCGTGTGGCTTTTTTTTATTTTCTGAAATTTCCATGGCTCTCTTGGCATATGTATCTAAATAGTTGTCTGTTAAGCCAACTTTCTCTAGTTGAGCGATGATGCCTTTTTGAATATGAGGCTTTGTTAGGTTCTCACAAGCCATTTCTTTTGCTGTATTCTTGCTGTATCCAGCGTCTTTTGCTATTTGTGAATTTGTCTTAGGTTCACCTGCTGAAATACTAGTAGCATAACCTTTTATAAAATTCTGTTGTTTTTTAGAAAACTTGTAACCATCAACACCACTTACGACATCCGGAACACCAAGGTACCTGCTAGGGTGAACTGTTGGAGTGACCTTGCTAGGGTGAACTGCTAGGGTGGCTTCCTTATCATCCTTGCTAGGGTGAACTGTTGGAGTGACCTTGCTAGGGTGAACTGTTGGCTCACTCTTGGGTATCTTATTTTGTGTGGTTGTTATGTCCATACTATAATTATACCATTTCCACTAACAAAACACAAAACCCCACTTTTACTCCTATATTATTTTTATATAGTTACCCCCTTAAGGGGGTTAGTAACTATATAAAAATAATAAGTTAAGGTGAGTGAAAGCACGTCATCATATAAGTTAAACTGCTTTTTACATATTAGCTTTGTTAAGCCATTCTAACTTGTATGATTGCAAATCATACTTATATATACAAGTTAAAACCGCTTTGTTAAGCCATTCTCTATATATTGGCTGGGTTAAGCTGTTCTAACTTGTATGATACCGTGATCATCCTAGTTATACAAGTTCGTTTTTAATCCTCCTATGCATAGTAAGTGGTCATATTAATACTTATTTTATATCATCATATGGTAGGTAATAAAAAACAAAAACAATAATTACCTTAAAAGGTTATAATTATTATAGTAATAACACATACAATAAGTTATCCCCTTGACACTAGTATTTATAGCATGGTATTATTACTATAAGCATTGAAAAGTAACTTAAATAACTATGACGAACGAAGTATTACAAATAGAAAGAGAAACAATCAAGAGATTAAATGATTTTTACACACAACCTCATGCATTAGAATCCTATAGACTAGAAATTGCTGAGAAGATAGCTATCTTATTAGAAGAAAGAATAGAAGCTGTTAAGGGTCAACTTAGCATGCTTGAACAAAGAATTCGCAAGGGAGACTCTTATACATTTGCTAGTGATGTTGTCAAAGGAACAGAAGAAGGACAACTATTACTAAAAATAGATAGTAAAATTAGAAGATTAAAGGCTGTTGCTACTATATTAGGTGACATTTATGCCAATATTTCAAAATAGAATATGATCAATAACTTAAAAAAAATCAGAATTGCAAAAAGAATTAAGGTAAATGAAGTAGCTGAACCTTTAGGTATGACACCAACTAACTACTATAAGTATGAAAACGGCGTAGTTAGAAACATACCAATTAATAAATTACTTAGAATTGCTCAGATACTAGGAGTTAATCCTGCTGAGTTGTTTGTACTCGAACCAGAGGAGGATGTTAATAAAATTGACACCCCTTGGATGAACTAATAAACACTATGAAATGCACAAGATGTGACGCAAATGAGATATATAGAAGAGACCAAGATGGTAGTAAATTATATGAATGTCTTAATTGTGGAAAAAGGTGGAGTCCCTCTGAATTAGCAAGAGAAATTAAGGAGAAACACAATGAAATGTCCTAATTGTCAAGTCCCTATCTACTTAGATGATAAGGGTGAGAATAAATTATATGGTTGTTTCAATTGCGGTAAGACGTGGAATCAATACCAACTAAGAAAACTTATTAAGGAGATTATTAAAAAGCGTTATGAACAAAACTAAACAATTTCACAAAGACATGATTAAAGCGACCGTTAGTGAGATGATTGAAAAACGTTATGTTCAAGGAGATGAAGATCACAAAGAAGATGGTTGTTTATGGGAGAAAGATAATTTACTAGATGAAGCTATTGAAGAGGCGATTGATACAGTGGTTTATCTAATAACCCTTAGGGAGAAGATTGATAAGAATAATTTACCATTTTAAAATTATGTATATAGGAATAGACAATGGAATAGACGGGGGAATCGTTGGAGTGAGTTGTGCGGGTGAAGTATTAAAGAAGGTTGTTATGCCAGTGATTGGTAAGAAAGGAAAAGGTAAAAGGGAGTATGATTTAGAAGGTATTCGCAATGAAATTTCCACATTAGATGTTAAGTTCTGCGTGTTAGAGAAAGCTCAAGCCTTTAGTGGTCAGGGTGTAACCTCCACCTTTAATACAGGAAAAGGATATGGAATGATGCAAGGGATGTTAACCGCCTTAGATATACCTTATGCAATAGTGGCCCCTAAAACTTGGCAGAAAGAGTTGTTTAAGGGATTAAATAGCGATGATACTAAAGCAGCGTCAGAGTTAGCAGCAAAAAGGATGTTTCCCGGTGTTGACTGGACTCCAACAGAGAGAAGTAAGAAGAGTCATTCAGGATTAACAGACGCAGCCTGTATGGCAGAATATTGTAGGCGTATTTACGGATAAATATATGGAACAAAAAAGAAAATGTTTAGCCTGTAAGGGTGTTGGTACAATTGCTGTTAGTCTACCCGATGGTGACTATGATATAGAGATGTGTCAGTTCTGCGAGGGTAGTGGTTGGATAGTAATAGTAGAGACGTATACTGATAGAGGAACACAAATCAATGAAATACCTTATAAAAAATAAAAACAAAAATTATGAAAAAGTACAAAACAATTAAGAGACAACAAACCAAACAAAAACACTTAGCTTTATTCTTCTCTACCTTAGTGGGAATATCAGCTATATTAATCACCTTACAAGGAGTTAATGCAGAGTTGATACTGAACCAAGGAATAGAGTATAAAACTCCATATACAGGCAAATCTGAACAAATAAAGGTGGTTGATATGACAATAGCCGACCATATTTGGAATATATTTACAGAAGAGTATAATCTAACCTTAAATGAGAAAATAACAGCTATGAGAATAATTGATTGTGAGTCAAGATTTGATCCTTATGCTATTAATAAAAATACTGATGGGAGTTTTGATTTAGGTTTATGGCAGATTAATGAGGTCTACCACGACATAACCAGAGAGTGTGCTTTCGATGTCTATTGTTCTACTAGGTACGCAATGAGTATTTATAAATCTTGGGATTCTTTTGAAGCGTGGGTTTGTTACTAGATTTTAATACGACATTAGGTCGGTTTCGACTAACCAAAGTGTCAGACCTTAGTTGAAAGGGGAATGAGAAATCAGCACTCCCCTTTGACTAGGGATAAATAAATAAATAAAACTTATGAAATTTGAACTCACAAAAGAAACAATAACAGAATCTGGTATTAAATTATATCGTATTAGAGCATTAAAAGATTTTGGAGATGTTAGTAAAGGTGATTTAGGTGGTTATGTAGAGAAAGAAAAAAATCTAAGTCAAGAGGGTAATTCTTGGATTTATGATAATGCTAAGATTTCTGATAATGCTATGATTTCTGATGATGCTAAGATTTATGGTAATGCTAAGATTTTTGATGATGCTAGGATTTATGATGATGCTATGATTTTTGGTTATGCTTGGATTTTTGGTAATGCTACAATTTCTGATAATGCTAAGATTTATGGTAATGCTAGGATTTTTGATAATGCAACAAAATATGATGATGCTATGATTTATGATAATGCTAGGATTTTTGATAATGCTATGATTTTTGGTAATGCTACAATTTCTGGCGATGCTAATGTTTATGGTAATTCTTGGATTTTTGATAATGCTACAATTTCTGGTGATGCTTGGATTTCTGGTAATGCTAAGATTTCTGATACTACAACAAAATAGGCTTAACTTAATAAATAAATAAAACTATATGAAAGAAGAAAAATTTGTCTTAATACCAAAAAAAGTTGATTTAATATTTGACAAAAAAGGATGTGCGTTATGTTCCAGACAAGCTATTGTTAATTGGCACGAAGAAAAACTAAATATTAATAATGAAAAATGGATTGAATACATAATGAATAATCTAGAAAACTAAATAGTCCCTTGAAAATTACCGACACTAAATAACGGAAATTACATATTTCAACTGTTCTTTATACACAAACCTCCTTTTATGTCGGTAATTTTTAGAGGATTAAAAAATAAATATGGAATTAAAAAAACTAAATATCAAATACTTAGATTTATTTAGTGGAATAGGCGGATTTACTCTAGGAATAGGAAATAAGGCAGAGTGTATTGGTTATTCCGAAAAACCCACTATTGTATTATTGTCGTGGGTGTGATATAATATACTTATGGAAAAACAATGTTCTAAATGTGGTCGGAAAAAGAAGCAATCTGACTTCTATAAAGCTAAACGATATAAAGACGGAAGATACCCCTCCTGTAAAGTTTGTTGTGCTAAAGCAACGGAAAAATCAATCATAAAGAAGTGGGGAACGAAGCAAAAATACTATGCTGAATATAGGAATCGGATTAAAGGAGGAAATCCACGAATAATATTCGCCAAAAAGAAATGTAATGCTTTATCACACAATATACCATTTAAGATAAAAGTTGATGAATTTGTTGATTGGTATGAAAAACAAGATTTGAAATGTGCCTATTGTGATATACCTCAAGATAAGATTACAGAATACCAGTGGCTTATGCCAAATATAAATACCCACAGACTAACGATTGATAGAATTGATAATAGTAGGGGTTATATTAAAGGAAATATTTGCTTGGCCTGTGCTAGATGTAATTTAATTAAAAGTAATGTGCTGTCTTTTAATGAAGCACGAGAAATTGGACAGCGTTATGTCAAACCAAAATGGAAAAATTAAAGTGTTCTCAATGTTTAGCGGGATTGGAGGATTTGAGTTGGGAATCATTAACGCTATTGGAGAGAGAGCAGATTTTGTCGCATATTCCGAAATCGACAAGTATGCAATTCAAATTTACGAAAAACATTTTAAACACAAAAACTATGGCGACATCACAAACATCGATGTGGGAGAACTCCCAGACTTTGACCTCTTGGTTGGAGGATTTCCTTGCCAAAGTTTCAGTATTGCAGGAAAAAGGAAAGGATTTGACGAAGCTAGAGGAACACTCTTTTTTGAAATCTTGCGGATTTGTGCAGAAAAGCGACCCAGATTTGTGGTACTTGAAAACGTTAAAGGTTTATTATCTCACGACTCTGGCAAAACTTTCCAGACAATACTTAAACTTCTCTCCGACGTGGGGTTTAGAGTTGAATGGCAGGTACTTAACAGCAAGAATTTCGGAGTTCCCCAGAATAGGGAAAGAGTGTTCATTGTCGGACATCTTAGAGGAGAAAGTAGAAGACAAATATTTCCTATCACAGGAGGCAACCCAAAAACTCTTAATCAAATTATAGGTGGTGGCCAGGGAAATAGAGTTTATAATACTAATGGAGTAGCATGTACTCAAGCAAGTCAGGCTGGTGGTCAAGGTGCTAAAACTGGATTATACGCAGTAAAAGAAGCCACCAAGAAAGGATATACTGAAGCTCAAGAGGGTGATTCAAGTTTTACTTTAACAGGTCAAGATAAGCATGGAGTGATGATTGGTTCTAAAATCCGCCGACTAACACCAACTGAATGTGAAAGACTACAAGGATTCCCAGTAGGTTGGTCAGCAGAAGGTGTTAATGGGAAAATAAGCGATAGACAGAGATATAAAACGCTTGGAAATGCCGTAACTGTAAATGTTATTAAAGCTATAATGGAAAAGTTAATACTTTAATCCCTGCAAGTACCCAAAATACTTGAAAGTAGAGAAAGTTAAAGAGAGTAAGATAAAATAATTATGATATATAATCAAGATATTTTAAAATATAAATCAAAAGAATTGTATCACGCAGTCCTTTGTGATCCTCCATATCATTTGACTTCAGGTTGTATGACTAAAGAACGAAAGGATATGGCTGACTATGATAAAGGTAAAGGTAATCCTTATTGTCGGACTCAAGCTAATACTGGTTTTATGGGTAAAGAATGGGATGGTGGTGATATAGCTTTTAACCCAAAGACTTGGGAGCATATTAAAAGTTTATTATTACCTGGTGCTTTTGGTATGGCATTCGCTAGTAGTAGAGGTTGGCACAGAATGGCGGTA
>Ga0307928_10002869_pt1 | contig 13159 bp, 11 predicted proteins | sample AceLakmetagen232_FD_201815 | JGI IMG/M metagenome (GOLD analysis project Ga0307928, IMG submission 201815) | Saline water microbial communities from Ace Lake, Antarctica - #232 | ecosystem: Environmental > Aquatic > Non-marine Saline and Alkaline > Saline | place: Antarctica: Ace Lake... | reverse complement strand
TATAAGAAGAAAAGCTTTAGAAGATACAGGGGTTCTTGATGAGAATTATTTTATGTATGTTGAAGATCTGGATATTTGTTACAGAATGTGGCAAAAGAATTGGGAAGTGTATTATTGTCCTGAAGCTAAAATAATGCATTATATTGCAGGCAGCAGCGGCAGCGGTAAAATTAAAGCGAGTTTTAGAATGCAAAAAAGTGTATTTTATTTTTTCTGGAAAAATTATAGAAGGAGTTGGAAAATTATCTTAATACCACTGCTGGTCCTGACTCTTGGGTTCAGATTGTTTCTTGCAATTATAAAAGTGCTTTTTTAGGGCAAAGATAATGTGACTTTATAAACATTTGATAAAGTTTAGATTTTTTATATTTAAGATTTTATATTAAAATAATAATTAAAGTAAAAATAGTTACCAGGGAGAATGTGCTTTTGAGAATTTTAATAACAGGCATTGCAGGATTTGTTGGCAGACATCTTATCAAATATCTGACAACGGAAGGCAATCATGAAATTCTGGGAATTGATCTTAATTTTAAAAATTTTAATTTAGATAATTACTCCGGCAAAATAGAGCTTCTTGAAGCAGACTTAACTGATAGGCAAAGGATTTTAAGTATTATAAAAAAATTCAAACCGCAGCAGATCTACCATCTGGCAGCGCAGAGTTCGGTTAGTTATTCATGGGATAATCCTGTAGAAACTTTCAGGATTAATGTTTTTGGAGGAATAAATATCCTGGAGGGCCTTAAGATTTTTTGTACCCGCTGCAGGATTCTTATGGTATGCACTGCTGAAGAATATGGGGAAATTGATAATAGAGACAAAGCAATTGATGAAAATTTCAGGATTTATCCTAAGAATCCATACGCTATCAGCAAAGCAGCTCTGGATTTTTTCTCTTCTGTTTATTATAGTGCATACAAACTTCCGGTATATATAAGCAGGTCATTCAACCATATTGGTCCGGGCCAGTCAGAAAGATTTGTTGCTTCGGATTTTGCCAGGCAGATAGCTATGATAGAAAACGGCAGTCAGGACCCTGTAATAAGTGTTGGTAATCTCCAGTCTCAGAGGGATTTTTTAGATGTGCGTGATGCAGTTAAAGCATACGATTATATAATAAATAGGGGAAGCGAAGGGCAGGTTTATAATGTTTGCTCAGGCAAAGGGCAGAAGATTTCAGATTTGCTTGATACTCTTATATCATTAAGCACGAGGTCAGATATTAAAGTGAAGATTGACAAAAGCAAGTTCAGGGCGATTGATGTTAAAGTTATGTATGGAGATAACAGCAAATTAAAAGCTCAGACTGGCTGGACTTCCCAGTATTCTATTGAGACATCACTTAAGGATACGCTCAATTACTGGAGGCAGAATATTGGATTGCATGTTTAGATTAAAGATGAAAAGGAGTTAGATTGAAAGCAGTAATATTAGTTGGTGGGGAAGGAACGAGATTACGTCCAGTTACCCTTTTAAATCCAAAATCAATGCTTCCGCTTATAAATAAGCCTTTTATGGAAAATTTTATTTTTTGGCTTAAATCTCACGGGATTAAAGATATAATCCTTTCTACCGGACACCTCCCGGAAGTTTTTAATAATTATTTTGGAGATGGCAGTAAGTTTGGATTAAAACTAACCTATGTTAGAGAAGAAAATCCCCTGGGTACATGCGGAGGAGTAAAAAATGTAGAGAAATATTTAGACGGCGAGCGTTTTATGGTATTCAATGGTGATATTTTTTCTTCGCTGGATTTGACTGATATGATAGTTTCCCACAAGAGGGAAAAAGCAGATATAACCATATCCCTGACTGCTGTTGAAAATCCTGCAGATTATGGACTGGTACCTATCGATAATGAGGGGAAGGTTAAGCAGTTTCTTGAGAAGCCGGGCCAGAAAGAAATTACTACTAATTTAATTAATGCAGGTGTATATATTATCGAACCATATGTGATGAAGTTAGCGCCGGAAGGTAAAAATTATTCTTTCGAAAGAGGACTTTTCCCCAGGGCTTTAAATGAAGGATATAAGATTTATGGATATGTTTCAGAGTCGTACTGGCTGGATGTTGGAACTCCTCAAAAGTATCTGAAGGCTCATTATGATATTTTAAATAAAAAGGTAAATTTTAAATTTCCATATAAAGAGATATTGGAAAATATATATATAGGAAAAGGTTCAAGGTATCTAAAAGATAATTTTGTCTGTGGGCCGCTTGTTATTGGTGAGAGAACTGAGATAGAAAAGGGTGCTAAAATAATGCCGCTTACAGTAATTGGAAATGACTGTTTTATCTCTGGAGGAGCTGAGATTTCTGGAAGTGTTATTTTTAACAATTGTAAAATTGGAAAGAATTGCATTATAAAAAAATCTGTAATTTCAAATAATGTAGTAATTGGCCAGAATGTAAGTGTTGGGGGTTACTCAGTAATTGGAGATAATAGTAAAATTGGAAAGAATAATGTTTTAAAGGATGGTATTAAGATTGATATAAATTCCAATATCCCTGAGGGGCGAATTACTTTTTAAACTTTAATTTGTATAATAAAATTCTTTTTAAAAATTTTAAGATGGGAGGCAAACAGTGAGAGCACTTGTTACCGGAATTACCGGTCAGGACGGGTCCTATCTGGCTGAGTTCTTACTAAACAAGGGGTATGAAGTTTATGGGATGGTAAGACGGTCATCAGTTGAGAATTTTAACAGAATAGAGAATATAAGAGATAAGCTGAAATTTGTCCAGGCTGACCTTTTGGACCAGTCATCTATAATAGATGCAATAAATGAATCGAGACCTGATGAGATATACAACCTTGGTGCCATGTCATTTGTACCTACATCATGGAAACAGCCAGTGCTCACCGGTGAATTTACAGGATTGGGAGTAACAAGGGTGCTGGAAGCGGCGAGGCATATGGATAGAAATGTAAAATTATACCAGGCTTCAAGCTCGGAGATGTTTGGGAAAGTAAGAGAGATCCCCCAGAATGAGAAGACTCCATTTTATCCCCGCAGTCCTTACGGAGTGGCAAAGGCTTATGGTCATTACATGACTGTAAATTATAGGGAGAGTTATAATATGTTTGCCTGCAGCGGTATACTTTTTAATCACGAATCCCCCAGGCGGGGGCTGGAGTTTGTTACCAAGAAAGTGACTTATAACGCAGCTAAAATAAAATTGGGCTTAGCGGATAGTCTCCATATGGGAAATTTAGATACAAAAAGAGATTGGGGATATGCTAAAGATTATATTGAAGCAATGTGGTTGATGCTTCAACAGGATGAGCCGGAAGATTATGTTATAAGTACGGGAGAAACACATTCAGTAAAGGAATGGGTTGAAGCTTCTTTTCGGTGCCTGGATCTTGACTGGGAGAAGTATGTAAAAATTGATAAAAGGTTTATCCGGCCGGTTGATGTGGATCTTCTGGTGGGAGATTCTTCTAAAGCTAAAAAAAAGCTTGGGTGGGAAAAGAAGATTAGTTTTAACGAGTTAGTAAAAATTATGGTTGAATATGATTATAATTATCTAAAAAAACAAATGTAGTAATTGGTTGCCAGAGGAGTCATGCTTAATGGAAAGAACAATGATAAAATTCGGAACTGACGGCTGGAGAGATATAATAGCTGACCGGTTCACTTTTGAAAAAGTAAGGGCCGTTTCACAGGGGGTGAGCAATTACCTTAAGAGAAAAGTAGCAGATAGCAGGGAACCACGGGTGGTATTAGGGTATGATACCAGATTTCTTTCAGGGAGGTTCGCTCAAGCAGCTGGAGAGATCTTTAGCCTGAATCATATTGAGGTTTACTTTTCTGATAGGATTATTACAACACCTATTCTTTCTTATGCTGTGCTTGAAAAGAAAGCTGACCTGGGGATTATGATTACTGCCAGCCATAATCCTTATTACTACAATGGTTATAAAATCAAAGGTCCTTTTGGCGGCTCGGCTGATATGGACATAATAACAAAGATTGAAGCTGAAGTCAGGGAAGTATTTAAAAATACTGCAAATTATAAGGATTTTTTATATTCTAAGGGTAGTAACGGCAGCAATATTAAAAAAGTCGATTTTATATCCTGCTACCGGAAAAATATTCTCAGTCAGGTAAATAGGGATGTTATAAAAGGTTTTGACTTTGGGCTGCTGCTGGAGCCAATGTATGGAGCAGCACAGGGTATATATAAAAGCATTATTGAAACATTCAATCCTAAGAATCTTACGGAAATACATTCAGTTCTAAATCCGGCTTTTGGAGATATAAACCCTGAGCCTATTGGAGATAATCTTGCTGAAGCTAAAAGTATCCTTAAGGAGAAAAAATGCAAACTGGGTATTTGTCTGGACGGCGACGGGGATAGAATTGCCGTTCTGGGAGAGAACGGGAATTATATTAGCTCACATCATATCTATGCTATAGTTTTATGGTATTTGGTCACCAGGAAGAAAACGAAAGGTAAGGTAGTGAAGTCGGTAAATCTTTCCTCTATAGTAGATAAAATATGTTCAAAATATAATCTGGAGCTTATCACCACTCCTGTAGGGTTTAAATACATAGCAGAAGAAATTTTAAGAGGAGGGGTTATGATAGGCGGTGAAGAAAGTGGAGGTCTCTGGGCAGGGGGGAAAACCCCTGAAAGAGATGGGATGCTTATGGGCTTAAAACTTTTAGAAATGATATGCAGCACAGGTATGACCGTAAACCAGATATTAGAAGAGATCTATAATGAATTTGGATATTTTGTATTTGGCCGCATTGATTATAAGATTAATTTTCGGCAGAAGGAAAGTTTAAAAGCTCTTCTTGAGAGAGGTATTCCTGATATTTTAAAGAAAGCTGGTGTCCGAAAGGTTATTACTATAGATGGATATAAATATATTATGGGAGATGGAAACTGGATTATGATAAGACCGTCTGGGACAGAAGCGGTTGTAAGAATATATACAGAAGGTGAAAACGAAAGAAAGGTAAAATATCTACAGGAATTGGGAAAGAAAGTTATAAATAGTGTTTTTGAGAAGTAAAGATGTAGCAGGAAATTAACATTTGAAGGAGATTGAGGAGATATCTCGTATGAATATTTTAGATGATCTGGCCAGGATAAAAGAAATTGATAAGGGAGGTATGCTGGAGGTTGAAGAAAATTTTTACCTGCAGCTGGTGGAAGCAAAAAAAATTGTCCAGAAAACTGATTTAGAAAAAATAAAAGGTGGGGAGTTTAACGGGGTTGCTTTTTTAGGAATGGGAGGATCAGGTTTTGCCGGCGATATTATTAAAGCTTTAATAAAAGATGATATTGATATACCGGTTGAGATTGTGAAAGGGTACAGCTTGCCTTCTTTTGTAAAAGGCGGCTGGCTGGTAGTCACGGTGAGTTATTCCGGAAATACTGAAGAGACAGTATCTGCAACCAATCAGGCATTGGACCGGGGATGCGAAATCATTATGGTATGTTCCGGGGGAAAGCTGGAGAATATTGCCAGAAGCAGCAATAAAACTATAATAAAAATACCATCGGGGCTGCAGCCCAGAGGCGCTGTCGGTTATTTATTTTTCCCGCCTTATCTGGCACTGGATAATCTTGGTATTATAAAGATATCTTCAGAAGATATAGAGGAGGCTTTGAATCTAATAAAAGATAAAGCCGGTCTTTACAACAGAGAAGTGGGAAGCGATAGAAATTTTGCAAAAAAAATAGCCTTAAAAGTTGCAGACAATTTGCCTATAGTATATGGGACAGAAGGACTGCTGGCTGCAGTTGCTTGTAGGTTAAAGTGTGAATTTAATGAAAATTCAAAAACTCCATGCTGGTGGAATGAGTTTTCAGAGTTAAATCATAATGAAACCGTTGGCTGGGGAAGGCTGAAAGAAACCACCAGAAAATTTATACTTCTAGTTTTTAGAGAGAAGGATGAGGGAATAAGGATTAAGACGCGTATCGATGTGACTTTAAATCTTGTCAGGGAAAATGTAGGTGAAATTATAGAAATACCAGTAGAAGGGGAATCAAAACTGGCAAAAGCGTTATCAACAATGTATCTTGGGGATATAACCAGTGTATATCTGGCGTTGATGAATGGTATTGATCCCAGCCCGGTAGAAAAAATTCAATTGCTAAAAGACAAGCTTGCAAAATTAAATTAAAGAGTAAGTAAAATAAAAAAAGTTTAGAAAGGAAAGTATTAATGGATTTCGACGTAAAAGATATCAACTTAGCCGAGGAAGGTAAAAACAAAATAGAATGGGCTGCAAGAGAAATGCCGGTTCTGAAGGGGATCAGGGAAGATTTTTCCAAAAATAAGCCTCTCAAAGACCTGACTGTTGCTGCCTGCCTGCATGTTACTTCAGAAACAGCAAATCTCGCGATTACTTTAAAAGAAGGAGGAGCCGACGTGGTTTTATGCGCATCCAATCCATTGAGCACTCAGGATGATGTGGCAGCTTCTCTGGTTAAGAATTCTAAAATTAAAGTGTTTGCTATAAAAGGTGAAGACAATAAGACATATTACAAACATATAAACAGTGTTCTTAGTACCAAACCCCGGATTACAATGGATGATGGGGCAGACCTGGTATCAACCCTTCACAGTAGCAGAAAAGAACTGTTGGATAGGATATACGGCGGTACAGAAGAGACAACAACAGGAGTTATAAGGCTTAAGAGTATGGAAAAAAATGGGGTACTTTTTTATCCTATCATTGCAGTAAATGACGCTAAAACCAAGCATTTCTTTGATAACCGGTATGGAACCGGTCAGAGTACTATTGATGGAATCTTAAGAGCAACTAATGTCCTGCTTGCTGGTAAGAAGTTTGTAGTTGCAGGTTACGGCTGGTGCGGAAGAGGAGTAGCAGCCAGAGCGAAAGGAATGGGATCTTCTGTGATAATACTTGAGGTAGATCCTTTGAAGGCATTAGAAGCTAAATTGGACGGATTTGATGTAATGAGCTCCAGGGAAGCTGCAAAAGTTGGAGATATTTTCTTATCGGTTACCGGTGACAAAAATGTAATAGGTGAAGTAATTTTAAAAAACTGCAGGGATAATGTAATTTTAGCTAACGCCGGACATTTTAATGTTGAGATTGATTTGGATTACTTAAGAATAAACAGCAGTTCCAAAAGGAGGGTAAGGCCATTTGTCGAAGAATATGTTATGAGGGATGGAAGAAAATTATTCCTTCTTGCTGAAGGAAGACTGTTAAACTTGAGCGCTGCTGAGGGGCATCCAGCCAGTGTTATGGATATGAGTTTTGCAAACCAGGCTTTAAGCGCAAAGCATATCTTTGAAAACAGCAGCAGTCTTTTAAAAAAGGTTTACCCGGTTCCTGAAGAAATTGACAGTAATATAGCAAGACTCAAACTGAATAGCATGGGAATAAAAATAGATAAATTAACACGTGATCAGAAGGAATATCTTAGTTCATGGCAAATAGGAACATAAACCGCTATCTCGGAGGGAGCAAAGCATGCACCCTTTTATGGGGAAAATCTGTTTTGAAATTAATAGACCAGAGAAAACTTCCTTTTGAAGAAGTATATGTGAGCTGTAAATCAGCAGATAGTGTTGTTAAAGCTATAAAAGATATGGTTGTAAGGGGCGCTCCTGCAATTGGAGTAGCTGCAGGTTATGGAGTTGCGCTGGCAGCATTAAAATTCGGCGGAGAAGATAAGCAAAAATTTACTGGTTATATAAATGAAAAAATAAAATTACTTTCCGGAGCCAGACCAACGGCTGTAAATTTATTCTGGGCACTGGATAGAATGAAAAAAATTTTGACCGGTTACAAGAATCTGGAAGTGAAAAAGATTAAGGATAAATTGGTAGAAGAAGCCGAAGAGATTGAGAAGCAGGATTTGGAGATTAACTTGAAAATTGGTCAGAACGGAAAGAAAATCTTTGATAAGGCAACCGGTAAAATTAAAATCCTTACTCATTGTAATGCAGGAGCGCTTGCAACTTCAGGCTACGGTACTGCGCTTGGAGTAATCAGAAGTTTGGATACGGAGGGAAAAGTAGCAAATGTAATAGTAGATGAGACCAGACCATTTCTTCAGGGAGCAAGACTTACTGCCTGGGAGCTTTACCAGGAGAAAATTCCCTTTTTTATTATATCTGATAATATGGCAGGATATTTTATGTCAATAGGAGAGGTTGACGCAGTATTGGTTGGAGCAGACAGGATAGCTTCAAATGGTGATACGGCAAATAAAATAGGAACTTTAAGCCTGTCAATACTTGCCAGATATTATAGAATACCGTTCTATGTTGCTGCTCCAATCTCAACTGTTGATATAAAAATAGAAAGTGGGGATAATATTCCTATAGAATATAGAGATAAAAAAGAAGTGAGAGAAATTTTAGGAAAAACTATTATTCCGGAATTCATGGCGGTAAAAAATCCAGCATTTGATGTTACACCGGCTGAAAATATAACTGCAATTATAACTGAAGAGGGAGTAATCTATCCTTCTTACAAAAAGAATGTTGGCAAGATTTTTAAAAGTAAGAGATAAATAACGGGAGTGGTATAGAGATATAATGAATAAAAATAAGGCCATGGTACTGGCAGCAGGGTTAGGGACAAGGCTCAGACCACTGACAGACTTAATTTCCAAGCCGATGGCTCCTATTGTCAATAGACCGGTTATGGAGCATATTATAAGACTTCTTGTAAAACACAATTTTACTGATGTTGTCTGTAATCTTCACTGGTACCCTGATGAAATAAGAAATTATTTTTGTGACGGATCAAAATGGAAGATAGATATGGCTTACTCCTACGAGAAAGAACTGCTCGGGACTGCAGGAGGAGTAAAAAATGTTGAGGGTTTTTTTGAAGGCAGTACTTTTTTAGTTATAAGTGGCGACTCTCTCACGGATATTGATTTGACTGATGCTGTAAAGTTCCATAAAGAGAAAGGTGGTGTGGCAACACTCGTTTTAACTGAAGTCGAAGATACCTCTAAATATGGGGTGGTGCTGGTGGATGAAGATATGAAAATAAAGGGCTTCCAGGAAAAACCTCTATGCGGTGAGGCAAAATCAAATCTGGCAAACAGCGGAATATATATTTTTGAACCGGAAATATTTAATTATTTACCCCCCAGGGGGCAGTTTTGTGATTTTGGCAAGAATCTTTTTCCTGACCTGCTTGACAAGAATGTTTCATATTACGGTTACTGCCATAATCAATATTGGAATGATGTAGGATGTCTGGACCAGTATCAGCAGGGTAATTTTGATGCGCTTGAAGGTAAAGTTAAAGTTGATATTCCAGGAAAGAAAATTAAAGAAGGCGTCTGGGTAGGAAAAAATTGTAAGATTCAGGAAGGAGTAGTAATAATTCCTCCAGTGTGTATCGGAGATAATTGCATCATAAAGAAAGATGCAAAACTTTTTGGTCCTATAATTCTTGGTAATAGTACCATCGTAGACGAAAGAGCAGTTTTGTATAGAGGTATAAAATGGGGCAGTGGTTATATAGGGAAAGACGCTTCCCTGATAGGTGCAATTATAGGATATGATACAAAAATAAAAGACAAGGCTTCGATTTTGGAGAAAGCAGTCATAGGTTCTAAGAGTGTTATAAAAGATGGAATAAAAATCCATCCAAGTGTAAAAATTATGTCCAATAAGGTAATTGATATTGATACAGAAAATACCAGGAAAAATAAATAGAAGTTTGATTGATATTTTTAAAGATATTATTGCCCCACCTGTGTGTGCTGTTTGCGGAAAAATTGGTCCTGAACTGATCTGCCGGAAGTGCATATCTAAAATCGAAGAAATTGGTGATAAAATATGTAAGTATTGCGGCAGACCACTATCTGGAATTAGTCCTGATGATAAAGGATGTAGTTTTTGCAGGAATGAAGATTTTAATTTTTACAGGCACAGAAGTTTTACCATATACAAAGGAGAGATAAAAAGAATAATAAGGAAATATAAATATAATAGAATATATAATTTGAAAGAAATTATTGCCGTGTTTTTAAAACAAACTTATATTAGAAATTATGAAAATGAGAAAATTGATTATATACAAACTGTTCCGAGCGAACATATGGAATTATTATGCAGATCATTATCAAAGTTAATTGAAATTCCGTTTGCTGATAATATATTAAGAGTAAAAAAAGTTATAAGGCAGCAAGGACTTGATCTCATGCAAAGAAAGACCAATATAAAAGAAGCATTTAAAGTTAAGAATTGTCTTTTGTACTCTGGGAAAAATCTGCTGCTCGTAGATGATGTCTGGACTACTGGGAGCACATTATGTGAGATTGCCAGCGTTTTTAAAAGGGCAGGTGCAGATAGAATTTATTTATTAACTCTGGCCAGGGGGATGTAAACAAAGTGGCAAGATTAAAGGGAGTTGTAAAATGGTTTAGCGCCGAGAATGGATTTGGTTTTATAGAAGCAGAATCAAATAAAACCGGAGATTTTTTTGTAGACTACTCTTCTATACAAGTAGATGGATTCAAAACACTGGAAAGGGGCCAGAAAGTAGAATTTGAATTTGAAAAAAGCGAGAGGGGAAATGTAGCCAGGAAGGTGATAATAATAAAGTAATGCATCGGGGTGATATCAAGATATATCTTATATGAATTTTCAAATAAATTAAAAATGAGGAGGAGACAGAGTGGAATTTATTATTAAATGCAGAAATATTCAGTTAGATGAAAAAATTAGGAGCTATGTAGAGAGAAAAATTAAAAATAAGTTAACTAAAATTTTAGATACGATAATAAAATTGGAAGTAAAGTTTATCTTTGAAAAAAATCCAAGGATTAATTTGAATAACCAGATAGAAGTTACTGTTTTTACAGGTGGTGTAGTTATTAGAGCAACTGATTGTGGAACTGATCTTTTTGAAGCTGTAGATAAAGTTAGCAGTAAATTAGAGAGACAGGTCAAAAGATACCGGGGAAAGTTGATAGATAGGGGAAGAAAGGGCAGTAATATAATGAAATCTGGTGAGATTGAAGCTGATGGGCAGATGACTAAAAGTATTGAGAGTAAAGTTAGGAAAGCAATAGTAAAGACTAAAACTTTTACTTTAAAACCAATAACTCCAGAAGAAGCAGTATTTCAAATGGATCTGCTGGGGCATGATTTTTTTGTTTTTATTAATTCAGAGACTGATAGAACTGCGGTTGTGTATTGCAGAAAAGATAGGAAATACGGTTTGATAGAACCTAACCTATGATTGAATTGTTATTATAAAGGTGACTATAAATGTTTAAAAAAATTGGAAACATCCTTAAATTTGGCGAAGGTAAAAGAATAAAAAAATATGAAGAGAGAGTTAGCGCTGTGGGCAGTCTTGAAAAAGATATAAGTCCGCTTACGGACAGTCAGTTGTCTGCAAAAACTGCAGATTTTAAACAGAGATATGAGAACGGCCAGAAACTGGAGGATTTGATGCCGGAAGCTTTTGCAGTGGTAAGGGAGGCGGCAAAAAGAACTCTTAAAATGCGTCATTTTGATGTACAAATACAAGGAGGTATCGTTCTTTTCGAGGGGAAAATTGCTGAAATGAAGACAGGTGAAGGAAAGACACTGGTTGCAACGCTTCCTATATACTTAAATTCCTTTACTGGCAGGAGTACCCATGTGGTAACAGTAAATGATTATCTGGCAAAGAGAGATAGCGAGTGGATGGGCAATATCTATGAGTTTCTGGGACTGAAAGTGGGCCTTATCCAGCATGATATGCCTACCACCGAAAAAAGAAAGCAATACCAGTCTGATGTAATATATGGCACAAATAATGAATTCGGATTTGATTATTTAAGAGATAATATGGTGATGGCTAAGGAAAATGTGGTACAGGATGGTCACTGGTATGCTATTATTGACGAAGTTGACAGCATTCTAATAGATGAAGCAAGAACTCCCCTTATCATTTCCGGTGTTGCTTACGGAACTACTGAAATTTACAGGAAATTTACACAAATAGTACCACGACTGAAAATAGATGAGGACTTTGAGATAGATGAAAAGGCAAGAACAGCAGCAATCAAAGAGGAAGGCGTAGAAAAAGTTGAAAAGATATTGGGAATAGAAAATTTATACGATCCTTCTAATTTCCTATACGTGCATGCTTTAAACCAATCTCTTAAAGCCTATCATCTATTTAAAAAAGATGTAGATTATATGCTGAAAGACGGTGAGATAATTATTGTTGATGAATTTACCGGAAGACTGATGCCTGGCAGAAGATACAGCGAGGGGCTGCATCAGGCTATAGAGGCCAAGGAAAGAGTAAAAGTGAGGGATGAAAATCAGACACTTGCCACTATTACTATTCAAAATTATTTTAGAATGTATGAGAAATTAGCAGGCATGACCGGCACAGCACTAACAGAAGCAGCTGAATTCAGACATATCTACGGGCTTGAAACTGTGGTTATGCCTACTAATGAACCAATGATAAGGGAAGACCTCCCTGATTTAATTTATAAAACTGAACAGGCTAAATTTGATAATATTGTAGAGGATATAGTTTCCAGGCACAACAAGGGTCAGCCAATGCTGGTTGGGACCATATCTATTGAAAAGTCTGAGAGACTTAGCAGCATGCTGAAAAGAAGGGGTATACCCCACCAGGTTTTAAACGCAAAATACCATGAAAAAGAAGCAGAAATCATTGCCGGAGCCGGGCAAAAAGATTCAGTTACTATTGCTACAAATATGGCAGGAAGAGGTACAGACATAGTCCTTGGCGAAGGAGTGGTAGAAATTGGAGGCCTTCATGTATTTGGAACAGAAAGGCATGAGAGCAGAAGAATTGATAATCAGCTCAGAGGAAGAAGCGGCCGTCAGGGAGATATTGGTTCAAGCCAGTTTTATTTAAGTACAGAGGACGATTTGCTGAGGCTTTTTGGATCGGATAGAATTTACAGGATAATGGAGACCTTTAATTTTCCAGATGATTTGCCAATACAGCATCCTATAATAAGCAGATCAATTGAAAATGCCCAGAGGCAGGTGGAAGGGAGAAATTTTGAAATAAGGAAGCATGTTCTTGAATACGATGATGTTATGAATAAGCAGAGGGAAGTGATTTACGCCAAAAGAAAGAAAATTCTAGATGAAGAAAATTTAAGACCGGCAGCCTGCGACATGATTAAAGATGCAGTAGAC
>Ga0307928_10002868_pt1 | contig 13159 bp, 9 predicted proteins | sample AceLakmetagen232_FD_201815 | JGI IMG/M metagenome (GOLD analysis project Ga0307928, IMG submission 201815) | Saline water microbial communities from Ace Lake, Antarctica - #232 | ecosystem: Environmental > Aquatic > Non-marine Saline and Alkaline > Saline | place: Antarctica: Ace Lake... | reverse complement strand
ACTGTTGGCCTACCTCGGCGGGATTACTACTTTCCAGCACCGTACCTATTAACCCTAAATTACTAGAGGTTCCAATTCCCGATAGAACTCCTGTCCCCAGGGGCAGGTTTATACCAAATTCTAAACAGTAGGCAGAAGAGTACGCACGGGACGCAAAAGTCGAAGTTGCTGCCATGATACTACTATCAGGTATTACGGTTAATGATAAATCGGGAGGAAGAGGATTACCCGAGGCATCAGAGCCCGCAGTACCTATACCATAATTAGCTACATCGAATTTCACATCAGCAACTGCGGCTCTCGCCATATACTGTCTTCCTATATAAGTTACAGATGTATAGATTTCAAAACTTGCCATAAGTCCACCTTAATTAAAAAATATCTTTACTTATTTGTTGTAACAAAGCTTTAACTCTTGCGATATTATCAGGAAGAGATTTACACAAAGCTGCCCTTAAACGAGTTTCGACATTTTCAAGTTCTTTATATAATCCCTCGGGTCTATTTACTACTGTTCCATCAGCATGTACTCTTGCCACATAAGCTTTTCCCTCGGGATAAGAATAACTATAAACTCTTACAAAATTATGCTTATAATTAGCCACTTCTTTTGCTTTTTTGATAGCAGTGTCGTAATCAAAATAGAAATTTCTATCTATCTTTTTACAACCTTCTTCCAAATACCATATATTATCTGTTTCCATTTTCATAATTTAATCTCCTGGGAAAAAAAGAAGTACAGTAATAAAAATAATACAATTAAGAACTATTAAGTAACAGCACACATTCCTGTGCATACAATAGTTTCTTGTATTTCTATAGGGTACGCAATACTTGTCCCTAACGCTACTACTTTTCCCTTGTCCCATATGATAGAATTAGTAATATCAGTCTGTGCTAATTTACCATTTATAAAAGCAGAACCAAGAGATCCAGAAAATATCCCTAAAGATGTCCCAGATACAGCAAAGATGTTCCAGTGTTCATCCGTTGTATTTAATATTACTCTAGAGTTTTGAGTAATTGCAGTTAGTTGTACCCCGCTACCGCTTACCGTACTATTTATATTAGCACATACGGCTACAGACGATGTTTCCCCCGTAAAGTTTACGGTAACAGAGGTCGTACTTCCCGTAGTATTTTCTAGTCCTATAACTAAAGAGGTTCCAGATAAACTATACGTTTCTTGGTTTTCGGAATAATAAGACCCAAACCCCCAGGCATACATAGCAGGGGGATAAGTTGTAGGATTTAAACGATCTCTTATTATTAATTCAGAGCCTTCTTCCCGCAAAGTTGCCTTAATACGCAATTGATCTGTACCAACATTATACGCATATAACATCCCACCATACGTATCTATAAATTCTAAATTTAAATAATCTAAAACTTCGTCTATAGTATTACTATTCTGGGCAAAGGGATAATACCCTACAGGAGAACCTGCGGGATGATACGAAGGATCAAAATGAATATTAATACCTGTTGTAAATCCAGTTTCATGATTTAATAAATCCAAACTTAACCACTTATCTGTTAACCCATAGTACGGTGCATTTAACGTAGTTGTTATAATAGGATAACTAATTTGAGACTGTACCATATTATCTAAAAAAGAACTAGAACTAAATCTAGGAATATAAGGCATATGTTCAAATCCAGCATCCTCCATGACTAAATCATATTTTTCTTTCTGCGGTGTTTTGGGATACGTAGGCGAAGTAACCGTAAAGGAAGTTTCACCTCCAGCAAAGCCCAAATTAGTTAAAACCCCTGCAGTAGAAGAGGGTGCAGGTAAAATTGTAATAACAGTATTATAGGATATATGCCCAGGCATCTTAGATTGAAATATTAAATGACTGTGATACACTTCTGTAAATCCCCCCAGAGCACTTACAGCATCTCCCCATAATAAAGTAATATCTCCTACTACACCAGAAGCTATAGCAAGTATAACATGGTTCGTGGAAGTAACTGTAGCTAGTACATTGGTGGAAGATAAATTTATTCTATATGCTACCCCTGTAGCGTTAGTAGCAACCGTATAAGTATTACCTGCGCCCGCCCCTCCAGAAATAGGAGGATCTGGAATAAAGGAATCGAAATAAATACTATCTGTCGTAGTAGTCCCGACCGCGGGATCATATACATCTATATTTAAAGTTTTTCCTATAATACCATTTATACCAGAAGTTACTATACTATTATTAAAAGGCTGTGCATTCCCCGTAATATACTCTACAGTAAATCCCTCCGCAGCCGAAATAAATATACTCTGTTCAAATACAGCATTTGTAGCACTTGCGTAGGAAATTTCTCCAGCAAAAGTAACAGTATCATTTAATACAAAGTACCCTAATGGATTGGCACCAAAACTCATAGAAGTAGATGACGGATCAATAGTTAACGATCCCCCACTAGTGGCTTCTAGATTCAAAGTACCCCCTGCTCCGGATGTAGCATTTATATAAGATGAATTAATATTTACATAAAAAGCTGTTGCAGATGCAGCCATGGCATTAGTACCCGTCGCGAAAAAGACAGTACTAGTCACAGTTACTCCTGAAAGGTTACGTACCTGTAAAGCCAGAGTAGTTCCAGATAAATCAAAAGTAGCAGTATTTCTAGAATTACATGCAGCTACCCCAAAATTAAATTCCGGCAAAAAAGTTTCTACTTTTAAATCTCCAACCAGTGCAGTAAAAGGTGTTTCTTCTGGGGTTTCTATTGTAGCGTTTACCGCTTTGAAATTATCGAGGGCATTAAGTGGAGCAGAATACCCCCCAGATAAATATAAATCTGCAGCATAGGGCACTTGAGGATTTGTACCACTCCCCACAACGGTACAATCTACTAAAGCCGCAGCAAATGTAGATCCCGTCATTGCAGATCTAATACTAGCTGCCGTAGTAGGGGAAGGAAAGTTTGCTGTTATTTTAGCGCCTGTTACTACTATAGCAAGCGGCGAAGTAGAAAAATTATACTCTATCTCTATAGCATTGCCCCCTAGCCCTACATCGACCGCGGAATAATATAAATCTTGAATTGTTATAGAAGCTCTACGTTCATTTTTTGTAATTATAGAATCTAGGAGATAATTTGTACCTATTTCGAAAAAAGATAATTGATCTATCCCTATATCTATTGTGATACCCGCATAACAAAAATCTAACATGTCCGATAAGGTACAAGTAGTTTCTGTTGCGTCATAACTATGCCTCTGTAAATCATCATTATCATCATAAAAAACTATTTCATTAGGAGTACTTTTTACAACAGAGTAGCCTCTATTTACAACATATTTTTTAAACAATTCCCAACTATACATACAATGATTATCTGACCACAGATACATTTGGTTTCCACCTAAAAGTTCCTGGTCAGTAAACGCGGGATTATATACGCCGTCAATAGGAGAAAGGTCTGTAGTACTAGGAGTTATAACGGGTGTATTTTGAGACAATCCTATAAGGGCGTCCTTTACTGTTTTAGTAGTAGTATAATTAGAAGCAAAGGACTTTAACAACAGGCGCAATGCTACGTTATTATAAGCTTTAGCTTTAGGTAACACTTGATAAAAGCGATCATATAACAAAGAAGCACTAACTTGAGAAGAAAATAAAGAATATACAGACTGCTGAAGATTATTTAAATCTTGTGTTACATTATTAAATATTTCCTGCGCATAAGTTTTTAAAAAAGTTCCTATATAGGTTGTAGATACAGATATTTTATACTCGTCGGTAGCAGTTGATATAGCTATACTATTAGTTCCCCTATATAAAAATAAAGACACCTCATTTTGTAATTTATCTGGCACTAACACTATTGTTTTAGGAGGATATTCTCCTAAATCCGAAGTAACTATAATAGTCACAGGAACCCCTACCTGTTTTACTTCTACTATAAATAATGTATTATTTAAAGCTACAGGTACAGTATAAGGTTGATTTATATTATAAAAGCTAGATTTAGGTATGCTCCCTAACATAGCATAAAAAGTAGAAGACGCGGGAGTAAACTTAGGATAGATTAAAAAATTATTTCCTGCAGAGGTAGAAGCTTGTCTAAATATAATATAAGCATACCCCGAATTCAAGGGAGATCCTGCATTATTTACGGAATAAATAATAAGATTAGCTGCAGCAAAATTATCAGCAAAATCTACTGTAATAGATCCGGTACCATTCCCATTATTAACAAAATTATATATCCGGTGTACCCCCCTAGAAAGATAATGAAGCCCCATAGACATCTCGTAAGAGATTCCAGTAGTCACAGCATTGAGATTCGACAATGTATATACGACACCACTTGTCCCATAATCTACAACAGTTTCTCCAGTTAATATAATATAACTTGGAGAGGGTGGAGGTGGAGCAAAGGGGTAGGGAGATGTTGGTATTAAAAATCTATCTCCTGCAGAAGTACAACCCATAATAATATCCTAATTCGTTACATTAACAATCAAAGTAGAAACTTTCGATATCTCATTCTTCTTTAATTCTACGGTTTCTAGGTCTGTATAATTACTATCTATACGGTAAAATTGTCTAATAGATATACTTAGTATTCCCGCAACCTCTGTTTTAATTAACTGTGTTAATATATTAGGTTGCAAATATTCTGATTTAACATCACCCTCTATATAATTATATACTACTTTTATAGCATTTGCCGATAGTACCTCTTTATTAAAAGTAGTAACGCCTACAAGATCTATAGATATTCTAATAGGTGCTTGTAAAAATTCTCTAAACAATATATCCGTAGAAAACATTGTTTGTTCGTCATCGTCGTTTTCAAAAGTATTCTGAAGTGTCTGTATTACAGTATTATATGTATATTTTATTGTAAGCAAATCCCCTGCGTTTAATGAGGTATCGAGTACTATATTATAAGAAGCTCTAGCACTTCTATAATAATCATTATCTAACTCCGCCTCTGTGTAAGAAACGATTCCCCCATTTACAGACACCATCTCTACAGAAATAACAGGATTATTAACTAGTCTAAATAAAGTTTCTCCCCCCGAAGCAGAGCGGTATTCAAATTCAGAAGTGTCTGTTTCCTGTCCTAGAATATAAGCATCTATAGCTAGCCTGCTTGTAGCTCTTTGAAAAATATCCCTATCTTTAGGGTACACCAATCTAATATCCTCAATTATAGAAGGATACTGCGACACAATTCTAAATTCTATACTTCCCCCCGAATCAGGACTAATGCCGGTTAGTTTGGTTTTAACTAACTTAATTAAATTAGCATTGCTGGTATAAGCAGTTCCCCCAGCAGCAGTTGTTGTATTTTCGATCCCGTCTATACCTTCTACCTGCGCGGTCATAGTATTTATGGTACCTACAGGCAATTCATAATTTTCACCAAACCCATAGGATTCCAAATCTACAGAAATCTCATATCTCCGGGTAATAGGATTATAATAATTAGCGGCATAGGCAGCATACATAATTACAGTATTTTTAATATAAAATGTATAGTCACTACTTTTCGAACCTACCCCCAATCCTCTATACACCGAAGTATCCTCAGTGGGAGGAGAATATTTATAAGCTATTCCCCTACACGTAGCAGGAGTTCCTTCAGGTCTACTTATACCAAAAGAAGCAGCAAAGATTTCGGCTTCGTCGTCATCAATAATTAACCCAAAATCGTAAGTAAACATTTTACGTAAATCATCTTGGCTTAATTCAAGAGTTTGAACTTCTCCAGCAACAGGAACCAATAAGAGAGATTTTATTGGTCCTTTATCTGAATCAATAGTTGGATTAATTTCTTTTATACTATCAATCATACTATTTTCTATATCTATTAATTCTCTAGCCATTTAAAACTCCAAATTATTTAAAAGATCTACTACATCAACTTGGGAATTATGTAACATTTTTATAGCCAATACATTCTCTACATCGGCTGTAGGGTCCTCTACATCTAATTGAAGATAAAATAAATACGTATTATTTCCTGCATGTTTCAATTGTAAATTTCTTATATTTAATATCCGTTCATCTATTGTAGAAAACGGATCTTCTCTTTGCATATTTTTTAATCTATCTATAGCCTCAGATATTTTAAGTTTAATAAAATTCTGCATAGCCCCTTTCGCCATAACAGGATAGTTTACAACATCTATTAAATCAGAACCATAGCCCGTAACTGTACTATAAGGAGTATACAGTATTTCTGCTACATCTTGACTACATTTATCTACACCGTCTACTAAATATATTCTACCAGAATCTGCAGAAATATAGAGATCACCATTAAGTATATAGGGAGTACTACTCATTGTTACATTCTCCTACGCCTATTAAATATAATGGTTATTACGTATATTCCAGTATAGGATTTGCCCAAGATTGACGTTCTTTTAAATTTTCGGGATTTATAATCTGTTCACTTTTTCGTCTAATAGATGTTATTATTTTCAAAGATAATTCATACTTATCAAAATAATATAAAATTTCTTCCATTCCTTGTTGTAAACTACTCAACATAAATCCTACCTCTAAAGCATTAGAGTCTTTTAATCCTTTCATCGTCGATCTAAATTCTCTGTATTTTCGTATCTTACCACTTAGTTCTCCAAATAGAGCTTCTATATAATTAAATTCATTAGTTATAGTTTTAGTAAGCAGTTCATCACGTAAAGAAAAATCATCATCTTTTTTTGTAGTGTCATTTATCCAATTTAAAGCATTTTCTTTAAACTCATTAGAAGCTAATATTAAAAAATTCTCAAAGGTATCTGTTATTTCGATATAAGTAGTTCCATTAGAATCATAATAACTAGGGCGATCCCCTAATGATTTTTTTCGAGTATCTAATAATTTTTGTTCATCTGCCGTATAATTACCATATAGAACTTCTTCTGTTGAATCAGTCATTATTCTTCATCTCCAAACTCAGAAAACTTATCCTGTAGTTTCAAATACAACTCTTGATTTGCCTTAATTGTATTTACAAATTTTAACAACAAGGCAGTTAAAGCACCACACTCAAAACTTATAGGAAGAAGACCAAACATCTCTGGAATATTAGGAAATTCAAATTCTAAACTTACCAGTTTTTCTAAAATAGATTTAATTAAAGTTATAAGTAAATTAACAAACAAAGTAAAAGTATCCAAAATTTGAAAAAGTTTATCTAATATAGGCTGGGGACAAAGCAAAATATTACTTAGTTCTTCTTCCGGAAAAACATCATATACTCCTATATCATTTAATAACCCCAGTAATTCTTCAAAAATGCACATTCCTACTTTAGCCTTTTGTCCCAATGTTAAAAATGTAGCAATATAAGATGAAAAAGAAGTTACCGCATTAGTTATAGTAGAAGCTAACGCTCCTATGGCTCCCGCTAAATTAGGAATATTTAAAGTATTAGTAGTTGATATTATTTTAGTTGTAGTATTAACTACCGATATAAATAAAGACCAAGTATCCGCAATTTCATTTAAACGAGGAGAAATAGTAGCATTCAAAGCAGTATATAATGCTGTAATCTCCTCTAAGGCAGCATCTAACAAAATTAAAATACTATTACATAAATTTTCTTCTTCTTCGTCTGTTTCATCTAAAACATCCTCCATGCGTAAATCCACTTTTGGGAGATCTACAGCAGAAAATAAATCACTGCTAGATATATCAGGATTACTAGCAAGAGCCTGTTGCATTAACTGTAAAGCAATAATAGGATTATCCGGAACAGTTAAAGTACCTAGTTCCGAATTTTCCAAAATATCAGTAACTGCCTCATCCCCTAAATCCCCCCAAATACCACCAAGATCTCCCTCTACATCCCTGGAAAGTAAATACGCTTCTAAATTATCCTCTTCGTCTTCTGTATCTAAATTTATAGCTTTAAATATCAAATCTGTAGGCATTTCCATATATCGTAATCTACCCATAGTATAAATGTCTGTATAAACATCATAAATCCAAAATACATATATATTTAAAGCATATCGACTAAGTACATCTAAGGTAGATAAAGGTTGATTTATTCCTACTACTTTTTCCCCTATAATCTCAGACTCTCCATATAATATAGACCCCACTGTTGTATCTACAGAAGAAGAACAATTATTTACACTATTAATAGCATCCCCCGAAATGTTAATAGTATTACAAGGAGCAACTATAAATGGCACATCTTCATATACAGGTTCTGTTACAATAAATATAAATTTATCGGAATTATCTATAGTAGCATTAATTAATTCCCAATCCCCAAGTAATTCATATAATTTTTTATACCCTGTTATATCTAAATCAGTTCCCTCTAACAGAGGTACTCCCCCTATAACTTCTAATCCTGCATCTAGCAAACTTTGTTTTATATCTACACTTACCACACCCTCAGAAACCATAGTATCTACATCAATACCCACACTAGATCCCACAGTAGCCAAATCAACTAAAACACTATCAAAATCAGGCTGCACTGCAGCTAAAGCAGCAGATGTACTAACCAGAGAATCCTTTAATTCTTGAGTTGCTTTTTGGACTGCTAATATTATAGATAAGGAAGTATTACCTGCACACTGTGCTATATAATCATTTGTTAATCCTGTTAACCGCCTACTAGGAAGTGTTATAAGAGCACAATCTTGTAACTCGACCGCACCTGTTTGTGTAAACGCTACATTGGCTAAATTACCTGTATACCCCACCCTAAATATAAGATCTTGTATATTTATTAATGTTGTAGTTCCTCCCCCCGTCCATACCCAAAAACTACTATCGAAATTATCATAGCCCGCTCCCAGCTCAATAAAATCATTTATATCATCAGTAATTATATTAGAATAAATATCTTGTACTACTCCCGTTACACATTTTTTTATACGTAATGACACAGAAGTAGCCGTTAAAGCATATAAATATATAAATATATAACTAGTTGTTACAAGAGGAGAGGGCACGGGAGGATCAGACGGATTAAAATATAAAAAAATCCCAACAGCAGAATTAGCAGTAGGATCTAATTTTAATTTACAAAAAGCTCCTTGTGTTCCTGCTTTTGCTGTAGGTGTGCTGTAAATATAGGAAGTAATAGGGAAAGCATCGGGCAGAGTACCGGGGTTTAGTTGTTTTACCGAAACTACTTCATCTGTACCCACTATATTATTTTCTAATATAACGGGGTTAGCCCTAGATACGGTTCCTGAGTAATACCCATCTAAGATCTTAGAAGTAGTTTCAGCGTGTTGAAAACCCCCAGCTTTAAAATATTCGAAATTAGACGTTATTTCCCACAGTCCCGCTAATACAGGTAAACTAGTAGCAAAAAATAAACCACCTGTTACTTTATAAGAAAAAGAAGCATCAATGTCTGCACTAATCCCATAGTCCGATCCATCATATAATACAATCCAAGTACTTGCCCCATCAATACTATATTCAAAAAGAGGTTTCATTTTATTTCTATATGTTATGCGTAAACCTATTCCTATAACAGGGGGGGCGGGTAAAGTAACATGAGCTAAATAAGAATAATATACCCCGGAAAAACTAAAAACCTCTCCTTTAAGCTCTACGGTCCCTGGGACTCCTACTACAGGTAAATCGTATATTATTTTAAGTGTGCAGTAGTTGTCAGTACCTACTTTTAAAAATATACCAGGTGTGTAGGTACAAACATTCGCAGATACACTACTACCTGAAGGTACACTGAAGGTAGAAAACAACGACTCTACTTGAAAGGTAGGACTGAAACCACTAACAACTTCCGCTATAGGGAATATACCATAGGGCGCAGTAATACCGTGGGTGTAATCAAAATAAGTAGAATCTGGAATTGTAGATTTATTAACCGTATATCTAAGACGGTTACCCGAAGTACTGGGAGTTGCAGAAAAATTAACGGAGGGACTATCCGTCCATTCCCACCTATTGTCTATAGTTGCAGACAAAGTGCCACCACTCCCATCAGGAACTGTGGCTACTTCTATATTATCAATAATATAAGAATCGTCATTAAATACATCTTCGTATATATGATTAGAAGGTAAAAGATCTTCTATAATAGTATAAATCATTTATTCATGTATCCTTTATTATATGATAACCTTTTTCACTACGAAGGAATATTTTCCGGCCTACGTTAGAAAAAAGATAAGATCTTTTTTCTAACTCTATATAAGTTTACATTCTTATTATAGTTCTCCGCCTAAAAACATAGCAGCTACATACCTAGGAATAACTATATCCAATATAGAAGAAACAGGCAATGTTCTACTACTATAATAGAATCCATTAACCTGGACAGGGGTAGGAATAACAGTAGTACTGACAAAGGAAGATACTGCCATATCCATAGTAGCTCCTATAGATGCTAATACAAGGGGACCAAAATTAACACTTCCTGGCACAATAATTAACAAAGAAGTACCTGCAGCATAAGAAAGTATTAAGGCTGTATTTCCCCCTGGTAACATTTGAGTAGCTACCGGATTAACGACAGCAGCAATAGTACGAACAGCCTCTGTAGTTTTAGAGTTGTCACGAAGTCCTGTTCCCGGAACAATTGTCCCGCCCCCTGCAACATACTCAAAAGAAGTTACAAAATTATTGGGCATCTTTTTTCCTTATCTGCTTTAAATGCGATAATATTTTACGCTTTGTTGATTTATTATAGGTAGTACTTAATAATTTATCATAGGTATCAAAAGTAATACCCATAGAATATTCCACAATTATATTCATAGGTGGCTTTTCTTGTTTACACTCTTTACAACAATATGCCAATCCCAATTTAGGTAAATTCAAATCTGATTTAATTTTATCTATACTGGATTCACAGACACAACATACTTTATTAGTTTTTATAAATTCAAATTGTTGACGAAATTCCTCTTTTTCTAAATCCAATGCTTTTATTATAAATTTAGGATTTTGCTGTACCGCACTAAATGCCTTTTCATATATTTTTAAAACTTTTCTATAATTCATTTTAAGTAATATAGCGATCTCGTTGAAATTTAAGGATTGCCTATTATCTGTATTACCTAAATAACCTAAGAGACAATTATGAGTATGGGGATAATCAATGTAGTTAGGACACTCTTTTATGTAACAATTTTTTGTAATTTCTACATTTAATTCCATACAAGAGAAATTTCTTTTACCTTTTTGAGGATCTTTATTATCTTTACAATATAATGCTTTTAGATTCATTAAAAAATCTGGATCAATATCATCTAATATTTTTTTCAGTTTTTTTAAATCATTTTCTAACAAACATTTATTTATATTTTCTATAATGTAGGTTATCTTTAAATCAGGCATTTAAATTTTTCCTATAATTAAGAGTTTATATGTCGAACAAATCATATTATTATTATTATTATAATGGTATGATAAAAAAATATCAATTATTATTTATAATTTACTGAAATTAGTAAAAACATAATTATATATACTTTAAGTATGTAACTTATTTACTTATCGGAGGATAGACATGACAAATTTCCAAAAAACTTTTGCTGAAGCTGTATTGAAAAAACAAGCAAATCGTGTAGGTATCGATAGAGCAGATTTAGCAATTGTAGGATACAGACCTCTAGACAAGTACGGAGTTCTTGCATCTTTTGCTTATACACCATCTGTGGGTAGAATTACAGATAGAGATTTAAGTCAATATGTTGCCGCATATATAGGCAACTATCATCCTATCACAGAAACACTAAAATTCTCCGAAGCTACAGGCACATTCAGTGTTGTTATTTCCCAATACAGGGAAGCTAGACGCCTAGGTGACAAAGAAAAAATGTTACCTGTAATTGCTGGCATAACATACATGGATAAAACTCTTGGTGATATGTGGAACGTACAGTCGGGGCATAATGGAGAAAAGCACTTAGTTCGTATCTCTGGAGAAGATATTAATACTATCTTGGCAGAACGAATTAATAGATTAAGAGCAAACAATGTTAATACAGTTCAACACAAAGCATGTGCTGCCCTATTAACACCCAATGTTACAAATTTACTAATAGGAGATGTTATTAAATTTTTCCTAAATGGTGAATTATTAGCAGGAGACATAACAGCCTTCGGAGAAGGCACTACCGTTATAGTAAAACCCGAAGGGGCAGAACATACCCTGGCTGTAGATAATCAAAGTATTCTGGACATTATACAAAGATCTCCTAACAAAGGTCGTATGGATTCCGAAGAACTTATTAATTACTATGCTAATGCGTATGGTAACGAAGAGTACGCCCGCGAATTAGTTTTAGGCCCCGATAGTAATATGGCTACTGCAAGTACCCTTAACAATAATCCCTATAACACTAATCCCTATAGTACGGGTAAAAAAAAAGATTAATTAAAGCAGACTCTCCTATGATGCAAGGGCAATCTCAGCCCATGCCTACCGACCACTATACCCAACAACAACCAGGACTTCCAGGCCCCGCCAATCCTAATCAAATGTACTATACCGGAAATCCTATATCCCCTGTAACCTCTCCTACTCCTCAACAACAACTTGTACTGCCACCACCTTTATATATGCCCCCACCTACTAATCAACAACAATACCCAACCCCTGTTCAACCCCTGGTTGCCCCTGGGCCAGTACCATATATAGGGTATCCCCCTACAGAATCTTTAGCCCCCCCTGGCTTATACACAGGAGATTCAGTAGTTTTTAGAAATAGAGAAGGGCTAGTAATAGAAGTAAGCTATGCTCAAAATCAAGCCCTTATAGATTTTGGAGATTATACTAATTGGATTGCACTAAATGCATTACAAAGAACTATAGATATAGACTTAATGCAAAACCCCCAACCCGATATTATCCCCAATGCCCCCCTAGAACCATTTGAAAAAGAACCCGAAGAAGCAAAAGAACCGGAGGCACCTGCCCCCTCGGCAAAACCAGGAGGTGCAGAAGAAGCTCCTACAGGGGGAGACAAAGAACCTACGGATGAGCCAGATGAGCCAGATGAGCCGGAATTAGAAGATGAGGGCGATGAAGAAGGTTTTAGTTTTGACTTCGATGAGGAAGTAGAAGCAAGATTAAGTAGAAATAAAGCTATAGGTCAAGCAAGATTAAGGGCGGCACAACGCGCTACAGCAGCATCCCCCAAGAAAAAAGACGAAGGCCCTAGTAAAAAACAAAAAGATACTAGCCC
>Ga0307928_10002866_pt1 | contig 13164 bp, 7 predicted proteins | sample AceLakmetagen232_FD_201815 | JGI IMG/M metagenome (GOLD analysis project Ga0307928, IMG submission 201815) | Saline water microbial communities from Ace Lake, Antarctica - #232 | ecosystem: Environmental > Aquatic > Non-marine Saline and Alkaline > Saline | place: Antarctica: Ace Lake... | reverse complement strand
ATGAGTTGCATTCTCTTTCTGGTATGTGTTGCAATCGTGAATTTGCTTTAGATCATTATAAAAGAAGAATAGCTAAGATGGAAGAATTAGGTTTAGATCAATTTAGAAGTAGAGAACCTAGAATGGCCAGAAAATGGTCGTATGAGCCGGGGACAAAACAAAAACGTAGAGGAGGTTTTTCAGATGACAAATTTGAAACTTGGAAATCTGAATTACCAAATGTTGATATAAGACATACTAGAACTTTTTCATCACCTAAAATAAATCTTTCTGATTTTAAACATCCTCCTACAAATTGGCAACAAATAGATTATAAAGACATTCCAGGTTGGGATCTTGATGCTATTTTTGATTTACAAAATATGCCTTTACCATTTAGTTTATTATCAAAACGTTAAAAATATATGAAAAATTATACACTTTCAATTCTTATTCCAGCAAGGAATGAAGAATTTCTCAAAAATACAATAGAAGATATTCTCGAACACAAAGAAGCTAACACTGAAATTATAGTTGGATTGGATGGAAGCTGGAGTAACCCTCCTATAGAGCAACATCCAGATGTAACAGTAATATATGTACCAGAATCCATTGGTCAGCGTGCTATGGGTCAACTATGTGGGCGATTAGCTAGAGGTAAATATATAGCAAAAATTGATGCACATTGTTCAATAGACCAAGGTTTTGATCGCAAAATGTTAGAAGCATTTGAAAAATCAGGTGATAATGTTGTTATGGTAAGTGTGATGAAAAATCTTCATGTTTATGATTGGAAATGTTTTAAATGTGGTAAAAAAGTTTATCAAGATGTAATTCCAGTTTGTCCAGTTTGTGGTACTGATATGAAGAAAAAGATAATATGGAGACCAAGACGTGGTACTAATTCAAGAGCTTATCGTTTTGATTCTGAACCACATTTTAATTACTGGTCAGCTTATACTACTAGACCTGAATATAAAAAAGCATTAGAAGAAACAGGTTTAACAGAATCAATGTCACTCCAAGGAAGTTTTTTTATGTGTACTAAAGAAAAGTATTTTTCACTTAATGTAGATGACGAAACACTTGGTTCATGGGGAAATCAGGCCATAACAATAGCTTGTAAATTCTGGCTTTCAGGTGGTAAAGTATTGGTAAATCACAAAACATTTTATGCACATTGTTTTCGTACTAAAGGTAATGTGTTTGGTTTTCCTTATCCACAATCAGGTAGAGAGGTACAAAGAACAAAAAAAAGAGTAAAAGATTTATTTTGGGAAAATAAAGATCCAAATCAGATACATCCTCTTTCTTGGTTAATTGAAAAGTTTTCTCCTGTCCCTGGTTGGGATGATAAAGCATTAATAGAATTAAAAAAATTTGATCATGTAATAACTGATAAAAAATAATATGCCTATAAAATATATAAAAAGTTTTGCGATTAGTGAAATAGAAGAAAAATTAAAAGATTTAAGATTTCCTAAAGCTAGTGTAGATACTATTATGGGAATAATAGAAGAAACAGTTAAGGATGAATATTTTAGAGGATATAGAAACGGTAAAGAAGAAATAAATTAATTTTAAATATAAAATATGAAAAAACAAGTAATAGGTTTTGTGGGCCAAGGGTTCATCGGAAAAAATTATGCTAACGATTTTGAAAAAAGAGGTTATAAAATAATACGTTATTCTTTAGAAAAAAAATATATAAAAAATAAAAGTAAATTGAAGTCTTGTTGGTTAGTTTTCGTAGCCGTTCCAACTCCTACAACTGTAAAAGGTTTTGATGATAGTATTTTAATAAATGCTATTAAAACTGCTACTTGTAAAGATCAGATAGTAATTATTAAATCTACTATAATAGTTGGAACTACTGATAAGATACAAAAAATGTTTCCAGATCGTTATATAATACATTCTCCTGAATTTCTTACAGAAGTTACAGCCGATATAGATGCTGCAGAACCAGATAGGAATATATTAGGATATACAAAGAAATCTAAAAAAGTAACTGAAAAAGTTATGAATGTTCTGCCTCATGCTCCTTATGAAGTAATGGTACCATGTAAAGAGGCAGAATTAGTTAAATATTTTGGTAATTGTTACTTTTATTTAAAGATAATGTTAGTAAATTTAGTATATGATATAGCAGAAGATGAAAAACTTGATTATAATATAATTAAATCTATGTTATCTGGAGATACAAGAATTGGTAAAAGTCATTTAGAACCTACACATAAAGGAGGTCGTGGTGCTGGAGGGGACTGTTTTATAAAAGATATGGCAGCATTTAGAGAAATGTATAGTAAAATTAAAGGAAATTCTATAGAAGGTTTAGCTTTTTTACATAATGCTGAGAATTTTAATAAATATCTATTGCGTAATTCTGATAAAAATTTAACTCTTTTAAGTGAAGTATATGGTAAAGAATCTTTTGAAGATTAGATTTTGTAAAAGTGTTTACTTATGTTATAATATAAATAACTAATTAACTAATAAAAATTTATGAAAAAAATAGAAGAAATGAATGTGGAAGAATTAAAGGCGATAGCATATGATACACTACGTTATGTAGAAGCTTATCAAAAGCAATTACAGACAATTAATGCTGAAATAGCTAAAAAAGAAAATACAGATGCAGTAAAAACAGAAGAAATAGTAAAAGAAAAAAAAGAAAAGAAATAGACAATAATTTAATCGTATAATTATGAAGATAAATAAGCCTTTTAGGAGTTTAGATATAAAAGATAAATAATCCTAATGAGGTTATTTATCTTTTTTATTATGGGAAACAATAGACAGTGATTCAACTTCAGGTGAAGATACTGATTTTACATTAACGCATGCAATAGCAAATTTAACTAATTATAGAACAGATAATTCAATAATAACTTGCCGTGTATGGCAATTAGATATTTAATAAATTAAAATAAAAAAGTATGGCAATAATTAAAGAATCAAAAAGAGTAAAAACTGGAGCATCATTAATTAATTTTGAAACACAAACTATTTCAGCAATTAATCAGTTAAAAGGAATCAAAACAAATCTTTTAAATTTGAAAACTCAAATGGAATTAGATAATGATTATTGTATTGATGATATAAATGAAGTTGAAGCTATGATAGTAGAGTTAGCTACTAGAGTTCAATCGTTAATAAGTTAGTAAAATATGGCTTTTCCTACTGATTGGGGTAGAAAATATTCCTTAGTAATACAATCTAATAAAGTAATAGATACTGAAGTAGATTTTCCTGTTTTAGTTACAGAAGATACTTTACCATCTGAAATTTTTGATGCAGATGGTTCTTACCCAGCTTTAAATGGAGGTGGTGATATTAGGTTTACTTCAGATAAAGCAGGAACTACACAACTTGCTTGTGAAATAGAAACTTTTGTTACTGATAATAATCCAGACAATGGAAGATCCTCAATATGGGTAAAAATTCCTAGTATTAGTAGTTCTGCGGATACAACTTTTTATATTTGGTATAACAAATCAGGTGAAGTACAACCAGCAGTAGATAGCACTTATGGAGCAGAAAATGTATGGAAGAGTGGTTTTAAAATGGTTCAACATATGAATCAAGATCCATCTGGTTCCGCTCCACAGATGATTGATAGCACTGGAAATAATAAAGATGGAACTTCTGCGGGTTCTATGACAACCGCCGATCAAGTTGCAGGACAAATTAATGGTAGTTTAGATTTTGATGGTAGTAATGATTATATAAGTGCTACTTTGCCTGCAAATGATTTTACAGGTAATTTTACATTTAGTGCTTGGATTAAAACTAATACTTCAGGCTCTATATTTGGGTTTGAAACAACAATTCCTACAAGTGGTATTCATGATAAAGAAATGTTTATTGTTACTGCTGGTAATATTGCATTTCGTTTATATCCACAAGGAACTACAACTTCAACTGGAACTGTTGATGATGATGAGTGGCATTATATATCTTGTACTTATAATACTACTAATGGAACGGCTATTTATATTGATGGAGATGTAGATAAAATTAATTCTGGTTATACAGGTACATCTGTTGGTTATGCTGGTTATTTTACTATTGGTGTACAAAATCAAGATTTAGCAACGGTTGGTTATTTTAATGGAATAATAGATGAAGCACGTATTTCAAATATTTCTCATACTGCTGGATGGATAGAAACTGAATATAATAATCAAAATGATTCAAGTACATTTATTATATCTGGGACACCAGAAAGTCCATCACCTAGCGTTAGTCCAAGTCAAAGTCCAAGTGCTTCAGTCTCTCCTTCTAAAAGTCCAAGTATTTCTTCTAGCATTTCTAAAAGTGTTAGCCCTTCAGTCTCTCCTTCTCCAGGATATAATCAACAAGGTCCATTTTCGCCAGGAACAATGGCAGATGATGATACAGTTGGGACTATTGCTTGGAGTAATCCTGACAATGCAAAAGTAAGTAATAATATATATACAACTCAAACTGGTAGTGGTTTTGATATTTCTCATTATTTGAAAGCAACTAATTTTGGATTTTCGATTTCGACAGAGGCAACAATTATTGGTATTTTGGTTGAAATTGAAAGAAAATCTAATAGTATTTATTATCACGATCGTGAAATAAAAATTGTTAAATCTGACGGGACTATTGGAGGTACAAACAAATCTACTTCAGCACAGTGGTCATTAACAGAGAGTTATATTTCTTTTGGTGGATCATTAGATTTATGGGGAGAAGATTGGACTCCTGCAGATATAAATGATAGTGATTTTGGTATGGTTATTAAGGTGGAAGCTCCTGCTACTTCTGGAATTGCTTATATAGACCATATTCGTATTACCGTTTATTATACATTAGATATTTCTATTTCACCAAGCATTAGTGAAAGCCTTAGTCCATCAATTAGTGAAAGTCTATCACCGAGTATTTCTGAAAGCATTTCATCAAGCATTTCTCCTAGCCAAAGTCCTAGTCAATCAATAAGTCCGTCTTTAAGTCCTTCGATTAGTGAATCAATTAGTCCCTCACTTAGTCCCAGCATTTCTGAAAGTATTAGTCCTTCATTAAGTCCTAGTATTTCTTCTAGTGTTTCTCCAAGCGTTAGCCCTAGCCAATCTATTTCACCAAGTTTTAGTCCTTCAATATCAAAAAGTCTATCTCCTTCATTGAGTCCTAGTATTTCAGCAAGCATATCTTCTAGTATTTCTCCATCTGAAAGTCCGTCTACTTCTATTTCTCCTTCAATTAGTTCCTCAATTTCTCAATCAATTTCTCCTTCTATTAGTATTTCTATAAGTCCTTCTCAATCACCATCTACTTCGATTAGCCCTAGTTTATCGTCAAGTATTAGTTCTAGTCAGAGTCCAAGTTTGAGTCCTAGTATCAGCGAGTCATTAAGTCCATCTATTAGTCCCTCTACGAGTCCTAGTCAATCTATCAGTCCTAGCTTAAGTCCGTCTATTTCACCAAGCATTAGTGAGAGTTTGAGTCCTAGTATTAGTGAGAGTATATCCCCTAGTATTTCTGAATCGATAAGTCCTAGTTTAAGTCCAAGTCTAAGTCCCTCATTTAGCCCTAGTGTTTCACCTAGTCAATCGATAAGTCCAAGTTTGAGTCCTTCAATATCAGAAAGTATCAGTCCGTCATTATCTCCTAGCATATCTTCTTCGATTAGTACTAGTATTTCACCTAGTTTAAGTCCGTCCATTAGTCCTAGTCAATCACCAAGCCAATCATTAAGCCCAAGCTTGAGTCCTTCATTGAGCCCAAGTATTTCAGAAAGTATTAGTCCTAGCACAAGTCCAAGCCAAAGTTTGAGTCCTAGTTTAAGTCCGTCTATTTCTGAAAGTATTAGTCTATCGATTAGTCCTAGCATAAGTGAGAGTATATCCCCTAGTATTTCTGAATCATTAAGCCCTTCATTGAGTCCATCAATTTCGTCTAGTATTTCACCATCTGTAAGTCCTAGCCAAAGCTTAAGTCCAAGTTTAAGTCCTAGTTTATCTCCTAGTTTGTCACCGAGTATTAGTGAGAGTCTTAGTCCAAGCCTTAGTCCATCAATTAGTCAGTCAATCAGTCCTAGCATCAGCCCATCAACTAGTCCTAGTCAGTCTTTGAGTCCTTCTCTTAGTCCAAGTATATCTGAGTCAATCAGTCCTAGCATTAGTCCTTCTATTTCAGAAAGTTTATCTCCTAGTATTAGTGAATCATTAAGTCTTTCATTAAGCCCTAGTATATCTAGTTCAATTAGTCCAAGTGTTTCACCTAGCCAGAGTATAAGTCCTAGTCTATCACCTAGTTTATCTTCTAGCATATCGCCTAGTATTTCTGAATCGTTATCTTCTAGTCTTAGCCCTAGTATTAGTTCTAGTATTTCGTCTTCGATTAGTCCAAGTACTAGCCCAAGTCAATCATTGAGTCCTAGCCTTAGTCCGTCTATTTCAGAGAGTTTGTCACCTAGTTTATCTCCATCAATAAGCGAAAGTTTGTCACCAAGTATTAGTGAATCATTAAGCCAGTCGCTTTCACCAAGTTTTAGTCCTTCAATTAGCCCAAGTTTAAGTCCTAGTATTTCTTCATCAATTTCTCCGTCTGTTAGTCCAAGTCAATCCATTAGTCCTAGTTTGTCTCCTAGTTTATCACCAAGTTTAAGTCCTTCAATATCTCCGTCTTTAAGCCCTAGTTTAAGTCCATCTTTGAGTCCTTCATTGTCTCCGTCTATTAGTCCTAGTGAAAGTCCTTCAACTTCAATCAGTCCTAGTATATCTCCGTCTTTAAGTTCTAGTTTTAGTCCATCAATTAGTCCTTCATTTTCTCCTTCGATTAGTCCTAGTTTTAGCGAAAGTTTAAGTCAGTCTTTAAGTCCAAGTATATCCGAAAGTTTAAGTCCTTCATTGAGTCCTAGCATTAGTCCTTCAATAAGTTCTTCAGAAAGTCCATCAACTTCAATTAGTCCTAGTCTAAGCCCTAGTATCAGTCCATCGATCAGTCCTAGTATAAGTCCTAGTATTAGTGAGTCGTTAAGTCCTTCTGTCAGTCCATCAATTAGTTCTTCTATCAGTCCTAGCGTTTCACCTAGCCAATCGATAAGTCCAAGTTTGAGTCCTAGCATATCAGAATCATTAAGTCCGTCATTATCTCCTAGCATATCTTCTTCGATTAGCCCTAGCGTTTCACCTAGTTTAAATCCGTCTATTAGTCCTTCTACTAGTCCTAGTCAGTCACTAAGCCCTAGTATTAGTCCTAGCTTTAGTCCATCATTATCGCAAAGTCTTAGTCCATCTATAAGTGAAAGTCTTTCTCCAAGCTTGAGTGAATCTATTAGTCCATCGTTCAGTCCTAGTATTTCACCTAGCTTTTCTCCGAGTGTTAGTCCTAGTCAGAGTTTGAGTCCAAGTTTGAGTCCAAGTTTAAGTCCCAGCCTTTCTTCGTCTATTAGTCCATCCGTTAGTCCAAGCCAATCGTTGAGTCCTAGTCTATCTCCTAGTATTAGTGAATCATTGAGTCCTTCATTAAGCCCATCAATCAGCGAAAGTCTTTCACCTAGTATCAGCAAGTCGTTAAGTCCTTCAATTAGTCCCAGCATTAGTCTTAGCATTAGTCCGTCAGTTAGTCCAAGTCAGTCAATTAGTCCGAGTCTATCTCCAAGTATTTCTGAATCCATTAGTCCTAGTTTTAGTCCTTCTATTTCAGAAAGTTTATCACCAAGTTTGAGTGAATCGTTAAGCCCTTCGTTGAGTCCAAGCATTTCACCTTCAATTAGTCCAAGCATTTCTCCTAGTCAGAGCATAAGTCCTTCATTAAGTCCTAGTATTTCAGAAAGTATTAGCCCTTCATTAAGTCCAAGTATTAGTGAAAGTCTATCACCAAGCATCTCAGAGAGTATAAGCCCAAGTTTAAGTCCTAGCTTAAGTTCTTCTTTTAGTCCAAGTGTTTCACCAAGTCAATCAATCTCTCCAAGTTTGAGTCCTAGTATATCAGAATCATTGAGTCCGTCATTAAGTCCTAGCATATCTTCTTCAATTAGTTCTAGTCTTTCACCTTCGTTGAGTCCGTCAATTTCTCCTTCAGAAAGTCCTAGTCAGTCGATTAGTCCTAGTTTATCTCCATCAATAAGTGAATCAATTAGCCCTAGTCTAAGTCCGAGTATATCTGAATCAATTTCACCATCATTAAGTCCTAGCTTGTCACCAAGTATTAGTCCGTCAGAAAGTCCTAGTACCAGTATTTCACCTAGCTTATCTCCGTCAATTTCAGAGAGTTTAAGTCCTAGTTTGTCACCAAGTATTAGTGCTTCTATCAGTCCGAGTTTAAGTCCAAGCATATCTACTAGTATTAGTCCTTCCGTTTCACCAAGCCAATCAATTTCTCCAAGTATTAGTCCTAGTATCAGTCCTAGTTTATCATTTAGTCTTAGTCCTAGTATTTCTTCAAGTTTAAGTCCTAGTATTAGTGAATCGATTAGTCAAAGTATTAGTCCATCAGTTAGTCCTTCTATATCACCAAGTATAAGTCAATCTATTAGTTCTTCTGTATCTCCGTCTATTTCAATTAGTCCATCAGTTAGTCCTTCTATCAGTCAAAGTTTATCGCCTTCTATATCACCTTCAATAAGTTTGTCTGTCAGTCCTTCATTGTCTTCTAGTTTAAGTTCTAGTATTAGTCCATCAGTTAGTCCTTCTACTTCAATATCACCTTCTATTAGTCCTAGTATTTCTTCTTCTATATCATCTAGTATTAGTCCATCAGTTAGTCCGTCTACTTCAATTTCTCCATCTATTAGTCCTTCAGTATCACTTAGTATCAGCCCATCTATATCACCATCTTTAAGTTCTTCTTTATCACAGTCAATCAGTTCATCAGTTTCTCCATCTACTTCAATTAGTCCTAGTTTGTCTCCAAGTATTAGTCCTAGTATTTCTGCTTCTTTATCTTCTTCAATTTCTCCATCTGTTAGTCCGTCTACTTCTATTTCTCCTAGTATCAGTCCTTCACTTTCACCTAGTTTATCTCCTAGTATAAGTTCAAGTATATCACCATCAGTTAGTTCTAGTATTTCTACTTCAATTTCTCCATCTGTTAGTCCTTCTACTTCAATTAGTCCTTCAGTTTCTTTAAGTATTAGTCCTAGTATTAGTTTTTCAACTAGTCCTTCAATATCTCCTTCCATATCACCTTCACCAAGTCCAGGTTGGACTGATTATACTAGAGGAGATTATGTAACTTTACCGGCAGATGACAATGATTTAGAAGTTAATTATACAGCGCAGGATGTGTTAGATGTAGCTGTAATAGATAATATTAGAGTAGGACAAATTGCTACTTCAGAATATGCTATTCATCAATATAAAGATTTTGCATCTTTAGCTAGTAAATGTACTATTGAATGGTATGGACGAACTAATTGTGATACGTCTTTGTCTGCTACTTATTTACAAATTTATAATAGAGATACAACAGAGTGGGAAACTATTGATTCAGATAATAGTACAGCAGAAGATACTAATTTTACTTTAACAGCAGAGATACTTGATCTTACTAATTATAAAGATGTAAGTAATGTAAGTTCTTGTCGTGTATGGCAATTAGATATATAAAAAATTTAGATGTTAACAAATAAGCAAAAATATAATAATGCTTAATTCTATGAAAAATGAATTATTTTTAATTACCAATATACACCGTTCTGGTTCGTCAATGATGATTAGATGTTTAGAAGCTGGTGGTATGCCAGTAGCTTTTGATATTCAACAAGATATTATGAATAGTGAAAATAATACACCAGATTATATACCTAATCCAAATGGATTTTATGGACCACCTGCAGATTTGAATTCATATAATGTAGTAGAAAAATATTCTGGGAAGGCTTTGAAATTTGCTTTTCATCTTCTTCCAGATTTAAAAACGAATGTTAAAATAAATATTGTTTTTTTAAAGAGAAATCCAGAGGAAATTCGTGCTTCTATGGATGCTTTTAGACCAAATGGTAATTGGGGAATACATAAAACAGTATTAGATAATTATGATGAATTTGTGAATGGAATAATATCTGAAATAGAAAAGAGAGAAAACACTATTTTAACTATACTTAATTATGCAGAAATAGTTGAAAATCCAACAAAAGAATTTCAGAAACTTAAAAATGCTGGATGGAATTTTGATGTAGAAAAAGCAGTAACAAAAGTCGATAGTTCACTTTACAGACTTAAATTAGAAAGAAAATAATATGGCATCAATAGGACCAAATTCTCCTGGGACAGTTGTATCAGATAGTGCTATTGGAACTGATAATTGGTCTCCAGATGAAAATAATGTAAAGGTAGATGATAGTAATTATGCTATATCATCTCCAGGTTTTAAATCGGCTCTTGATACACAATATTTAAAGACTACTAATTTTAGTTTTTCTATTCCAAGTGGTGCAACAATAGATGGTATAGTAGTAGAGGTAAACAAAAGCAATAATTCTGGTACTCAGGTAGTTAATGATTCTGCTGTTAAAATAGTTAAATCAGACGGAAGTATTGGAACTACTGATAAATCAAGTGTATCTGATTGGCCATTAAATACTACACCAGATGTAACATCTTATGGTGGTACAGAAGATTTATGGGGCGAAACTTGGTCAGATACAGATATTAATGATGCTGATTTTGGGGTTGTTATTGCAGCAGATTCTGCTTCAGAAGTAGCGGCAAGAGTATATTTTATTAGTATTACAGTTTATTACACAGAAACAGGTTCAAATTCTCCTTCAATTTCACCTTCAATATCGTCAAGTATTTCAACTTCTATTAGTTCTTCTTTTAGTCCTAGTCAATCACTGAGTCCTAGTCTGAGTCCATCTATTTCTGAAAGTTTATCACCTAGTTTAAGTCCTAGTATATCTTCATCTGTTTCTCCATCTCCAGGTGAAAATATACAAGGTCCTTTTTCTCCAGGGACTATGGCTGATGATAATGCTATTGGTTTTTTTGAATGGATTAATCCAGATAATGCTAAAACAAGCAATAATAGTTATGCTACATACGACCGTTTTGTTAGTGGATTTGGCACTCCCCTAGAGTCTTATATGTATCTTGTAATAGGTGATACTGTTAGTGGTGATAATAAAAGTACTGATGCTGAAATTACTACAAGCGAACAATATGTTTCTTATGGTGGGTCAAGCGACAAGTGGGGACTTACTCCAACAGTATCAAATATTAATGCAAATGATTTTGGTTTTGTTTATAGCGTTCGCTCAACGGGTGGTGCTCATACTCATTATCTTAAGGCGACTAACTTTGGTTTTTCAATTCCAACAGGAGCAACAATAGATGGAATTTTAGTAGAAGTAGAAGTTATAAGTTCTGGGTCTGCTCAATCTACTTATGTTTATGTAGACCACATCCGCATCACTGTTTATTATACTTTAGGAATTTCTACATCACCTTCATTGAGTCCGTCTATTAGCCAGTCTATTTCAGAAAGCTTATCACCTTCATTAAGTAAAAGTCTAAGCCCTTCAATTAGTGAATCTATTAGTCTGTCAACTAGCCCGAGTCAAAGTCCTAGCCAATCACTAAGTCCGAGTATTTCACCTAGCCTTAGTCCTAGTATTTCATCTAGTATCAGTCCATCAGTAAGTCCTAGTCAAAGTCTATCTCCTTCGTTAAGTCCAAGTATTTCAGAAAGTCTAAGTCAAAGTTTAAGCCCTAGTATTTCAGAAAGTTTATCATCTTCATTAAGCCCTAGTATATCTTCTAGCATCTCATCGTCAATCTCAACATCAGTTTCTCCTAGTCAAAGTCTAAGTCCTTCACTCTCGCCAAGTTTAAGTCCAAGTTTTAGTTTTAGCATTTCACAGTCAATTTCAACATCAGTTTCTCCTAGTCAAAGTATATCTCCTTCAGTAAGTACTAGTTTATCTACAAGTGTTAGTCCATCAATTAGCCCATCAACTAGTTCTTCAATTTCACCATCTATAAGTCCGCCACCTCAAATTAATTTACAAACAGATTATTGGTATATTACTTTTGATGAAATTTCAAGTATTAGTCCATCAGCTTCACCAAGTATTAGTTTTAGTGCTAGTCCTAGTATTAGTCCTTCAATTTCATTTTCAACTAGTCCATCAGAATCAATTAGTCCTTCTATTTCACCTTCAATTTCTTCTAGTATTAGTTTGAGTATATCACCTTCAATATCTCCATCAGAATCAATTAGTCCATCTATTAGTTTGAGTATATCACCTTCAGTATCTCCATCAGGATCAATTAGTCCTTCTATTAGTTCCAGTATTAGTGCTTCTGTTTCGACTAGTATTTCACCATCAGTCAGTCCATCAGAATCAATATCACCATCTATTAGTTCTAGTGTTAGTTTGAGTATATCGCCATCAATATCACCTAGTATTTCACTTTCAATTTCTTCTAGTATTAGTCCATCTATTAGTTTAAGTATATCACCTTCAGTATCTCCATCAGGATCAATTAGTCCTTCTATTAGTTCTAGTATTTCAACATCAGTTAGTCCTAGTATTTCTTCTTCAATTAGTGAATCAGTATCGCCTAGTATTTCACCATCTATAAGTCCTTCAGTTTCACCTAGTATATCTACTAGTATTTCTACTTCAATATCTCCTAGTATTTCAACATCTATTAGTTCTAGTATTTCAACAAGTGTAAGTCCATCTACTTCAATTAGTCCATCAATTAGTGAATCAGTTAGCCCGTCTATTAGTCCATCAGTTAGTAAATCTATAAGTACTTCTATTAGTTTGTCAGTTAGTCCTTCCGTTAGTACTAGTATTTCAATATCTATTAGTCCTAGTATTTCAACATCAAAGAGTCCATCAATTAGTACATCTATAAGTCAGAGTGTTTCTCCAAGTTTATCTCCTTCTGTTAGTTCATCAGTATCAACATCAATATCACCATCTGTTTCGCCATCTGTTAGTACATCAATTTCACCTTCAATTTCTGTTTCTATAAGTCCAAGTATTTCTAGTTCAAATAGTCCTTCAGTTTCTCCATCAGCTTCTATTTCACCATCTGTCAGTACTTCTGTTTCACCTTCAATTTCACCATCAATTAGTCCGTCTGTTAGTCCTTCTGTAGAAGATTGGTTGCCAGTAGGTGATATAGAAGTTATGAATATTTGGGGAGATTATACGGAACCAGCAGACAATAGTCCTCTTGGTGATATAGAAGA
>Ga0307928_10002865_pt1 | contig 13170 bp, 16 predicted proteins | sample AceLakmetagen232_FD_201815 | JGI IMG/M metagenome (GOLD analysis project Ga0307928, IMG submission 201815) | Saline water microbial communities from Ace Lake, Antarctica - #232 | ecosystem: Environmental > Aquatic > Non-marine Saline and Alkaline > Saline | place: Antarctica: Ace Lake... | reverse complement strand
GAAATATGATCCCAATTAACTTTATTTTGAAATCCTCTTATAAAATCTTCTGAAAGTTCCTGCTCTCTTATAATATCATACCAACTAACTTTGTTTTTAAATTCTTTTATAAAATCTTCTGAAAGTGTTTGATAACGTGAGATATACGTCCAATGAACTTTATTTTTAAATTCTCTTATAAAATCTTCTGAAAGTTTTTGATATTCTGAAATATTTAGCCAATTAACTTTATCTTGAAATTCTCTTATAAAATCTCCTGAAAGTTTTTGACATGTTGAGATACCTTCCCAATCAATCTTATCTTGGAATTCTTTGATTAAATTTTCTGAAAGTATTTGAGCATATGAAATATGATCCCAATTAACTTTATTTTGAAATCCTCTTATAATATCTTCTGAAAGTTTTTGAGATCTTGAGATATGATACCAACTAACTCTATCTCGAAATTCTCTTATAAAATTTTCTGAAAGTTTCTGATAATGTGAAATATGATACCAAGTAACTCTATCTTGAAATTCTCTGATAAAATCTTCTGAAAGTATTTGGTCTGCTGAAATATATTCCCAATCTACTCTATCTTGAAATTCTCTGATAAAATCTTCTGAAAGTTTTTGATTTCTTGATATCCAACTCCATTTAACTTTATCTTTAAATTCTCTAATAAAATCTTTAGAAAGTTTTTGTTTTATTGATATCCAAAACCAATCAACTTTATCTTTAAATTCTCTAATAAAATCTTCAGAAAGTTTTTGTTTTGTTGATATCCAACTCCATTTAACTTTATCTTTAAATTCTCTTATAAAATCTTCTGAAAGTGTTTGATGAATTGAGATATAATACCAATCAGTCTTACCACGAAATTCTTCGATTGAACAATTAAGATGATACTTCTTGACTAATTCTTCTACTTCTTTTTTTACTTTATCAGTCATTATATCTCCATCACCTTCAAATTGACATACTCCCAAAGCTAAAGCATTTGAATTTTATGACAACTTTTATAAAAATCCACAAAAAATATATTAATCTATAATTCAACTGAAATCAAGTTTATCATAATCTTCTTCTTTATTCACAAAAATAGTTTCTTTTTTATTTTTTTTCTTTTTTTTATTTTTTTTCCCAAAAGTTAAAGAAATATTAATTTCATTCTGTTTTTTCTCAACAGAATCTTTTGGTAATTCTTCGATTTTTCCGCTTTGTTCCCAAGCATTTAATAATTTATTAGCTTCTTTTTTAACTATATTCTTAAAAACAGCAGTTTCTACTATTCTATCAAATTCTTTTTCTTCTTTTAATTTCTTAAAAAATGCATCTTCATTTTTTATTAACCATGTAGATGGAGGTTTTCGAGTAATAACATTACAAGAACCAGGAAAATTTAAACTTTTTTCATTATTATCTTGTAATGTTTTTAAAATAATTTTTTTAAGAAAAGTAATCCTATTATCTATTTTCTCTATTTCTTCATCAATTTCAGCAGTTTTTTTCTTTTTATAATCTTTGTAAAAATTTACTTTTTCTATTAAATTTTTTATTTTTAAAGCAACACCTTCAATCATATAAAGATCGTCAAGAGATTTAATTTCATTATTATTTTCTATTTCTTCAATTTTTTTTTCATTAAAAATAATTTCTTTTTCCATAATAACTTCCTTTCTCTTTTAATCATTTATTTAAAGATGATACTTCAAATAAAATACCTGTTTTTTGTTCATCTTTAAATCTTACAGTTGTAAAACTTGGTTTTATCCTAAAATTATCTCCACGTTTCTGTGCCTCTCCATCAGCAATAATATAAGATTTAATTGCATTATTAATAGCAGCAGCTCCAACACAACGCAACTTTACAGAGTTATGTTTATAGAATACTTGTAAAATAGCATTAGAAAGTTTTTTAACATATTGCTTATCATCTTCTTTTTTTCCCTTGCTTCCACTTACTAGTAAAAGAGTAACATCTTCTACAACATTTACATTATTAGTGTCTTCTTTCATATAATATCTCCTTATTTGAAACACTTATTATATCTGTTATCTTAATAATCGAAAATATTTTTAAAAAACTTTATAAAAATACTCCGTAAAAATTTTTTCTCTTTTTAAGAAGTTGAGAATCTGTCCAAATTTTTGATTTATGACAAATACTTTTAAAATCACAACTTTTACAATCATGACTCATTTTGCTAGCAGGTTTAGGAGGAGGTAATTGTCTATTCGAAACCATTTCTTGCATTTTTTTAGCTTGCCATTTTATTGTTTCCCACCATTCCTTATTTCTATCTATCTTGTGAATTTCAATTTCAGAATTATCTTTATTTTCATAAATTAAAAATCCATAATCACAATCTAAAATATGAATATAAATATTTACTTGAATCAAGTGAGCCATATAAGGACCTTTTTTTTCTAATTGATAATTCCAAGGATTACTTCCAATACTTTTCATTTCCCCAACTACTTTTTCCCCAGCAGCAGGAAGAAATCTGGAATCAAATGTTCTTCTTACTCCTTCAAATTTATTTGGATTTAAATTCGAACAATCTAAAATTAAATCTGCATTTCCTTTCATATTCAAGATTTTATCCCTAACACCAGTTTCTAAATATCTAAATTTCGTATAACCACACTTACATTTTGAAGGTTGAAAAACTCCTTGTAGATTTTTTTCCCCATAAATTCTTTTCTCCCCTTTCTCTAGAATTTCTTCAATCAGTTTACTATTCAAATTATTTTTAAGAGTTCCATCCTCATTAGATAAAAAACATAAAGGATTTTGACATTGCCATCTTCCTCTTAAAATACCTATTTGCCTAAAATATCTTACCCATCTCGAATGCATATTATGACCATGATCAAATAATCTGAGTCTTTTTGATGGAATTTCAAAATATTCAACTTCTATCAAACCAAGTTCGGCATAATGCTTATATTGTTGTGCTCGTAAACAATGTCCCCACTCAGAAGGATGATAAGAAATATATTTTCTTTCTTTATTTTGTTTTGATTTATAATTAACCCATCTTTTATAAGTATCTATTAGTCCGACCATTGAAGCAATTTCTTTTACTGCATTATTATCCATGAAAATCTATTATCTCCTTAAGTATAATCTTCTTTTGCTTTAACAAGAATTTTTTTAAAATTATCTTTTCCTTCTTTATTCAAATAATCATTAGGATCCATTCCTAAAGGAAGAAAAACTGGAATATATCTTATTTCAAAAGAAGCAAGATTATATTTCTTATATAATTTCAAAACCTTTTTAGTTGCTTCTCTCCCTGCTTTATCTCCATCAAAAACAAAATAAACATCAGAACAATATCTTGATAATAATGCCGCTTGAGAAAGAGTAAAAGCGGTCCCAAGAGAAGCAACAGTCATATTAAAACCATAAGTATGAGCAGAGGCTACATCAAATTGCCCTTCAACAACAATGGCTTTTTGGTATTTGATAATATTATTTTTAGCATAAATTAATCCATATAAATAAAATCTTTTATCAAAAATTTCATGCCAAAATTTTTTAAAATATTTTTTATCTAAATATCTAGTTGACAAAGCAATCAATTCTCCATAACTATCATAAATAGGTGTTATAATGCGACCTTTTAATTGATGATTTATATAAGGAGGGCAATAACCAAACTCAAATTTATCTATAATTAAATCAGAAAAACCTCTTTTCTTCTTAAGATATTCAAAAGCTTTTTTTCCTTCATCTTTTTTCAGGCTTCTTTTCGCCGCTTGAAGTATTTTTTTTCTTTCTACTTCTCCAAATTTTTCTTTCCATTCCACTATTTCTCTTTTTTTATTACGTATTGCATAATTTCTGGAGGCAAAAGTATTCCATCTTCTGTTGCTTTTGTTTTTACTGATTGAATTAATTTATCAACAAGTTTCTGTTTTTTAATAGTATCAATAAAGTTTTTTCGACCATCTATTTTAAATTCATCCCATTTATATATTCCATTACGAACTGTAATTAATTTAATTTGACGACCTGTATCAAAAGCAATTTCCTCTATACCTGGAAAATAAGATTCATAGTAAATAGGAATCTCTAAATTTTCCAAGAAAGGTTTAGCTAATCGATTTTTTTCTATTTTTATTCTAGTTTTTCTTCCTATTAATAATGCTTCTCCTGTCTCTTCATCTGGAATATAAATATTTGCATCTTTTCCCCCTTTTTTTGTAACTTTAAGTCTAACAGAAGAATTGTGTCTTAAGGCTCTCCCTCCGGGACTTGTTTCTGGATTTCCCCATAACAAACCAATTTTTTCTCTTAATTGATTTATAAAAATAAGAAGCACACCATATTTTTCAGCATAACCTGTTATTTTACCTAAATTCTGGCTAAGTAATCTTGCAATAGGAGCCATTATCTGTTGTTCTGCTCTAGCTTCTCCTCTCGTTTTTGTGACTAAATTAGCAACTGTATCAAGAATAATAATATTTATTCCTGATAAACAAAGAGATATAATAGAATCCATTACATCTTCTGCATAAAAGAATTTTTCTGGATTATCTACATTACAAAGATTTGAATAATATAATTCATCCACATTACAGCCGTTTATTTTAGCTAAATTAGAAGCAAAAGAATGTTCGCTATCTATCCAAGCAATTTTATAACCTAGTCTCTGCCCATATCCAGCTATTCTATAAGCAAGAGAAGATTTGCCCCCCCCCTCCTCTCCAAAAATCTCAACTAATTTTCCAAGAGGCAAACCCAATGGGACTGCTGGATTATAATCTTCAAAATTTGCAAGATCTACATTACTAGGATTACGACCATATTGTATAGCAAAGTCCAAAATAAAATGCCCAGTTGGAACATTTCCAGGACTTTTTACTCCTGCTCCTTTTGTACAAAAACCTTTTAAATTTTTAATAATAACATCATCATCTTCTTTTTTACTTTTTTTTACCATAATTTTTTCCTATTACCAATCCATATTTTCCTCATCTGAACTTTGAGAAGTATCAGTTGATGATTTTTCTTGATCAAGAGAAAGATTCTCATCAGGTTCAAAATTCGCTTCAGAAGATTTTTTTTGCCAAGGTTCAAATAATCTTTTTTCTATCTCCTCAGGAGTATTGACCTTATAAATATTTATTAATCTAGCATTCTCATCTTCCATTTTTTCCGTAATCATTTCTTTTTCTTCTTTAGTTAAGGGAGTATTTTCAATATAAGTAACAGTATAAGCCGTTCCATCTTTTCCCGAACCAGTTACTTCAATTTCCCAATCCCCACCTGTAGTACTGCCTCCTGGATCTTTATTTGTAACTTCATATTTTTTTCTAAAAGGAACAAATACAGTTTTAGGACCTTCCATAACTTTTAAATCTTCATTTTCTCTGTCTATCACATAAATTGCATAACGACTAGAAGCTGGTTTAAGATCAGAATGAGCACTGAGAACAGGACATGTATCTGGATCTGCACATACAGCAGTTCTCATTCTTCCCTCATTGCGATAAAAATATTTAAAGAAATGAACTGCTTTATGAACTGGTCTTATTCGATACTTATTTCCACCTCTCAACCATAAATAATTAATCTTACCAGTCTTTTTGTCTTCCTGAGGAGCTACGTTTCCCCACTCTACATAACCTTCCATATTAATCTCCTTTTTAAAAAATATTTATCTTTTATTCTTTATATCTTTTTTTATTTCACTAAACAATATATTTTTATCCTATTTCTTCCCAACCAAGAAATTTATTTACTTTTTTTTCTGGTTTTATTTTTACATTTTGCGGTAAATTATCATATTCTTGTTCTTGTGTTTCTCTACGATTATATGTTAAATTTAAATGCGAATCATTTCTCGTATATTTTTTTTCATATTTGTCTCCAGTTCTAAGTTCAAGACACACAGTTATTTTTCTACTTAATGTTTCCCAAGCTCCATCTAAATTTTTAGAAATTTTTTCAACAGTACTATGTAAAGATTCTAACTTAACAAAATAATATTCTAAATCTCGTAAGTGCTCATAATAAACTCCCTCTTGTTTAATAATAGGTTTTTCATATTGAATTCTAGATAATAATCCCCTAAATATTTCCATAAATCTTCTTAAAATAAAATACTGATTATTACATTGAACTTCAATATATCTAACTCTGTTTCTATATTGTTGAACTTCATCCATTTTCTTTTGATTTTCTACATTATCAAAAATTTCTGTTACAACATTTACAAAACTTTCTTCTAGCTCTTTTTTATATTTGCTAAAAGGAAGTGAAATGCCTCCGCAAAGTTTTTGATATATAAATTGTTTTTTTTGTTTATAAAATTCATCATATAAAGGAGATGGACTTTCTAATAACCATTCCATTTCCGAATTAAGATTATTTTTAACTTTTATTTCTTCTTCAGTTTTAACTTTTTCGATAGTTTTTATCTCTTCTTTAAGATTCTTCTTTTCCTCAATTTTTTCATTTTTCTGTTTTATTAACTCAAGAGGAAGTGAATCAAATTCATCTAATTCTTTTATTTCTGTCTTTAAATCAGAATCTTTTTTTTGTTCTTCAATATCATTTTTTGATTCTTCCTTTTTTGATTTAATTATTTTCTTTGTCGAATCAATATCTTCAGAAATGATCTCAACCAACGAATCAAATGAATTATTTTTAAATTGTTCTTGTTTTGTTTCTAAAATATTATCTTTATTTTCTGGAACAACCATATCGAATAATTGAGCAAATTTTTTAATCTTATCATCCATTGGCAATTTCATCCCCCATAAAAGTTGATTATTGTTTTTTAATTACTGCCAATTTTTTGTTAAGTTTAAGTTGTTCTAATGTTTTTATTAACATACTATTAAAGTCTATAAGTAAAATTTTTGTGATACGATCACTTTTTTTTGTTCTTTCTTCTATTGTATCCCATTCTATTTCTTCTTGAATCTCAACAGAAATATCTAAAGTCTCATAAGAAGCCGTACTTAATTTACGAGAAATAGCTTTTTTTATAATTGATTTTTTCATTTTTTCTCCCTTTTTCTACAATATTCAAGTTTGATTATAAAAAACTACTTTCACTTTCCTAACTTTAAATAAAAATATCTGTTGTTTCCATACCTTTTTTTTGTATTGCCTTAATATCTTTTTTAATCTGAACAAAATTCTTTACAACATTTTCTTTCTTTTTCTTCATTTTTCTACCAAAATAGCCATTTTCAGTTAAAGCATCTATCACTCTTGCATCTACAATAGAACCATCAGTTTTTTCTGCTAAATTTCTTAAATTTTTATAAGACTGATTTTTTTCCAAATTTTTTGCTGCCTTAATGCCAACCCCTTTACATAACAAACTAGGTCTTATTTCAGTTTTATAAATTCCCAAAGATAAATTTCTTTTTTTTTCTATTACATAAGAGAATTTGGAATTATTTATAGTTCGAGGCAAAAAAAGAATATGTAATTTTTTAGTAAAATCTTTTTCGAAATGCTCAATTTTCTCAGGATGTGCTCTTTCCGCTTCTACCGATAATAAACAAGAAATAAATTCAGCCGTATAATTAGCTTTCAGATAACAACAAATATAGGATGTAAAACCATAGGCTGCCGAATGTGATCTGTTAAAACCATAAGAAGCGAAAGGAATTATAAATTTCTTCCAATATTGTTTAGCTATTTCTCTTGGAATATCATTTTTAACACATCCTTCAATAAATTGTTTCTCAAATTTTCCCATAAGATGTTTTTTCTTTTTCCCAATCGCTTTAATCATAATATAACCATCTGTTATAGAAAAACCCGCCAGACTATTACATATTTGCATTACAGATTCCTGGTATATAGCAATCCCATAGGTGTCTTTTAAATAAGATTCAACATATTTCTTTATAGAAGGATGGAAATAATCAATTTTACGTATTCCTTTTTTACGAGCACAATATTCTGGAATAGATTCCATAGGTCCAGGCCGAAATAATGAAATAGCTGCCATTATATCTTCAAATTTATTTACTCCAATATCTATCATAGTTTTTTGCATTAAACCTGATTCACACTGGAAAACACCAGCTAAATTACCAGATCGATAAAGAGCAAAAGTATTTTCATCATCAAGAGACAAATTTTCTATATCAATTTCAATATCATAATTTTTTTTAATTAAAGCTAAAGTTCTTTTTATAACAGTTAAAGTAGAAACTGCTAAAATATCAAATTTAATAAGACCTACCTTTTCTACATTTTCTTTTGAATACTGTGTAGCCAACATTCCTTTTCCTGCCGTCCTTAAAGAAGCTAATCTTTCAAGAGGAATATCAGATATACAAATACCGCCTGCATGAATTGAAAAATTCGCAAAAGTACCTTCTATGTTTTTAGCATGTTTCATTACCTCAGGATATTTATCCATATAATATCTAAAATCAGAACAATATTTATATGCATCTTTCACCGAATTAATAACCTGTAAATCGCCATTACTATCTCTTACTTTATTCACTCCCTTTTTGGGAAAAGAAGATAAAATTTCAGTTACCTTATTTGCATTATCAGTAATGTAAGCATTTTGTCCCTTATGAAAAGAATCTGCAACATCAAGAACTTTTACAATTCTTGTTATACAAGATTTAAATTTTAATAGACCATGAGTTCCTACATTCCCCACATTTTTTCTTCCATATTTTTTAATAATATAATCATAAATTTCATCTCTTTTCTCATCATCAAAATCTGTATCTATATCAGGAAAACCAGCTCTTGCAAAAACTCTGCGAGAAGGAAGAAATTCTCCTGTTGGTTTTTTATTAGTCATTTTTAGCCCATAGGCAGTCCAACTATTAATTTCATTCTTATTACCTATTTTATTTTTATTTTTTTCCCAAATATTATAAAAAGTTTCTAAAGTATTTTTACCTTCTATCCCAATTGTATTTTCTAGTATCTCTAATTCTTTATTAATTTTAGTAAGAAGACTAGAATTAGAAATATGTTCTCTTTTAATAGTATCAATAATTTCTTTTTTTATTTTTTTAAGATTCATCAATTTTAAAACCAAAATCTTTTTCCATAACAAATTTTTTATTATCAAATCCCAAAAATCTAGGCCATAATAATCCATATTTAAGTGGATCTAAACCATATGTAATTCCTAATGTTCTTAATAAGATACTTGCATATCCAGATCCTCTACCACAGGCTACCATTACTTCTCTTTTTTTTGCTTCTTGAATATAATCTCTAACAATAAGAAAATATGTAGCAAAATCATAATTATTAATTTCTTTAGCAACTTTAATATCTTTAAGTTCTTTTTTCAAAGCTTCAATGTGTTTTGAACTTTTATCCCATCCTACTTTTTTCAAACCTTCCCAAGCTAAATCAGACAAATAATCAAAAGAATTTTTATATTTTTCAGGAATATCAAAATGAGGTAATCTCATCCCTCCAAATAATTTTTTTTCAATATCTTCTGTATCTATTCTCTCCGCTATAGAAATAGTATTCGATAAAGAACTAGGATTTTTACCAAATATTTTTGCCATTTCTGCAGCACTTTTTAAATAACATTCTCTATAAAAAGTATAATTTTTTTTAATATCTTTTATACAACGATTCATACTCATACATTGTAAAACTTGTTGAGAAGAAAATTGTTCTTTTTTAATAAAATGAACATCATTTGTACAACAAACAGGAATATTTAATTCTGAAGATAATTTAAAAATGTCCGGAATAATCATTCCTTGCTCAGGTATTCCGTGATACATAACCTCTAAAAAAAAGTTACCATGTAGAATTTCATTAAATAGTCCTGTTGCTTCTTTTGCTTTAGCATAATTTCCATTTATCAAATGAGCATTAATTAATCCAGCTAAACAAGCCGAACCTCCCATCACTCCTTCGGAATATTTATCCAATAATTCTATATCAATTCGAGGGTCAAAGTAAAATCCTTCTATCCAAGATCTTTCTGATAAAACACATAAATTTTGATATCCTTTAAAATTCATTGCATATAAATTGAGATGTTTATTTCCTTTTCTCCCATCAGATTGAACTTGCTTTGGTTTCTGCTTTTTTCTATCTCCATATTGTCCAATATTCATTTTACGAGCTATATAATATTCTGCACCTAGAATAGGCTTAATAGCTTTGTAGGGGATATCTTCCCCTTTTTTATTTTTAGTTTTTCTACATTCCTCAAGAAAATTTATCCAACCCATTATATTACCATGATCTGTTAGTGCTAAAGCGGGGAAACCCATTTCTCTTGCTGTCATAACAAGATCAGAAAGTTTTGATAAGCCATCAAAATGGCTATAAGCACTGTGTGTATGAAGATGTACGAAATCTTTGTTATTGAAACCCATCTTTTATCCTATCTCCATCAGTTCAAACCTACTTACCTTTTCATAAATCAAAGAGTTATAGAAGATTTGAGATATTTTTCCTATGTTCAATAAACATTTTAAATCTAATTGTTTTTTAAATTCTCTTATAAAATCTTCAGAAAGTTTTTGAGATATTGAAATATTTATCCAATTAACTTTATTTTGAAATTCTCTTATAAAATCTTCTGAAAGTAATTGATAATATGAAATTTCATTCCAATCAACTTTATCTTGAAATTCTCTAATAAAATCTTCTGAAAGTTTTTGTTGTTCTGAGATCCAAATCCAACTAACTTTATTTTTGCATTCTCTTATAAAATTTTCAGAAAGAGTTTGATTCCATGAAATATGATCCCAATCAACTTTATTTTTAAATTCTTCAATTGAACATTTCAACTTTAGTTTCTTAATCAGTTCTTCTATTTCTTTTTTTAACTTGTCAGTCATTATATATATTTATATCTCCATTGTTTTTTAATTGATATATTTATATATCCATCAGTTCAAATCTGGTCACTTTTTCATCAAATAAAAAATCATAAAAACTTTGAGAAATTTTATGTTTTTTTAATAAATATTTCAAATCTAATTTTTCTTTAAATTCTTTTATAAAATCTTCTGAAAGAATTTGAAAATATGAGATAGCTTGCCAAATAATTTTATCTTGAAACTCTTTTATAAAATTTTCTGAAAGTCTTTGATGAACTGAAATACTTTGCCATTCAACTTTATCTTGAAATTCTCTTATAAAATTTTCAGAAAGTTTTTGATATCGTGAGATTTCAAACCAATCAACTTTATCTTTAAATTCTCTTATGAAATCTTCAGAAAGGAATTGAGTCCATGAGATATAATACCAACCAATTTCATCTTTAAATTCTTCAACTGAACAATTCAACTTTAGTTTCTTAGTCAGTTCTTCTATTTCTTTTTTTACTTTATCAATCATTATATATCCATCAATCCAAATCTGCTAATATCAGGATGTTTTTTTAATATCTCACTTTTCTTAGTTATAGCAAATATTTCAACTACATCTGTAAAATTAATATTCTTAATTTTTGTCGTAGCTGATTGAGTAAAAATTAGAAAATCAATTGTTGTTTCATTCACTTTTTTAATTCTTGCTTTTTCATAATTTACAGTACGATAACCATAATCACTTTGAAAATGTTTTTTAATGGTTAAAGAAAAATCTAATCTAGACTTCATTAGATTTTCAAGAAGTGTCTTAATTATTTCTATATCAGAAAGTTTTTTATCACAAATAGTGGTTGTAATATGTTCTTGTCTTATAAATCTCATTTTTGATTCTTAAAAATGTTTTGTTGGATCATATTTTTCTCTATGTCCATCCTTAAACTTTACATACTTAGGTCTACACTTTTTCACATAATCAGGATCTTTCTCAAAAACTTCTGCATTTTTATCAATCACACCTAAAGTGGTTGGAAGAGCAAAAATTCTTTTACATTTTTTTCCATCAGGAGATATATAAGATCTGTTCCTATCTTTAACTTTTCTTATTATTTCATATACTTTTTTTGTATTAGGATGTTTATATAAATAAATAGGTATTCTATTAATCCTCCAAATCCATAAGAGCAAAACGAGAAACTTTCTCTACTATTTTTTTTATCAAATTGTTATTTTTTTCTACCGTAGTAGTCCAATTATACATATTATTAATAGAATCAGTAATAGGAATAGAATTGCCAGTAAGAGCAAAATTATTATTACTATCATTAGTAATAGAACACATATTATAATTAGCAACAATATATTCTGAATATATCGAATTCGAAGAATTACCTAAATAAGCATACCAGAAATTATGTGATTTGCCAGAAGCAAAATCTATATTAACAGAATATTCATTATCATTATCATTTATATAATCCATTTCTTTTCCCTCTTCCTTTTTATAATAATTTTCTATTTTATACTTTTATATTTTTTTAATTTTATATATCTATCAGTTCAAATCTATTAACTTTTTCATTAAGTAAAAAATCATAAAAACTTTGAGAAATTCTATTGTTTCGCAATAAATATTCTAAATCTAATTTATTTTTAAATTCTCTTATAAAGTTTTCTGAAAGTTTTTGAGAATACGAGATACATTCCCAATCAACTTTATTTTTAAATTTTCTTATAAAATCTTCTGAAAGAGTTTGAAGGGCTGAAATAAGAAACCAATTAATTTTACCTTCAAATTCTTTTATTGTATAATTCAAACTATATTTTTTAATTAATTCTTTTATTTCTTTTTTTATTTTGTCAATCATTATATCTCCATCAGTTCAAATCTGCTCACTTTTTCATAAGTCAAAGAATAATAAAATTCTTGAGATATTTTCTCTATTTCTAGTAAACATTCCAAATCTAATTTATCTTTAAATTCTTGTATAAAATCTTCTGAAAGAGTTTGATAGTCTGAGATATAAGACCAATTAACTTTATCTTGAAATTCTCTTATAAAGTTTTCTGAAAGTGTTTGTTCCCATGATATCCAATACCAGATAACTTTATCTTTAAATTCTCTTATAAAATCTTCTGAAAGTTTTTGATGATATGAGATAAATTCCCAAATAACTTTATCTTTAAATTCTCTTATAAAATCTTCTGAAAGTGTTTGATAATATGAGATATTACTCCACTCAACTTTATCTTGAAATTCTCTTATAAAATCTTCTGAAAGTGTTTGATGTTCTGAAATAAGAATCCAATCAATCTTATCTTGAAATTCTTTAATTGAACAATTCAAATTTAGTTCTTTAATTAGTTTTTTTACTTCTTTTTTTA
>Ga0307928_10002864_pt1 | contig 13170 bp, 18 predicted proteins | sample AceLakmetagen232_FD_201815 | JGI IMG/M metagenome (GOLD analysis project Ga0307928, IMG submission 201815) | Saline water microbial communities from Ace Lake, Antarctica - #232 | ecosystem: Environmental > Aquatic > Non-marine Saline and Alkaline > Saline | place: Antarctica: Ace Lake... | reverse complement strand
AAACGGGGCGGAGCTGAGTCGCTAGAAGGGGAAGGGGGCTTGGTTATCCTCGGTCGGAGCGGGATACAAGAGGGCTTGACGTTGTGCTTGGAGCGTGCTAATCGACCGGCGGATCTCGAGGTAAGTCAAGGTCGCCTCTTTCATAGCCTCGAGGTCATCGAACCCCTTTTCATCGGCAAGGCTATCCATGTTGGAATATTCCAAGGGAACGAGAGCCCCTTGAGACGATCTAGCCTTGCGGAACGTTCCGCTGCGATAGTTCCATAGCGTGAACACAGTTTGAGCGTCTAGGGGGAGCGCATCATTATAGGCGGAGATTTGATTCTCGAGTATGGCAATCTTGGCGAGGGTACTCGCCTTAAGCGTTTCATGGGGGATGATGCTAGACGCCTCAAGCGGGGTTACCCTGCCTGAGGCGTCGGCAACCCCATCATAGAGCTTGTCCGTGAGATGCTTGACGACTTGCCGGGTATGAAATGGAGCCTTATTGTCCGGCTTGTTTTGAGACTTGAACGATGGGAAGTTGACTGTCTCCCAAGTGTTATCGCCAAGATAGCGAGCTTTGGAGGGTACGCCTTTTCGCTTCCAGTGGTTCCCCAGGGCATAGTGTTTGGGTGATCTAATCTCAAGTGTATCGGCTTGCTCCTCTATTTTAAGCGCCCCAAGTCTCACATCGTCAAGATAACCCCCAAGTTGAGCAAGCCCAAAGCTATCCACAATGAGAGAGTCCGTATCGCAATAGAAGACATGTTTTCTACCCGCCTTTTCTATGAGTTCCCAGAGGTAAAGCCGGGCATAGGCGGTGACATGAGCCGCGATAGCCGGAAAGGAATTGGAGGATTCACCGGTGGCTTGCATTCGCCACAGTCGGGAACCAAAGCGGTACAATTGCCATGATTCGCCCGTTTCATGGTCGCGCATCGAGGTACACTCGAGCAAGTCAGCTATAGGGTTTTCCATTTCTTCCCAGTTCGTAGACAATTGTCCGAATTTCCCGTATAGGCTATTGAGGTAGAGCTTGGTCAAAGTGCGAAAAGGCTTGTTACCCTCGCGTGTGTACTGCACTTTGAGCCGGTAAAATTCGGATACATAATCCTCGAATATCTTTGCCCGTTCGTATAGACTCACCCGGTGGCAAGCCTCGAGGTGGTTATGATCTAACGCGAATTTCACTTCCGGCGTGGTAAGGGTGGTGGTAAAGCGCCCCACGGGATAGATTAGGTGATTCGCAATCAGCACCGGATAGACTGGTATGTCGGTGTTGAGCGTGACACGGGCCACGCAATCAAAACGGTTTAGCTTTTCTCGCAATCTCTCGAGGGATATCCCGGTGCGTATGGCATAGTAACGTACTGGGAATGGATGTTCCTTCATGATATAGGGATACATAGAATTTACATCTAGCTTATGGAAGGGCTCCCCGGTCTTTACCCCCTGGAAAAACACACTAGTGCGCCCGCCGTGGTAGCTTTCCCTTTCCATAGCTAACGCTTCAGAGTTGCCATGAATCACTATCTTATGGGGCATGAATCTATGGCGGTAGGCATGAAAAGCCTGTGAGGGTAAAGTTGGTCCCCAATTGCCCAAGTTATGCTTTTCCAGAAAGTCATAGTAAAACTGCCATAGTTTGAGCATGATATTCACATCTTGCTTACAATACGGGTCGCATTCGGCCTCGGTAGCCGTGAGGGGGTTTACGTCCCCTTTGGGTATACCGATAGCGTCCCCGAGGTTGGCCAACTTTCCTTGGAAATAGTTAGCATTGTCCAGTAGGACGATCTTCTCTTTACCCCGACGGAAGCGCATAATGACGGAGAGGTTCCCCAGGTATACGGAGGTTAGATCAAACTCAGCTCCCTCGAGATGCTTGAAGATATCCAGGATACCAAAGTCATAAGCGGTATTATGAGAGACAAGGTATAAGGGGTTTTTGGGGCGCACCTTACCCAGTACAAAGGCCCACAAGTCCCCGGCTTTCGTGAATCGGAACCATTCGAGGGTGTCCCCGGCCTTGTCCGGCCGTCGTCGCCAATAGCACGCCCACCCGAACCATAGCCGGTGTTCGGTATCATGGTCATTGATCTTGTGTAGCCTCGATTCTATGTCCAGAAAAACATGGTCGGACGGTCGTGAGGTATCACTATTCCCCTGCAGAACGTGCCAGCGTCTAGGTTTCACCACGACCCACCGGATTGATGATACAGGTTGGTCATACTTACGGTCAAGTCGAAGAGCTCCAAGGGTGGGGAACCCCGGCCGATCCCCTCTCCCCCTTGGTCGTATACCTCGGTGGTTGTTAAGGTACTATCCGACCAAACCGCAGTTGACGCGCTAAAAGCCTCGCCCGTCTCAGAGTGCGTACCTTCCCAGGATAGGACGTAAAGGTACGGTTTCTGCATCCTCTGGTAGCCGTCCTTGAAAAAGCGTCGGGAAATGATAGAATCCTCGGGTAGAGCGTTGACAATTCCGAGGATACTATCCTGATCTAGTGTGCCCCTTGCCGCAATGCGGAAAGCCTCGCGTGGCGTATAGAACGGCGTATCTCTTGTGGTCTCCCAAAGCTTGTCAATACTTACGATGTTGGGATTCGCATTGGCGATCATGGGGAACCAGTTATCGGCTTTGGCAATTTCCGCTTGCATGTTGGGGGAGTAGGAGCTTGGAACCATCGTAAACCCCTTGGAATTATCCTACTGTTTCACCTTTATGATTCTCGCTATCCATCTGTTGCGTGGTCGCCTTTTTCTTCTCATAATCCTGGCCGGTGTTTGTCCAGCGCTCAACTTTATCTGGCACGCCCCCCCAGGCGTGTGTTGCGAATTGCTCGAACATGTTTTGTGAGTAGAGCGACATTGACATGCCCGAGTGTAAAAGCATCCGCAGCTTGGCATGGGAATTGGTCTTGGCCATTTCCACAAGCCTTTCAGCGAAATCCTCGGCTTGCGGGTCAAGCCCTAGAATCTTGTCAAACTCGGTAGCCAATTCTAGCGCGTGTTCCATAACCCTATCGAGGCTAACCAGAACGTAGCCTAGACGACGTTTCATCAAGTCCCGGTGCGACTTTGCCATTTTACCCTATCCTTTCATATCAGTTTGGAGTTGCGATATCCATTCTTGGAGTTCTACCTTGCTCGAATCATACGCGGTTGGCCGCACCCCGGCTATAATCCACTTGCGCAGCTTGCTAGTCGGCATTTGGGTGACGGCCTCATCATAGAGGGTGAGCAACTTGGTAACGAGAGCGACTTTTATACTGCTATACGACATCTATTCTATTCCCCACTTTCTTGATTGACAATCCCAGTATTATGCTCATAACGACAACAAGGGGGGCTTAACAGGCCCCCCTTGTGTAGCCAGGTTACCCTAGGCCATAATCCACGTGCGCCCCTTTTCTGTAAACGTAACAGAGCAAGGGAAACCGTCGCATTCTCCCGACTCGTTGAGGCTTTCGCTTGCGTGTTCTAGGGCGTCCATAACGAGCTTGGCCCCGGTCATCAGGTCGAATTCTTCCCCGTCTGCATTCTCAACTCGCATGGTCGCATAGTTCCCGAAAGCACCACTTGAGAATTCCACCGAGAGGATAGTTACCTCTTGACCGGCAACATCCGGCAATCGGAGCGGCACCCCTTCGGCTTGTTTCACGGCATGATCAATTAATCTAGGCATTGTCTTTTTTCCCCTTTACATGATTGAATGAATAACCGACACTCTTTGGGTCTAGTCTCTTTTGTCGATAGCCTCCTGTAATTTGTCCACCTCGGGATTCTCCCCCGGCAAGAACCCGCCCGGAGCGTTGTAACGTGCCAGCAATTCGGCTCTTACGGTCGGAAAAGCGTTCTGGAGCTTTTCGAGGTTGTCAGTGTCGGCTTGCCGCATGGCCGCCATAATCAGAGCGTAAAACTGTTCGTCCAGGCAGGCTATAGCTTGGGAACGGATATAATCGGCGTGTGACATGCTACCCCATCACCCATGGAGCATCTTGCGTGATCTCGAGGATAAAATCCCCAAAGCTCCCAGACTCTGCTTCTGCAAAACGGATAGCCAAGAGGACAAAAGCCTCAGCATCTGTGATAGTCGGGTAAAGCTGTTCCACCGTGTTGAGGGTCTCCACGTTTAGCTCATTGCGCATTCCCACGTACCCAATCCCCGCCCGTGTCAAAAAAGAGAGTGCGGCAACCATTCGGCGGTCATTCGACTTTGTCAAATCTACTGGCATTGCTTTCCCCTTTACTTTTCCTACTTGAACCCGACCACACTCCTATACTACACCATATTTACCCCCGTGTCAAGTAGAAATTATGTTCTAGGGCAACGGGACGTCCGGGCATAGAGGGGAACACTATGCCCAAACGTCCTAGACAATAGACAAACGCAAAGCTATCGCTTTTCGGCCGCCCGTGCCGCCTCTTCTGTGGCTCGCTTTTCAGCGGCTTGTTGCGCCTTGATTATGTCACGTGCTGCCCGGGCCTTGAGGTTTTGGAAAGCCTCAAGGACTTTTTCTAGCCGACTTTTTTGGACGATCATGTTACCCCCTTATACACCTATGCTAGTGGTCCTTCAGTTGGCCTTGCTCCTGCAGCGTCCAAACCAGCAGCCAACCCCGTGAGTATCCAGATATCATATTCAGTGTAGCCCAACCCACGCAGGTTCTCCTGGTACTCGTCTAGGGTGATCATTTCACCCTGGAAAGCCTTTCTATATTGGCTTTCGGTAAGCCGTCGGGATCGTATATCCCGCTGAATATCCCATTCGGCAAGCTTCTGTTGTGTCATTTCTGAGGGAAGCCCAAGTCGCCCCAAGCGGGACATAACATCGGAGCGATTAATCCCCCTCCGCATGTAAACTTCCCCCACGGTTTTCAGCGTCTCAGACGTTTGATCTAACTCATACCAGAAATCCACAGCACTCAGAGCGTAATCGGCGTCTGTCTCACTATATCCAACACTGGCTAAGTAGCTCTTGGCGTCCGTCTCGGAAATTACACGAGCGACATAGGCCTTTTCAATGATACTCTTGATGTCACGTTGATATTCGGGCATGCTGTCAGGAGCGTCGGCTACCGCTTGTTGAAACTCTGCAATGGAAAGCAGAATCTCGATATCCTCGGTCTTATAGTCAAGGCTCATAAGGCGCGTGACTGCTTGCTCACGAGTGATAACTCCCTTACGGTACGCTTGAGTGATAACGGACCGGGAGAGATCCTTATAATCGTCCAGCTTGGATGACCCGTCCGGATTCTCGTACAAAAGGGTAAACTCAGTCATGGCCTCGGCATTCCCGGGACTGTATCCGGTATCCAAGTAGGACTCGTAAACCCCGTCTCGATCGAGCACCCCCAGGCCGTACATCCTACGAACGTCAACCCGGGTAAGGGGATTATAGCTAATGGCCGTGAGCTTTTCACGCCAGAACTGGGGAATATCCGACACCCTCAACAGGGTTTGTAAAGTATCACGGTTGATAATTCGCCTTTGGAACATCTCGAACCCTTGAGACAATGAAGGTAGAGCCCAATGAGCCCGCCAATAGTAGGTGGCCCACTCGGGATTATATCCGAGCTTTTCCATCCAAGTGCCAAGGGGAGCCGGGAAGTCCTGATCATAGCTCCATTGGGCCGCAATATCATCCCGGAACGCTTCGCGCAACCCCATCCGCACAAGGTCATTAGCCCCGGGAATAGGTCTAGCCGTGGTCTTGATGAGTTCAATATCCCCCTCATCATATCCCAGGGTGCCCAACCTACCACCCAAACCCGCTTCACTTACCGAGCCCCGGAACCATGCGGATACCAGTTCCCCAACCCCCAATAGGGTGCGCGCATTGTCACGAAAAAGGGCAATTTCGTCCGGGTCAAAGCCAAACGACTGCATCTTGCTAGTATATTGGGTGTTTGTGAGATTCTCTCGGTATAGTCCAGTGAGCAAGTCGGCAACCCCGGCCCGCGACTTTGTAGCCGTCAATAACCACCCCATTGCCTGATCTGTAAAGCCGTGCATGGACAACCCGAGTTCCATGTCTGCCCGAGACATTGAACCCATCCGGTACGCGGTTATAATTTCCCCAACCCCCATTAGAGCGTTTCTTGTGGCCCGGTTCAGAGTATAGGTTAAGGTTGCCAACAGCGGAGCGAGCACGTTACCCATAACCGCCCCGCCGGCTTGACTTGACAACCCGCCGAGGATAGCCGCGGCACCCTCGTGCGAGGGTTCCCGCAATTGCTCGAAAAAGGTTCGGATATGGCCATCAAGCCCGGGTTGCTCGAGAATCAGATCAATTAGAGGTCGCGAGTATTCCACGAGTGACGGCTCGACCCGCTCCAAGAACTGTACTGCAATGCCAGCGCCAAACGACCCCAAGCCTCCACCCATCACTTCCATAAGCTTATAAACGACATTAGCTAAGCTATAGGAAACGGCTCCGCCTAGGTTATCTGGAAACGCTCCCCTAGTAGGCTCCTTAATCGTGGCTTTTTGCCCGTCCCCCGTACCGATCTCAAAGCCCATTACAATTCCCCTTCCCAAAGGTAACGCACAAAACTTTCTATTCTATCCCGCAACCACCCCTTATATTCGTCTCGATAATCAAGTAGAGCCTTTTGCAACCAGTAAACCACCCACTTGTCTATATCCTCGAATAGGTTAACCCCACCCCCAAACATGTAGGCCACGTTTCTCTTGACCCAGTCATAGGGATCGTCAACGAAATAATACAGGTTGGGAAACTCTCCCACAAACCACTTACGGATCGTGGGCCCGGGCTCTAATATTAACCAATAGCCGTCCGGCCACAGAACGTATAGCTTATTGAGTAGCCAACTTGACGTATCCCCAATCATTGCGGCTAACTCAGGAAAACGAAGAGTGAGTCTATCCTCTAGCCACCCCCCCGGATCTTCTAGGATAACCCCAAGCTCCGGCCAAAAGCTATCTATTTTATCATGTACCCAACCCTCGGGATTATGCCTAAATTCCTCCCAGTCGGCAAAAAGCGCCGTAATCCAACTTGCCAGCAAGGTACCATCGAGCACACTGACAATAATATCCAGGATATCCTGGTACGTTACCGCGAACTCGGTAATCGCAATCTCAAAATGTTGGAGAGTTGTCGCTACCTCTTGCAGCGGAGGGGCTAACGCTTTCCCTAGAAGCGGTATAGAAGCTATAGCAAAAGCCACTAGGACCGTTTTCACGGCCAACCAGTGAATAACGTGAGCTACCTCTACAAAAAACCCTTCCCCGCCAATTACGTAGGGCGGTTCCACTGGTGGAGGTTCTGGCTCCGGTGGAGGCACCGGAATTATCGTACCGTCCGGCCAGGGATTAACAGGATTCGGATCGTACTGGACACGGCCCAAAGCCAAATAGTCTCCCCACCAGCCCAAATTATAGTAAAAGTCCAGTATCTGGAAGCATGTATAACCACGTTCCGCTAGCGCCTTGGCTCCCCATTGGCACAGCCCGTTACGGTGACCATATACCCCACGCCCACAAGGGCAAGCGGTACTTTTTAGCCAAGTGGGGCCCCAGTTATTGAGTGTGTGACCCCCACAGGAGGCGGAAAAGTAGGTAGCGCGAATCAGAGCGGTATCCTTTGTCCCGCCTGTAATCCCAATTGTTTCGTCCACTGCCTGATTAGCGCGAGGGTGCCTATAGTCCGTATACACCTGGTAACTAGTGGTACAGCCAATGTCCCAATTACGAGCCGCAGGGGCAATTGATCTCTGCCAAAGGGCATAGGTCCGAGCCGCAATAGCCTGAGCCTTTAATCCCTCCATGGCCCACGACGCTGGCATCTCGCTCGGCACTACGCCCTTTACATACTCCTCGATGTCCATCAGTTGGATGGCACCGCTATTGCGCAAGACTCGAATGATCATTCAACTACTGCCTTCCAGGAGGGCTCCTAGTCTCACTCAAGCGCATCTCAAAACTAGCTCCAGCATATTGAGTGACAATCTCGTTGACTTTTCTCCGAAACGCGATAACCGCACTCTCCGGCATCTCTGGCAGATAAATAGTACACATCACCCGGACTACTCCGGCCGCGGTTTCTTGCTTTACCTCTGTCATAATTTACCTCCTGTTTCGTAATGTTGATTCAACGATATGCTGGGTTTTCGTACCAAACCAAAACCCCAACACAACCCACAACCCGGAATTGAGCCCGTCCGGTAAAGGTTGCCCCGTGCCCCACAAGTACAACGCAACTCCCATGAAACCCACCGTGATCAAGCCCTGCAAGATAATCGATTTCTCGAACAGTTCCCAAAACATCTGTACTCTCCTAAATTTCATTCCTAGTTAGGACAAAATTGTCCACGTATACCCTTACATCTCTAGCCGCCGATGATTCAACCGAGAAAATAGCCACTAACTGTGTATAGGAAGTTGCTGCTTGCAAGTGACCACTAATCCCCGCAAGGGAATACTCATCCTGATTCAAGCAAACCCTGACATATTCCCGTTGCTCAAGGTCAACCACTAGCTTATAACTATGAAACAAGTGCAAGTAGGAGCGTAAGTCTATATTGTCCGCTATTTGAGTATAGCCCCCTCCACTATTGCGATATGCCACAACCTTCCCGTCAAAGTCATATCGGAACGTAAACCGGGCCCCACCCCCACTATCATAGAACCAAAAGGCCCATGAAACATACTTGGGTTTCAGCACAACTGCAATATTCCCTTGAAAGCCTACTTTCCCGGCTACAATAACCGGGTTATAATTATAGACACTGCAATACTCCGTCGCAGCGGCATCTTGGGCAATCTGTAGTCCAACCCCGGCCGACAAAAAAGCATCATTGGATAGATAAAAGGTTCCTGTCGGGTCTGTAGCCGTCATATACCACCCGCCCAAGCCCCCGCCAAAGTCCTCTATAGTCAGCACCTCCCCGGCCCGGCGAAACGTCAACACCGACCCCAGTCGTGCGGCAAGTTCGGCCATGTCGTCAACTCGATGCGTATCCCCGAACTTTACTATGTTGCTATCATCTGGAGCTCCACGTGCCATAATTCTCCCCGGTTATTACGCCTCTGGTAAGCTATACTGGTAAATTGTATCCACATAGTAGGCTATTACGTAGAAATTCCTGCCATAATTCCCATAACACCACCCAGACGGCTGAGAGGTATGAGCACTGATATCACAACTCCTCCCCGCGTATGCGGCGGAGGATACATCCCAAGGGGTCGATAGCGTAAACTCGTAAATAGCCCCTGGTGTGTCCTGGCTGATACACATCGTGACCCCGTCGGCACTAAATCGCGGAGTGTAGGCAGTGCGCATACTGGCAGCATAGCTATAACTCTTCCCTGAATACGAGAGCGTATCTAAATCCCAGGGAGTCGCGAACGTATACTGATACACATACTCGTTACTCCGGCACAAGACGTACAGTTTTGTCCCGTCCACGGAAATGTCGATCCCTTGCGCATCCACAATTTGTGTTGACACATCAAAAGTGTATGTGCTATATACGGCCGTTCCCAGATTCCAGGCGGAACTAAGGTCGTATTGGAAAACCCCCCTTGTTGTGTCTCCGTTAACATACATATGGGTACCATCCGCACTAAAGACCAGCCCCACGGGAGTAACCATTTCCCCTGTAATGTCAAACGAGATACTAGAATACGTGGCGGTGGTCACGTCCCAGGCCGCCGTAAGGTTATACTGGAAAATCTTCCCACCCCCAGTCCCGGCTATATACAGTTTTGAGCCGTCAGAACTGAAATACGGCGAGAATAGACTAGCCGCCTCATCCCCTAGCACTAGATATTTGTCGTCATACGAGCACCCTAACATCAAATACCCAGGGGGCTCATAGCCCGCCTTACCCATCTTGTAGCCCGTTAGGTAAACATTGCAGGTATCACCGGCTAAAGAACCATCCATGTAGACCCGAATCGTATCCCCCGCGAAAGCCCACTGCCAGCCTTTCCATTCCACACGCTCCCCAATCGCTATCGCCTGGACAGTCACCCCAAACCAGTAGACCACCGCGGTACTTACCCGCCTAAAACTTACAGTAGTTAATGCTGTAGTTTTATCAACTACTATAATATGAGTAATCACCCATATTTCATCGCCCGGCACTGCCTCCGAGGTTAAATAGCCTCCAGCCCCCGAGGGGAGACCACTCACGAATATCTCTAGTGTATCCTTGATAGCCGGTATCTGCCCTTCCCCTGTGACCCTCAGGGTATCCGTACCTACAGACGTCAAAGCCCCCCGGAGGTCGGCAAGCAAGTCTAGCGGAGTGATAATAAGCACCTGGTTAGCAGACGTCGCCGCCCCCGTCGGTAACGGCAACGTAACCGCGGATACGGGTTGAGTCTCGAGTAAATTAGCTTTGAGCTTGAGCTCTGTCAGCACGGCCGCTAGTGTCACTTGTGTGGCAAAGTCCTCACTCGCTAGGGAGACAAGCAACAAGCGTACCAATTCCAGCTTTGCCTCTGTAGCTAAAGTAGCTAGCGTCGCTTCTGTGGTACCCCCGGTGGGCAACGCAGAAGTTAGAACATCGATCTGCAATTCCCCAGCCGCATCTACTTTGATGTTACGGAAAGCCGTACCATCGAACCCTAGCCAAGTACCGATACGCCCTACGATCTCAGCCAATACGTTCGCCACGCGCTACCCCCGTCTCACAAGTAGGCCATTAAGTCAGCTACCCTGCTATCCGTTCGCGGTCGAAGCACCGACATTCCGACCCATAAGGTATGGGGGTACGTATCATCAAGATTGTACCCTCGAATGATAAAATGCATCGGTTCGTCGGTGACCTCGTAATCCTCTGCAAACTCGGTGTCCTGAATAGCCGACGGGAACCACTCGCTCCCCGTCGTCGGCCATACTTGGAACCCGGCGCGATAAATAGCCGCCCCGCAGAGGTTCGCCGACCCCCACCGCCAACGTACCCAAACCCGCGTAATTACTCCCTCGACAATGTCAAGCTGGCGACTGAGGGAAAGGCCCGCAAGGGTATTCGCCGGAATGATAATCTCTTGAGAATAGATCATCCCAAGTGCTCACGCCTGCCAAACGCTGTCAATTCCATGGTTTGAGCAATAGTAGTATCCGTAAACTCTGCGTATAGTTGATAGTCCCCCGACCCATACATGGCCGTGGTCACGTTCACCGATTGTCCAACGTTCGTAATCTTCTGTGACTTCATGGGATAGTCCGACTTTCCCGACTTGGTACCAATCTCGATCAAAGTCGCATCGGCCCCCACCACTCGAGCCATGATCCGCACCCATTCGATATGTACATCATCTGGGTAGGCGTCTAGGGTGATTCTGTCCACCACCCCGCTTGTAACCAACTTTGTCAACCTACGTATCACGATATGACCGGGCATAACTCGCTCCCTTCTCTATCTAACAAGAGGCGCAAGGGGCGTATAACTTACTCCACCCCTTGCGCCTTTACTTGTGACCCTCTCACGCCGCACTAGGCTAGTATGTCCTCATGGTTTGGAGAACGATAGCATTTGCAGCGTCCGCAACACCCGCGGTAACCTCAAGCCGTGCCGACCGGAACGAAGGCACGGGTAGCCAATCCTCGATTAGCTGAGGATCTCCAAAGGGCATCGCCAGACAATCGAATGGCAACCACCCTTGAACCTCCGCATCGACGACAATGACCCCCGCAGCCCCGCCCGCGGTATGGAACCGCACACCGCCCGAACCATACGCAGATGCCATATAGTTACAAACCGTGTCCGCAGCCACAGAGCTGTCAATATTCACTTGCTCCTCGTGACGCAGCACACAATTCATAACCGTGTTGTTGGCCTGCGCCCCTCTGTGATGGTATCCAAACCGCGAGTAATGGTCACTCAGGGATTGTACAATGTCCCAACCTCTCATATCAAACGGCACAAACTTGCCGCCGTCAAACGAAAGCTTGATAACATCATAATCCCAATGCCACGCGCTTGTGGCCTTTTTACCTCGCAGCAATAGCCTCCGGTATGGTTCGTCGGTGGGTAGATCAATGTACTCGGTGCCCGCCGCCGCCGTGGTATAGGTATAAATCTCTTTCGAGCTCAATACCCCCCTGGGGCTCGGTGCCCCAACCATGATGGTCGGCACCACAGACAGCTGAAGAGATCCGGTCACATACCCGGTAGCCCCAATCGCCGTGATCTTGGCAAGGTTCCAATTAACTCGCACTTGCGGGTTCGTGAATCTGGACGTGTCCAGGGAAAGTACAGTATCACCCAAGTACCGCCCAAACCAAATTGGGAAGGCCGCCGTTTGTACCTCACCCGGGCTCTCATTGTACAGAGAATGAGCAAGCCCGTTTGCATCATACGCGCATTGGGCAACCGCTTGCGGTCCGTCCAGCGAGTACAATACATCCGCACCATCAATGATCTCGATAGCGTTGATACATTCGGCAAGGAAATTGCCGATGTTCTGCGTCGCTCCGTTCGTCGCCTGGAATTTCACCCACATCATCGTGATAGGATCGAGCGGTGTTATGTCCACCGTATACTCGCCACTATCCCCCATGGTGCGGTCCTTCTCGAGATAAACCTTACGATATAACATCGTTTATTGCCTACCCCCCTCGCTTGAACTTGCTCATGCCTCGCATCCACTCGCTGGCTCGATTGATCGAGTCCTCAAGCGTCAAGTCTGGCATAGAATCGATCCTGCCCAAAAGACTGTCCTCATACGCAAGCAGTTGGGTAGCAAAGGCCACAACCTTCGGCTTTGCAGCATCAATCCCCGCCGCAATCCGGTTAATGCCCTTCTCTAGCATCTTGCTCTTCCAGTCCTCAAGGCTTACCCTCTTTAGACCGGCAGCCCACTTCCCGCTACGCACACTCTCCGTTAATCGCGCCAACATCTTCTCTTGAGCCGCGGCCGCTTTCGCCGTCGGACTTTCGGTCACCCGACCCACCCCACGACGAATGTCCTCGGTAGAGGCCTTGAGCCTACGAGCTTGTTTCTCAGCATACTCTTCAGCCGTAATCTTGATTCCCATGTCTTGCTCTCCTATATTCCTAAGTTGTAACAAAAACCGATTTCTAAAGAAGCCTTCGCCCCTGGCCTACCCCCCTACACTCTGAAAGAGATTATCGGGCAACGATTAGACAACGGGCAACACTCTGTGACTATCCTATCATACTTTACCTATAATGTCAACATCCACCCC
>Ga0307928_10002863_pt1 | contig 13173 bp, 19 predicted proteins | sample AceLakmetagen232_FD_201815 | JGI IMG/M metagenome (GOLD analysis project Ga0307928, IMG submission 201815) | Saline water microbial communities from Ace Lake, Antarctica - #232 | ecosystem: Environmental > Aquatic > Non-marine Saline and Alkaline > Saline | place: Antarctica: Ace Lake... | reverse complement strand
TACAAAAATCAACAATAGTACAAAAGGAGTACCCACAATGGTGAAAACAGATAAAATAAAAAGATTAGAAGTACTAACTTCTTACACACAAGATTCATTAAAAGATCTAGTCCAAGCAGTAGATAGTTTAAAAACATCCCTAAGGTGTATAAATGTGATCAGTTCAAATGATAAAGTACTAATGGAACAAAGAATAGAAAATATAAACACCCTGTTCAAGATATATTTATCAAACTATAATATATACAAATCAGCGTACGCTGGTATGAGAGTTAAATGGAGTAAAATTAACAAAAAAGAATAAAAAAGAACCTCGTAGCACCCTTATCAACCACCCTAAGATAATTGTATGATAAAAGGATACTACGAGGACAGACACAAAGGAGCATTCGAAAGAGCTGCTGAAAGCAAAGATACAAACGATTTCCAGGACAGCCAACCACTAACTGAACACATGTATCTTGCCAAACTTTCAAAAGAAAAAGATCCATCCAAACCATTTGCACTTTGTCACCAACATGTTACATCTTATTTTGAGATAAATAAAGGCGGTACTACCAATAAGATCAGGAAAAGTGGGGATAAATGGATTTACTACCAAAGAAATGGTCCAGTAGTAACAGCATCATCAGCTGAAAAATTAAAGAAAAAAGTAAAGGAACTCTACAAAAAATGACTACTAAAGAACAAACTGCGTACAGAGCAACACCAAAGTGGATAGCTTTTAGATTGCATGTATTAGAAAAAAGAAACTACAGCTGTTACGTTTGTGGCATCACCAAGAAAAAAGGACAACACATTCATCATTTAAGTACCACTACATATGGTAAAGAGACTCCCAGCGACGTAGTAGTACTGTGTTCCTCCTGTCATCGATTAGTAGAACGTCTCCTCAGAAGAACCAAGAACAAAATAGATATCAACCTATTCTGCAAAAGATTAAAAAAGTTACTTTAAAACCATGTAAATCCATCCTTGCCACCCTAAGATACTTTATATGGGAATATTCTCCAAAGAAAACAAACCTAAAGGATCAAAACCTCAGAACCTACCTAAAGAAAAAAAGAATCTAAAAAATTTAACACCTCAAGAAGTAATGGAAATATTTGATATCAATATCAAGTTAGCTCTATATATATCATTTTATCTAAAATCTGGTAATGCAACACAAGCTTATATTGATATGAAAAAGGTATTGAAAGTAGATGTTTCCCATAAAACAGCAACCTGTATGGGGAGCAGATACTTAAGGAAGATAAGAGAAGTAGAAGGTTTTCTTGACCTAGTAGGTTGGGGATGGAATGAAGCAATAGAAGCTGGAGAAAAGTTATTAGTCAACAACCCCGGTAAGTACATGGATATATGGCTTAAGCTAAATAAAGAAGATACATCACGTCTAGAGGTAGATGGCCCATTACAGATAAATGTTATTGCTGCACCTAAGTCATGACTTTGGACTTTGAAAAGAGTAATAACTCTGCGTTCTATGATTTGTTTTATAATCAGAAGAGGTACTTGGTACTAAAAGGTGGTGCTGGTGCTGGTAAATCACACTTTGTAGCACAAAAGATATTGTACAGATGTTTAACAGAAGGCATCAAACACAAAGTCTTAATATTACGTAAAACAAATAAAGCAGTACACGATAGTTGTTTTGCTTTGGTGAATGATTATTTAAATGAATGGAATATAAAACATACGACTATCAGAAACAATATTAAGTTCAACAAATGTGAACTGATCTTTACTGGGTTAGATGATCCAATGAAGATTAAGAGTATAGAAGGTGTAACAGGTATTTGGATGGAAGAAGCAACAGAGTTTGCTCTCCATGATTTCAGACAGCTTGATTTGAGATTAAGGGGTGAGTTTGGTACTTATAAACAGTTGATACTATCCTTTAATCCAGAAGGTGGTAAACACAGTTGGATTTATAAAATGTTCTATGAAAGAAAGAATGAAAAAGCGTTTACACACAATAGTACGTGGAGAGATAATAAGTTCATAGATAAGGAATATAAAGAGTTAATACTAAGTACTGATGATGAAACATTTATCAGCATTTATGATAAAGGTGAATGGGCAGAACTTAAACACGCCATTATATCAAACTATGTAATAGAGGACTTCAATATCAAAGAAATTTTGGATAGCAGTGATCGGATATATTGTGGGTTGGACTTTGGTTTTAACGATCCTTCTGTTTGCCTTTTAATGGCAGAGAAGGATAGAGATGTTTATATGTGTGCTGAAATATACGTACATAAGAAAGTAAATAAAGAGTTTATTGAGTTAGTTAAGAATGAGATACCGGGTTGGGAAAACGTACCAATGTACGCTGATAGTGCTGAACCAGATAGGATACAAGAGTTTGTGTATGCTGGTATAACGTGTATGAAGAGTAACAAAAGTGTTAAACCAGGTATAGATGAAATGAAATCAAGAAAGATTGTATTGCATCCAAACTGCACACAAGCTTGTGTAGAGATACCATCGTACAAGTATAAAGTAGATAGCCATGGTAACGTATACGACGAACCAGTGAAATATAAAGATCACACGTGTGATGCCGCGCGTTATGGTATTTATACAACAAAGTATAATCAAGTGGAACTGATCTTTTAGGAGTGTTTAATGGCGAATAAATTTAAAGAATGGTTGGATAAACATAAACTGATTACTATTAATATAGGTAAGTTTAAAGATAGTGTTAGTACTATTTCAAATACTAAGATGTTTGATAGTTCTTACAAGTTAGTAAATGGGATAGATGAGGCGTTTGTGGAAGATTCAACAAAGGGTGTTGGGGATCCATATGCATCTCACCCATATGTGAATATAGCTGTTGGTAAGATTGCAACCAATGTAAATAGAGCAGAGTTCAAAGTAATGAGTGCAGATAATCAAGTTACTACTGGACCTATCCATGATCTATTTACAAATGTCAATTCATATATGAGTAGATATCAGTTATGGGAAGCTACAGTATCATGGTTAATGATTAAAGGGGAAGCAATTTGGAGTTTTGAAAATGGATTTACTGGTCTAAGAGCACCAAAAGAAATATACGTGAATGACCCACATTGCTGGAAACATGGTTTGAATAAAGAGAAAACTGAGATTGTGGTATGGGTTTATACAAATCCGGAGACGTCACAAGAAACAAGTTATATGCCAAATGAGATAATACACTTTAAATCTTGGAACCCTTGGAATCAATTTAGAGGTATTAATCCTTTGATTGCGCAGTCAAATCTATTGTTACAAGACAGTATGATAGATGAATCAAATGTAAAACTATTAGATAATAATAGTGCGCCAGCTGGGATATTGAGTTCAGATCAACCATTATCTCCGGTACAGATAGATACAGCAAAAGATAGATGGGAGAAACAACACAAAGGTTCAGCAAACAAAGGTAAGTTATCAGTACTACCATTGGGACTTAAATATCAGGTTATAGGTTTAACACCAGATGAGATGTCCTATTTTGATAGTAAGAAGTGGAATCGTTCTGCTATACTTGCAAAGTACGGGGTACCACCCGTTGTTGCTGGTTACAAAGACGAGAACACACCATTATCAGGTAGTGATACAAATGAACAGCTCACGCAGTTTTGGAATCAGACTCTCATACCGATTATACGATCGTTGGAAGATAAACTGGCTACGGACTTTACAAACAAATGGACTCCAACACTGACTTATAAATTTGATACGGATGACATTCCTGAACTACAAGAGAATGAAGCAGATAGTAGTGAGAGACTTATAAATCTTGTTGGAGTTGGGATATTAACAATAAATGAAGCGAGAGAGAGATTGGACTTGGAACCATTAGCTCAAGATCAAGCAGAACCACTAAATGAAGATGAGGATGTAAAGAATCAACTTTATTTATTCGATAAATGGTCAGTTGATGATAGGGTGCTAGAATGTAAAAAGGTTACTGACGTTACTACAAAGTTTGTAGAAGGTATTAAAAAGAATATACATGATGTACTATTCAAACAAAGAAGTTATTTATTGGAAATGAAATCAAAGAATAATTTAACACTGTTTAATGGGTTAAATGATTATTGGGTGAGTGAGAGAAAGAGTTTAGTACAATCACTATCGGTAGATTTGAGTGAGATAGGGGAATCAGTAATTGAAACACTACCGGATTCTATTGAGAATAAAGAATTTGATATAGACCATGAGTACATTGAACGTAAGGCTGAAAGCCTGGCCTCATTTTTGGATGAGTTAAGAGATACGTACAAGCTGGATAAACAAGAGATTAAAGAGATGTACAATACTATTAAGCACAATATGTTTGAGTTTGTGTATTTAGAAGTTCTAGAGATGGTAAATACATTTCGAATGAAGATATTTGAAATCAATGGATATCTTAGACACGAGTACGTGAAAATGAAAGACTTTGATTTGACAGATGGTGATGTAACTAGTATAGGATGGCCTTTCAGAAATGGGAAATCAGTACCATCAGCTGCATTTACTCTACCAATTAATAAAGGAGATGAGAATGAATAAACTATATTTATTTAAATCAAATCAAGAAATAAGTTTTGATAATGATAATCAGTGTAAAGAGTGGTTCATGGATAACACAACCCCTAAGGGTGAAATGAAACAAGAGGCTTTATTGTACAAAGATTTTAATTTAGGTGTTACTGAAATGACAAACCAAGTGTGTCAAGAGTTTGGGTACAAAGACAGTGACTATTTGACAATAAATATGATAGATGGTAGTTTATCAAGAGATAAGATAGCAGTGCTCCCTTCTGGGTGGCAGCTACAACATTACGTAAATAATCCTGTTATATTGTGGTCACATTCAGATAATATTCCTGCAATAGGACGTATGCACAATACAAGAATGGTAGGTGGAGTAATGATTGGGGAAGCTGAGTTCGTACCAAAAGAGCTAGATGAGTTCGCATTTAATATTGGTGAAAGATTAAGAACCGGGTTTCTATCAAAAGGAAGTGTTGGGTTCATACCAATTAAGATTGATGTACCAAAAGATAGAAAATCAGAAGCGAATTTAGTGATATCAGAACAAGAGTTATATGAATACTCTATAGTCAATGTACCAAACATTAGGTCTAGTGGAGTAGTAGGTAAGAAAGTAAAAAACAGTTTTACAAAAGATGATAATGGAGAAAGTGAAGAACAGACTTTTAATCTATTTGATAAATCAAATGTAAAATCAGATTACATAGATACTTTATTTAAAGGTACTCGGAAGGACAGCGAGTTAGGCCATTTATTTAAAAGTTTAAAATAAACAAATAAAATGAGGACAAATAAAATGATTAAAAGTCAAGAAGAGTTAAACAGTTTTGTATCCGATGTGGAAGCAAAACTAACAGACGTTGAACAGTTAATGGTAACAAATGCAGCCGCTTCAGAAGAGAAAATCCAAGAATACAAACTGGTTGCTGAAAATTTTGAAACACAGATTAAAGAGCTTAAAGAAGCTCAGATGATTAAATACGTAATGAAGTCAGAAGATGAACGAAAACACAACTTTGCCAAGTTCATGTTGGCAATTGCACAAAAAGATTATACTACCATACATAAATTTGGTGGAAAAATCAATGTGGCAAAAGGTATAAATGATGATTGGAAGGAATCAACTTGGACAATAGAAAATAGTGCAACAGATTTAGGAACACCGTTACGTGGTGATTCAAGTACTGGATCTATCCTTATTCCTGAAACATTCGCTTCTGAAGTATTGAGAATTCCGGAAGACGGTTCTGGTATGATGGGTAAAGTTAGATCTATACCTATGAGCACCAGAAAAATCAATTTCCCTAAGACTCTAGCTGGTGTAGAATACACTTGGGTAACAAATGAAGCATCCGCAAAAACAGAAGACAATCCTACTTTCAGTGAAGTTGAACTTGAATGTGAAACAGCAGCTGCATGGGTAGCAATGACAGAGGAATTCCAAGAAGATTCAATGGTTGATATGTCTCAATACCTTGCTGAACTTTTTAGAGAAGCATGGCAGAAAGAGTTTGATAATCAGGTATTAGTAGCTGATACTGCTCCTTTTGTAGGTATCCTTAACAACACTTCAGCAAACGTAGTTACTATGGGCGTTGGAAGTACCGATTTTACCGATGTAACCTTAGACAACATTCTTTCTCTTATTGGTGGACTAGATTCACAAACCAAGAGAAACGGTGCTTCAATGATAATGCATTGTACAATCTTAGATATCCTTAAAGGAATCAAAGATGACAATGGAAATCCGATTTATGCAAGAGCTGAAGGCTCACAACCACAGACTCTATATGGTTATCCAATCATATTTAGTGATGCAATGCCTGATAGCACTTCTGGTGCTGTATCAACAGGTTTTGTTGCATTTGGTAATCCTAAGAACTTACTTCACGGTAATAGAGTAGGAATGGAGTTCAGAATCTTTAATCAGACTTCTGATGCTCTTGTTTACGACAGAAACTTCTTCAGAGTAAGATTACGACAAGGCTTTATTGCTGCTAATCCTGAGGGATTTGCTGTATTGAAGACACCTTCTGCGTAATAGTAGAACGATAATAATGCTCCCCTGTACAGGGGAGCTAATAAACTTAGCCCTGAAATACTGGGCAGGCCTGAAATACTGGCCATAGGAGAAATAAAATGGGAATACAAAGTTTTGCTGAAGGTTTCGCATTTGTGGATTACCACACAGAAACCGCCGCAACAGAAATTGACGAAGAAATTCAAGGAAGAGACGGTCAAAGACTGATTTTGATGGCATTTGACTATCTAACTTTAGGAACTGCTCATGATTTAAGTATCATGCATCCGGGCGCTCTTGCAGGTTGTAGAACAACTGCATCTGCAGATGCTGCAATATCACAAAAGGTTTTAAATGTAACTGACGCACCTACTGACCCAGCTGGAAATGCTGTTGATGCAAGTGACATAATCGCTTATCAAGTAACTGGCGGAACATGGGAATTTAACACTGTTACGTCTCTATCTACAAAAGCTATTACATTAGGGACCAACATCGCAATCGCTGTAGAATCTGGCGCAAAAGTTAGAATCTTTGGAGTAGTTGGCGATGGTGCTGTACAGAAAATACATTGTCTAGCAAACGATGTAACATCTGGAGAAGATGCTATTTATGCAATGTGTCCTTACAAAGGCGATCCGCTTTACGTAAGTTCTGACAATATTACACACGATGGCACTATAAACCGAATGGTTTTCGCGTACATAAACAAATAAACTTGAGCCCTCTTAAATGAGGGCATTTTAAGGAGACGAGAATGGATGAACAAGATAAACAAGTATTAGAGATGTACGGTATTGTGACTAAAGAGGATACCGTCATATATCTTAACTCTTTAACAGAGAAAGAAAAAGTAATGATACTTAAAACGTTCTCGACTCCTTTGAATAAAATGGCAGTAGATGACTGGGAGGAGATAACTGGGAGGATAAATAAATGACAAGAGATTTATTAGATACTATAGTAAAGTATAGTCACACCCTTTCTAAACCTGAATTTGTTAAGACTTTGAATAACTTAACAGAAGAGGATAAAGAATACGTAGTAAAGAATATGACTGCTCCTTTAGATGGGGAATATAATAATATGCAATGGGAGTGTGAATAATGGCAACAGATGATTTAGTAACTTGGGCGGACATACAGGATGATATAGGGGCAAAAGGTGCAGATGAAGCGTTGGTGACAAGATTAATAACTGCAGCGTCTCAGTGGGCAAACGTTTGGACTGGTAGAAAGTTAGCATCAAGAGCATATGCAACCCAGGGTGGGGATACAATGTACGATGGGAATGGAACTAATAGTTTCTACCTCACACAGTATCCTATAACTGCAATAGCAAGTGTCTATGAAGATGATGATAGGACTTTCGCAACCTCATCTTTAATAGCAGCAACAGAGTACATTTACTACCCTGATAGTGGAAAGTTATTATTTGATAGTATGAGAACCAATGTGGGAAATCAGAACTACAGAGTTTATTTTACAGCTGGATTTGTAACAGTACCAGAGGATTTAGCAAATCAGATTACTATATTAGTTGATTGGTGGTACAAATCTTATAATACTCATAGGTTTGGGGTAAAGAGTACCGGAGTAGATGATCAAAGAATAGTTTATGAAATAGGGGTACCGGATCAAGTAAAAGAGGCTTTATTGTACTACAAGAGGATGGTATTGTACTAAAATGGCCAAAACGATAAACCAGGTATTAGGATTAGGTAAAAAATTTTCTGTTTGGAATCAACGATTGCCAATAGCCATAGAAAAAGGTTATCGGCAATCTTCTCTTGGTTTAATAAATAGAGTTAAAGGTGGATATCTTTCTGGCCAGGTTTTAGGTGTTATAACCGGTAATTTGAGGGACTCTATTAAGACTTTGATAAATAAAGGGGCTGGTAAGGTAGTAATGAAAGTTGGTACAGGTGTAGATTATGGTGCGATTTGGTTTCGAAGAGGTAGGGACTTTTTGAATCCAGCGATACAAGATGAGCTACAGAATATAGAAAAGAAGATATTAGATAATATAATGGATGCATACCCTAAAGGAGCTATAAAATAAATGGCAAATATAAAAATAAGTGCAATGACAGCTGCAACTTCTGTTACAGCAACTGATCAGTTAGCAGCAGTAGTAAGTACAGATAGTAAATCAGTAACATTAGAACAGGTACTAATGACAAAATCATTAAGTGATACTCGATGGGATGACATTAGAGTTCCTGTTACTTCTACAAAAAAGGCTGGATCTAATGATCCTCACTTCGCAAAAATAGCAGACGATAGTTCTGGATCACAAGGTGTATTTGCGGAGTTATTTGATAAGACAACCGAGGAAGAATTATACTTCCAAGTTCAAATGCCACATAGCTGGAAAATTGGAACTGATATTGTTGCCCATGTCCACTGGTGTCCTGTAGATACAGACACTGGAACAATTCAATGGGGCCTAGAATATTCAATGGCTGAAATAGATGCAGTAATAGGTGATTCTACATTAGCGTTGTCAACTGCAACAGCAGCTCCTGGAACAGCATATCAACATACGTTGTTAGATATTGTAACAATTGATATGAGCGCAGTTACGTCACTTTCATCAATCATATCATGCCGTGTATACAGAAATGTAGCAGGCGACACATACAATGAAGATGCTGCTTTGTTAGAAATAGATTTTCATTATGAAGTAGATTCTCTGGGAAGCAGTACGGAGTTTGTAAAATAATGGGTGTAATACTAACTGAAACAAAAGATCTCTTGGTTACAGAAACTGGAGATTATATTGTTACTGAACCATCATCTATTCGGGCAAAGATATTATTAGCGGTAATAGCTGCCCTAAATGGTATAACAGTAGCAAATGGATACAATACTGAAATTGCTTATGTCTCTACAAATTTAGATGTTAAAAACGTGAATGATATTGATCAAGATAAGTTGCCGGCTTGTTTTCCAATAGATGATATAGAAGAGAAACAAGCTTTTTCAATTGGGGATGATTATAATATTGAATCTACCTTGAAAGTGTCAGTTAGATCTATAGTTTTCGATAGAAGTGGTGATACATTTGATCAGAGAACTGATTTAATAGAAGATGTAGAAAAAGCGATAGTAAATAGTACTACATTATTTAATGATAGTGGAACAGGGTTACTGTTGGAAGATCCAACCCCTGTTATGATAGAAACGGATAAAGGGTATTTTGGTGAGTACAGTATATTTGATCAAGTATTTGATTGTTTGTACGTGTATCATCACTCTACTATGGAATAAAAATTTCGAATAAGGAGAACAAAATGGCGAATAGAAATGGAAGAGGACCAAATGGCAATGGACCGAGAACTGGAAGAGGACTTGGACCATGTAAACCAAAGCCGAAGCCGAAGCCAAAAAAGAAATAATGGCGCAGGATTAAATAAAAAACACAAGGCCTTGAATGGCCGAGGAGAAACAAAATGGGAATTAAGACCTTTAAAGTGGGTAAATTAACACTTGATTCAGAAGATATTGGTGAATTAAGTAATATGTCAATGAGCATTACCCTTGATGTAGGTGAAACTACTGAGATCGGTGATACTTGGAAGACAAATCTAGCATTGGGTAAATCTTGGACAGTAAGTGGTTCATTATACTACGACCCAGACGATACTGCACAAGCTGCACTTAGAACAGAATTTATGAGTGGAAATGGAGAAATAGATCAGGTAGATGTGTATGAAGATGCAACTAAGTACTTTCAGGGTGCTGGCATAATCACAAGTTTCGCTGTCACAAAAGCTATAAATGCGCCTGACACGTTGGCAATCACCATCGTTGGAAACGGCAGTTTATCTTATAATTAAGTTAGCGTAGTTCCTTAATTAAGGAAAAGGAGATTAAAAAATGGCAATAACAACAGGAAAAGTAGGCTCGCTATATATCATTGACGCATCTACAGCTTTTTCGGGTGAAGCAACAACTGAAACCGGTTCAACAAAGCTTTATACAATAGACGATGGAGATAAAGATATGTGGGACCCAAATACTGCAATAACAATCAATACCGGAGCGTTTGACAGATCCTATATGGACGCTGGCGTAAACTGGTTCGAAGGTAAAGTAACTCTTTTGACAACTGGAGCAACAACTCTAACTGTTACCGGAGCGTATATTACTCTTAAAGAAGTTACAAAAATTTCTAATTGGAGTATGGCTACTACTATTGATGTAGGTGAAACTACTGAGATTGGCGATACTTGGAAGACAAATATGGCACTAGCAAAGAGCGCAACTCTTACTTTATCAAGATATAGATTCGATACAGTGTTTGACCACGTAAGTGACTCAGATATGATATTGATTAAATTGTTTGAAGATGCTGATAGTGGATTCTGGTGTAAATGTCTTAGGACTTCAATCGGATACACAAAAGCAATAAATGCTGTGGACACAGACGCACTAAGTTTTGTAGTATCAAGTCCAATAGCTTATTTCAGTTAAAATAAAGGGAGTATATAAAAAAATGATTATTAAAATTAAGAAAGATATAGATTACGTACCAGATTGGGACAACAATAAAAAAGAAGATAAACCGATTACTTTTAGACTACGGTATTTAACAACAGGTGAATATGATGATACTTTAAAAGTAGTTAAAGGTATGGTAGAACACGACCTTAGATTACTTTTCAAAACAGCAGTTATTTCTATTGAGAATCTCGAGACAGAACTAGGAACAAAGAAGACAAAAATAAAAACTACAGATGAGCTTTTAGAGGTTCCAGGGCTATCTTCTTTGTACTACAATGTGGTTAATAAGATTAAAACAATGAATACCGAAGCATCTTTTTCAGAGGAAGAGCAAGTAAAAAACTAAAGGTCGCCTTTCGTTGGATTACGGCGGGCGACAGGCTTAATTGCTCAGATTGCGATGAAGACTGTAACGAAGATTATCATATAGCAGGGAACATTATCAATATGTGTCCTGAAAAGATGTTAAAAGAAACTGGATATGCTGATTTGATTAATGTTTTTTGGAAGACAAAGAATTTAGGACATTTACCATTTAGTGGTGGATGGGCAGAACAACCAATGTGGGTAGATAGAGTTATGACTATCTGTGGAAATGAGAATATTGAGAGAGAAAGAGAAGAGGCTGAACAAAGAAAAAATGAAAGGAGATAATAGTGGCAATCCGTGATAAAGTCTTCATTGATATACAAACAAATAGTGATAAAGCTGGAAGCAAACTGAAACAATTTGCTGTGCCGGCTGCTGCGGCTGGTGCTGCTCTTAAAATGATGTATGATGCTGGTAAAGAAATGTTTGATTTATTCAAAGTTCAAGAACAAGCAGAAGCAAAACTAAATGCAACATTAAAAGCAACTGCTTTTTCAGCAGGTATGGCAGCAGATGAGCTCACAAATCTTGCATCAGCTCTGCAGAAACAAACCCTTTTTGGTGATGAGGCGATTATAGGTGCTGAGTCATTATTATTAACATTTAAGAAAATAGGAAAAGATATATTCCCACAAGTAACAGAAACAGTATTGGATATGTCTGCTGCTCTTGGACAGGATCTTAAAACATCTGCTATTCAAGTAGGTAAGGCATTAAATGATCCAATAAGGGGTGTTGGGGCACTTAGAAAAGTAGGTGTAGATTTTACAGAAGATCAAGAAGAGTTAATCAGAGTAATGGTTGAGACAAATGATATTGCTGGAGCTCAGGCCGTTATAATGAATGAGTTAGCATCAGAGTTTGGTGGTGTAGCAACGGCTTTAGGTGATACAGCAACTGGTGCACTGGAACAATTTAATAATGCAATGAATGATGGTAAAGAAGTTGGTGGTGAGTTTATTGCACATACAATGAAACCTACCGTTAATTGGCTAACAAAACTGATTGAGTCATCAAATGATGGTAAGAATGCCCTAATGGATTTAGATGTTGCTCTTGGAACAATAGGAGCGGGTGGAGATGCTGGTGATTTAACAAATGAAATGATGACACAACTTGCTGTCGTCAAAAAGTTAGAGGAAAGTGTATTTAGTCGGTTTGGCGCCGGAAAAGATATGCTTGTTCAAGCAAAAGAAAATCTTCAAATACTCGCAAGACAACAAGCAGAATATAATGCTCATGTTACTGCAATTCAAGATGCTGCAGATGTAGAATACGTAAGAAAAAATCTAACGGATGCAATTATATCAAACTATTTAATGATGCCAGGAGTTGCAGAAGAATTAAATCGTGCAGCTGCAGAAGCAGCAAAGTTAGAAAAAGATAGAGTAGATGGTGAAATAGCTTATCTTAGCGTGGCAAAAGAAGCACTTGCTGTACTAGAAGATGAAAAAACAGAACGTGAAAAAATAAATGAACAAATAGCTATATTTGATGCAAATATAGCTGCTGGAACAGGTGGTTATATTAAAGAGATTACTGCGGCCCTTGGTATTCTCCAACAACAACTAGCAGATTTAGATGCAATGGACACGGATCTTCTTTCTGGTTCAAAAGGAGCTGAAAATCCTTACGATATTAAAGAAGAAAGATTAAAAGATTGGATAGAGATTGAAAAAGAAAGTATAAAAGAATACAACGAATGGAAAAAAGAACAGGATGAACTTGAATTAGAAAAGCAGCAAGAAATAGCAG
>Ga0307928_10002862_pt1 | contig 13177 bp, 15 predicted proteins | sample AceLakmetagen232_FD_201815 | JGI IMG/M metagenome (GOLD analysis project Ga0307928, IMG submission 201815) | Saline water microbial communities from Ace Lake, Antarctica - #232 | ecosystem: Environmental > Aquatic > Non-marine Saline and Alkaline > Saline | place: Antarctica: Ace Lake... | reverse complement strand
CTGAAGTCGCTCAGGGGCACGACGGATAAGTCACTGTTGTTCGTGACGCCGGACTCGGAGTGGATGGCCGCCCAGGTCAAGGCGCTGCAGGAGCACGCACGAGCCGAACTACCGGCGCCCCACCTGCAGCTCATGGAGCCGAACGACCAGATGAAGCGCGAGACGGCCGTACTGGCCTCGCCTGGACGCAATGGCGGAAGTCGCTTCCTCAAGGCCGAGGATCCCTTCGTCACATTCGACCAGGTCACCGGCGAAATCATGGACGACGATGACGATGTGCCATTCAGCGACGAACCGGAAGAGACAGGGGACGACATCGCCCCCTGGGACGACTTCGAGGAAAAGCCAGAGATCCCGGAACTGAGCACCAAGGAAGATCTGTGGAAATGGGCGCGGACGCAATTCCCGGACATGGAACGTGAGGAACTTGGCGATGCGTGCCGGACTGTGATACAGAAAGCCGGGACGTTCGAGGATGCGGCCAAGGAATTGCTGGCGCGATTGGCGGCGTAGTGTGATGCCTGCCCCGTTCGTGACAGTGTCTCCAAGAAGATGCGTATAGACACAGCGAAGGCGAGGGATTGTCCAAATAGCCGAACTTGCGCGGACTAAGACGGCGGGGCGGGCATATAGCCCATAAGTACTAGCAAAAGGAGATGTTGTCATGAAAGTTTCCTGTTCGAGTGTCACATTGGCCGAAGGGCTTGGAATTGTCTCGAAAGCAGTCTCGGGCAACCGCCGCACTCTCAGTAACGTGCTCATCCAGACAGACGGGAGCATGTTGCGACTGTCTGCAACCGACCTGGAGATTGGTATCAACTGCTGGATCCCGGCAAGGATTGGCGAACCGGGCAAGGCACTGGTTCCGGCAAAGCTCCTGACTGATTTGGCGAAGACCCTGCCAGATGCCAGACTGGATGCAGAGATGAGCGATAGATCATTGTCGCTCGGCTTGAGCTGCTGCAGGTTCAGAGCGAGTATCAGCACGATGGACGCTGACGAATTCCCAAGCACAACGATAGACGCACAGGACCGGATCGAGCTGGATGCGCAGGTCCTGAAGCGCGCAATCGGTCGCGTTGCGTTTGCGGCTGCAAAGGATCAATCAAGGCCGATCCTGTCTGGTGTCTCGATGCACTTCGAGAACGATGGTATCACCCTGGCCGCGGCCGATGGGTTCCGGATCGCCAAGGTGTTTATCGCGACAAAGTCTATTATCGCTGAGCCATTCAGTGTGATCGTTCCCGCCAAGACGCTGATCATGGTCGGCCGATTCATTCGCGACGATGAGAGTGTGATCATCGCCAGGCCGAAAGAAAACAATCAAATTCTATTCGCGATCGAACAGCACATCGAAGTGCTGAGCCAACTCATCCAGGGTGAGTTCCCGGACTACGAGCGCATCATTCCGACAGAGCACTACGCCCAGATCACGCTGCCAGCACTGGCCCTGTTGAGCGCAGTCAAAGCGGCGTTCGTCTTTGCTCGCGACGCGGCGTTCAACATCCGGTTGCACATCGAGCCAGGCGGAACGCTGAGCCTCTTCCACTCGTCGAACGGGAATGAGTGTGTGGGTGAGATTGATTGCGAAGTGGAAGCGTTAAGCGGAGATGGTGAGGTGTTGGACATCGCGTTCAACGCTGAGTATTTGAGTGATGTGCTGTCGGCGATTGGACCAAGGACCGCGATCATCGAGCTGATAGACAAGAATAGTCCTGGTGTGTTTCTGGACGCCGCGACAGATGATTTTCTTTGCGTTGTGATGCCGATGCATTTGGAGATGTGACCTATGGCGCGTGGCAGGATGGTCAATAGAGAGATTTGCATGGACAGGAAGATCAGCGACCTGTCTTGCGACCTGAGCCGGTTGGCGTTTACATGGCTCGTTTCGTTCGCTGACAAAGAGGGTCGGGTTCGTGGTGATCCTGCCATCGTCCGTTCAATGCTGTTTCCGAGACGCGATGACGTGACCGTTGAGCAGGTGGAATCCTACATCACTGAGTGGGCTGATGCTAGCCTGATTGTGTGGTACGAGACGCATGACGACATGTGGATTTGGTTCCCTGCGTTTGAGAAAAACCAGCCCGGATTGCGTAAGGAGAGGGAGCCAGAGTCTATCATTCCACCATTGTCGGATGATTGCCGGATACTTGACGGACGATTGTCGGATGACTGCCGGATGATTGACGGACGATTGTCGGATGACTGCCGGCAGAAGGGAAGGGAAGGGAAGGGAAAAGAAGGGAATGGAAAACCCGCCGCTGACGCGTCGTGGGATTTTCCTGGAACCCCCAAAACGACTGAGCATGAGATGTTTGACGCGTTGGTTGTGGCCTGCAACGTCGCAGATGTTACAGATCGCTTTCGCGGGTGGGCAAACAAGAAAATCAAGTCACTCCTGAAGACGGGCATATCACCACCGGACGTTTTTGCCTTCAAGACATTCTGGGAATCCAGCGAATGGCGCGCGGCAAATCAGCGCATGAAATATACCGCGTTCACCAGCAATTTTGATACGTGGGTGAGCCAGGGCAAACCGAAGAGCGATCCAGGTACCAACGGTTCGGGAGGGGGCCATGGAAAAAACGGAAGAAATACTAAAGCGAGCTGGGCTAGATCGGACGGACACACCCAGGAGGACATCGACCGGATCGTCGCCAAACGCAGAGCGAAAGGGCGGCCAGGTTGAATGCGCACGCTGTCTTGGCGCGGGGTTTATCATCAACCCAGCGAGGCATGGTGAGGGAAACACTTGCTTTACCCAGCACGGTCCTGGGAAATTGGTGCGGTGTCCGAGCTGCAACGGCGTAGATCGGCGACGTGAATATCTTCGAAGCATGTGCAGGCTGCGCGGCGACGAACTGAACTTCACGCTCGACGGCTACTGGGCCAAAGAGCACGGACGCGAACCATTGCTCGCCGCTCTGTACGTGCTCGAAAAGAACGGCTGGCTCACCCTGGCCGGAGCGAAGGGCTTGGGGAAATCCTACCTTCTCGCCGCGATCGTGAACGAGGCTGTGGCGCAGAATCGGCTTGCGGTGTATATCACGATGAGCGAGCTTCTGGAGCATCTGCGACGTGCGTACAAGCCTGGCGCTGAGGTCGATTTTGACGGATTGTGGGAGACGATCGGGCGCTGTGATGTGCTGTGTGTCGACGAGGCGGACAAGTACTCTCCGACGGCATGGGCGGAGGAGCGAGTGCAGATGCTCGTCGACGATCGATACCGGGATTGGCACGGTCTGGTGACGGTCTTCGCGACCAACGATGTCGCAGACTGTCCGGGGTACCTGAAGTCGAGGATGCTCGACGGTCGGTTCATGTTCGTACAGATGCAGGGTGCAGATGTTCGCCCGGAGCTGGAACGCCCCACAGAATGACCAGAAAAGCGTTTACGTTCGCGCAGGAGCGATTGCATATGCAAAGTAGTACCATAAGTCATAACACGTATAAATAAACGCTGTGTGGGCAAATTTGAAAATTGGAGAGGTGACGGCATGATTATTCTAGGATTTGATCTATCGACGAAATATATTGGCTGGGCAACGACGGACGGAGACGGCCAGCGGATTGACTCGGGCGAGGTCAAGCTGAACGGCAAGATGCTCGATGATCGCATCATTGAGGCGACGGCGGTCACTGCTGATTTCTGCGCCGGACACGTCGATATCATCGCGACAGAATCCCCGTTCGTGGGCCGCAACGGCAAGACCACGATGGCGCTGGGGAAATTATGCGGTGTGTTGTGGGCGAATGTGATCCTGTGCACCAACAAAACGCCAGTCGAATGCACGACTTCCGAGGTCAAGAAGGCGATGACCGGATCCGGCAAAGCCGACAAGGCGCTCATGATGCAGATGGCGCGTTCGCGTTACGGCCTGGAGACCGTGGGCGAGCACGAGGCCGATGCACTGGGTGTGTGCCTGGCGGCGATTGCGAAGATCAGAAGACTGGAACTGGAGGCTCTAGCGTGATGGGAAAACCGAAGCGACATGCCAGCCATGTTCACGGGGGACATCTCAAAGATTTGCCAAAGCCACATATTTGTATGTGCCCGGAGTATGAGCCTAGACGCGTTTCAATATCGATCCAGTCCTTCTGGGGTGCCGGAGGGGAACATTATCATGTGACGATTTCCGAGTCTGATAATCCGCTCTGGAATCATGAGCGTGAATGCTGGCAAGAGTGTTGGGATGATAAAGACCAAGACCGCAAGGGTGCGATTACGTGGGAGAAATTTGACAGATTATCTGAGGCGCTTGATTTCGTGCTGGCTTTAGTAAAGGAAAAATATCAATTACCTGATTGGAGGGCGACAGGCCCGGGAGGAGAGTCATTCGAGGACCACATAAAAAGGTATCGACAATTAATGACAGCGACGGGTCCGTTCTTTTACGATTCGGATGGCGATTGAAATTGGAGGCGACGGTTTGACAGCCAATATTGACATGCTTGACAAGATCGAGCATCGCGATGATTGTTGGATTTGGACAGGCGTGGTGTGCGGCGGGAAATGTCCCACGGCGACGCTCAATGTGAGCGGGAAAAAGCTCAATGTTAAGCGGGTGCTCTTCGAGCGCGAGAATGGTCCGCTGGGGAAAGAAAGGATCCGCTGCACCTGTGGTGAGAAGTTGTGTGTGAATCCGGCACATTACGAATTGATCGAGCGAAAGGGCAAGAAGAAGAAACAGAAACCGAAGTCGGCACTTCTTCGCGTGAAGGTACTCGCCAGGAGGTGCGGATATCGATTGGTGAGGATCCGGCCAGGGGCGTGGCGAGTGGAACGCGCAACTACTACTTGACAATTCATACCGGAGTATGATATACTATTCATGACAATTACTGTAGTTGATTGCGATGGCAACACAATCGAAATGAATGAGCGGATCGCGGCGATTATCGAATGGCTTCTAAGCCGGAGTGAGCGAATCAACCAACTGCGCACAGGCAGCGTTGAGCTACACTTCGGCGATGAACAAATAAGCGCCAAGATCATCGAGAACGAAACAGTCAAATAACCGATCTTCGTATCTGTTACCGCAGGCGAAGAGAAATGAACCTTTCGGGGTTTGTTATCTCTTTGCTTTTTTTTGTTGTTCAGACTAGTACTCAAGAAAAGCGAATAATCATAGCCCCACGGAGAAAACATGGAAATCGCAGCTATCGTTGTCGCAATCTTAACCGGAACAGCTGGGTTAATCACCGCCATCGTCACTGCTCGCAACTCGGCAACCAAGGAGCAATTCAACGAATTGTGCCGGCTGTATGACCAGCTCCAGGAGGACAATAAACAGCTGCGGGATGAGAACCACCAGTTGCGGGACAGGCTGCAGAGCCTTGAGGCAAAACTGCACGAGGCGTATGCGTGGATCAAGACGGTGACAAGCGATTTACTCAAGCGTGGGATCCGGGTCCCACTTGGTCCGGAAAGATAGGATGGAATAGATAAGTGTGGGTGTCAGAAATATGGCAGATTTTCGGTGGAGTCAAAAACGTGAGAAAGTTGTTTTGCTGCTTGCGCAGGGTTATACCATTGCTGAAGCAGCGTCCGAATGTGGCGTTTCAGAACGAACAGTGTGGCGCTGGAAGAAAAATATCGAATTCGCCGTCGAACTGGATCGCCTCTCCCTCATGGTCGATATTTCTGGTCGTGCTCATCGCTTGCGCCTCGCCATGCGTGTCATTCGCAAGCTCGGGGAGCGCACAGAAAAAGATCTTTTAGATTGGCTTAGGTATGCACAATCGGAGACAGATGGAGTCAAACTCGACCTTACCGCCCTCCTTGAGAATGCCGTGGCTCTGGCCGGTGGCGGATCTGCAGGAAGCGAAGCGGAAGACGGAACAGAATAGCCATAAATTCGTTGCTTACGGCAATGCGCAAGTTATGATGGATTTCAAGGGCACCGAAGCGCTTCTATCTGGCCCGGCAGGCACCGGGAAATCAAGGGCGTGCCTTGAGAAATTGCACCGTGCAGCGTTGAAGTACCCGAAAGCGCGTTTGCTAATCGTTCGTAAGACCAGGGAGTCATTGACTGAATCTGGTTTGTTTACATACGAACGCTATGTACTTGGCGAGGACAATCCCATCTGCTCTGGATCACAACGCAGACTGAGACAATCGTACCGTTATCCAAATGGCTCAGTGATTGTTATCGGTGGTATGGATAAGGCTGGCAAGATCATGTCCACCGAATACGACATGATATATATCCAGGAAGCAATCGAACTTACCGAGAACGACTGGGAATCATTGACTACCAGGCTTCGAAATGGCGCGCTGCCCTACCAGCCAATCATTGCCGATACGAACCCGGATAGGCCGACTCATTGGCTCAAGCAACGCTGTGATTTGGAGAAATGTCTTCTTCTGGATAGCCGCCACAGAGACAACCCAATCTTGTGGGACGGCGAGAACTGGACTGGACGCGGCCAGGCATACATCGCGGTGTTGGATGCGCTGACCGGAGCCCGCAAAGCCAGGCTGAGACACGGTAAGTGGGTACAGGCTGAGGGCGCAGTCTATGACATGTGGAATCGTAACGTTCACTTGATAGATCGTATCGAAATCAAGCCGGAATGGAGAAGGTTCCGAGTTATTGACTTTGGTTTTACTAATCCGTTTACGTGCCAATGGTGGGCAATCGATCCGGATGGCAGAATGTATCTGTATCGAGAAATCTATATGACGCGTCGGACAGTTAAGGTCCACGCAGAGAAGATCAACGAGCTGTCGAAGGGCGAACGTATCGAGGCGACAATCTGCGACCATGACGCTGAGGACCGGGCGACATTGGCAGAGAATGGTATTGCGTCGATGGGAGCAAAGAAAGATGTGCAGCCCGGAATTCAGAAAGTTCAGGAGCGGTTAAAGCTCGTTAATGGCAAGCCACGACTATTCATTCTGCGCGGCTCACTCGTTGAAGTGGACCAGGCTCTTGTGGATGGCAAAAATCCATTTTGCACGGAGCAAGAAATTGATGGTTATGTTTGGGAGCAGCCGAAGGATGGCAGAACTAGCAAGGAGCATCCGGTGAAAGCCGATGATCACGGCATGGACGCGATGAGGTACGGTGTGATGTATGCAGATGGTCCATCCGCCAAAATGACGCAATCAAGTAATCCGTTCTATAGCTGAGGGAACTATGCCAGCAGCGATACAGTACACATTCGACACAAAAAGTGACGAATACAAGCAGGTCGAGGATGACTTCGCCAGGGAGATCACAGAGCGCGGTAAGACATTCAAGCGCAACTGGGATTACTACGACGGTATCATGCCGGAGCCGCTCAAGGTAGGCAAGGATAAGATCAACGATAACATTATCCTGCCGAAGATCGGGCAAATCACTGATAAGGTTGTTTCCTTCCTTATCGGCGACGGTGTTCGTTTTGATGCTTCTGGCGATGGCGAGCAGGGCGAAATAGACAAGCGCATCGCTGCGCTGTGGAAAGCGAACCGCAAGCAACTCTTGATGCACAACATTGCGATGAGCGGCGCGTTGGCCGGTCACATCTTCACGCGTGCCGAGCCCGGAGAAAAAGATCAGCCACGTATCGTCAATCTCAACCCGGCCAATTGCGCGGCATTTTGGGATGTGTCAGATGTCGAGCGCGTGCTCTGGTATCGCCTGCAATTTCTGGTAGGCAAGACAGGTCCGGGTAAACGGATTGACTACATTCACGGTCGCGTTTCATCTGGCAGAAAGGGTGTTATTCACGACGTTGATGAATGGTGGGAAGTTGTTTATATAACCAAAGGCGGCATCAATCCGGAGTGGATTATGCTGGAGCCGCAGCAATGGCCTTTCGAGTGGGCGCCAATTACGGATTGGCAGAATCTTCCGCGACCGTTCAAATACTACGGCATGGATGATATCGACGCCGCGATCCGGCTCAACAACGCGGTGAATTTCGCGGCATCGAACTATTCGCGTATTCTCAAGCATCACGGATTCCCCAAGACGGTTGGTTTGGGCTTCGACGCGGAGGACGTGCTTGAAACCGGTATCGATGGCCTGTGGACCGTCAATAAGCCGAAATCGGAAGCCGACATTTACAACTTGGAAATGCAATCAGATCTGGCTAGCTCGCGTGCATTTATTGACCTGCTGAGTGCCGAAATCTGGCATAGCGCGCGCATGGTGGATCCGCAGAGTATCAAGGATAAAGTCGGCGCCATCACAAACTTCGCTCTTCGCGTGCTGTACACCGACGCGATCCACAAGACGCAGACCAAGCGATTGCTCTACGGCGAAGGCCTTGAAATACTTTCGAAGCACGGCCTCGAAATGCAGGGCATCGCGCCTCCGGAGGAAATCGCGTCGATTTGGCCGGACGTGCTACCGGAAGATGAAACGGAAACGGTACAATCACTGCAGGCTGAGTTAGCTTCTGGGATTATCGACGAGCAGACCTACCGCGAAATGCGAGGATATGACAATGATCAAATCGTAGCACGGTTGGCAGAGCAGAGAGCGAATGAGGATAACCTTGGAGCACGGCTATTAAGCGCATTTGAGGCTGGACGCTAATGCCACAACCGCGAGTTTTCGAGGTTATGCGCGCTTTCCGGTTGGCGCTATTGCGCCGTGAACGCAAATCAGCGACGCGACTGGTGAATGCCTATGGTGAGGCCTACCAGCGACTATTACCGCAAATCGAGGCATTGCAGGCCGAGCTCGAAGTCGTTGGTGTCAAAGAGTGGAAGCGTTACAAGCTGAAACGTCTGGAATCCCTTAAAAAGCAGATCGAATACGAAATCAACGAGTATGCGGTGTTTGCGGACCGGGAAATGATTCTCGGAGCAAAGGAGGCGATCAATCAAGCGGGCAAAGAGTCTAAAATCATCACGCACGCAGCGCTCCCAGGATTCGAACCTGTTGACGCGCGCATCATGCAAAGCTGGAATCGTCTACCAACGGAGTCTGTGGAAACACTCCTTGGCTTCCTGGCGAATGGCTCGCCATTGCGGGAAAGCCTGCGATCGTTTGGGTCGGCGACCGCAGACCTCGTAGAGCAGCGACTCACGGAAGGCATTGCGCTGGGCTACAGCCCGCGCAAGATTGCCAGTATTATGCGCGATGAATTGGGGCAATCGTTGATCTGGTCGCTGAGAACCGCACGGACGGCGCAGATCTATAGTTATCGTGAGGCAGCCAGGGCGAACTACCTGGCGAATGATCACGTCGTCAAGGGCTGGATCTGGCGATGCGCCAGAAGTGATAATACCTGCATGAGCTGTATCGCAATGGATGGCACGAAACACCCGTTGACTGAACGATTGAATGATCATCACAATGGTAGATGTTCACCGGAGCCTGAAACGCTTACTTACCGTGAATTAGGCATCGGCATTGACGAACCGCCACCGCTAGTTGTCGAAGACGCAAAATCATGGTTTGGGAAACAGTCAGAGGAGGTCCAACGCAAGATGCTGAAGGGTGCGAAGTACGATGCCTGGAAGGCGGGCGAGTTCGATCTTGATAAGCTGACCGGGACGAGCACTGATTCAATTTGGGGTGATATTAGAGTAGAGACACCGTTGAAAGATTTGGTGACAGAGTGACCTATTGTTGCATCACATTACGTCACGGCGCAAGCCGCATAACGTCACGGCGACGGAAACAGCCGGGAGGGAATCATGGCAAAGAAAACAGAGAGTAACACTAACGTTAGTGCTACACAGGATCCGAAGGTTGTAGTGAGCCAGGATCCAGCAAATGTAGATCCAACGCCCAACGGCGCGGCACCAGTAATACCGGAAACGCCGGACGCAACACCCGGGAAGACATTCAGCCAGGCCGACTTGGACCGTATCGTCAAGGATCGGTTGGAGCGGGAGAAAGGCAAATTCTCGGATTACGCTGAGTTGAAGAAAGCAGCGGACAAACTCAAGACCATCGAAGACGAACAGAAATCAGATCTTGAGAAATTGCAGGAACAGGTTATGGCATTGACGGACAAGACGACGAAGACAGCAGCGGAGAACATACGTCTGAAGCTCAATGCCAAAATCGCAACAATCGCCGGAAGTATGGGGGCAGTCGATCCTTATGACGCAAATTTCCAACTGGCTACCCAGGCTATCGACCCGGACGGCGACGGGGCGGATGATCAAATCAAGACATCCATCGAGGAATTGAAGGCGCAGCGTCCTTATCTGTTCGGCAAGGCTCAGCCACATGTCGAGCCGTTCAACCCGGACGGCGGTCCAGGCAATCCACCGCAGGAGACCGACGCGCAACGGGCAGGACGGATCTATGGCGGAGGTGGGTCGATTTGGGACCCGGCAACTGCTAAGCGCCTAGGGGGCGGTGTAGTAGCCCCGCCTGGATGGGACAAGGAATAGCAGGAGGTAAAAGACGATGGCTGTACTAAATCCATCAAGCGACATTTCCACTTATATCCAGACGATCTACGATGACGCGTCATTCATCGCTCGTGAGAGTGACATCATGACGCGGTTGGTCACTAATTTCAACGACACGGACGACGAATCGAAGCCGCGTTCTCGGAGTGAGTACGGAAGCGCTACGATCAGCACGATTGGTGAGACTGACGATCTGTCCGGGCAGAGTTTTACGCCTGCGGTCAAGAACACACTGACTCCGGCTGAGGCTGGCGGGCAATTTTTCCTTACCGATACGCGGCGGAGCGCTGACCCGTTTGGCGCGCAGAACGACGCATCGCTGGAGCTTGGCATGGCGACCGCCAAAAAAATGCAGACTGACATCCTGGGGGATTTCTCCAGTTTGACTGGTGGCACCGTTGGCGGGGAAGGCTCGACGATCACCTGGGGGTACTTCTTCGCCGCGCTCTCTCAGTTGAAGAACACCAAAGCGCCTCCACCGTATCGTTGCGTAATGCATACGTACCAGTGGCACAGGCTTGGTTCGGCGGCATCGATCGCGGCTAGTACGCAACCAGCGGCGAATTGGTCGCTAGATGAGGTCATGCGGAAGTGGTTCGTGGGCTCAGTGGCGGGCGTGGATATCTTCGTTACATCCGATATCACTGTGGATGACAGCGATGACGCCAACGGTGCCATGTTCTCACCGTCCGCGCTTGGCTTCGATCCGCGACGCGCGCCACGGCTGGAACCGGAGCGCGATGCCTCCCGGCGTGGCTGGGAGCTGAACATGTCCACGGTCTACGCCCATGGCGTCTGGCGGCCCGCCTTCGGCATCCTCATGAAGTTCGATGCTGAGACGCCGTCCAGCTAGGCAGGCCAAACTAGCGTAAGTATGAGCTTCAGGAGGTAACAATCATGGCTCAAGACACGAAGTACGTGACGATCAACCCGGATACCATGCCCGGTGACGCTGACCTGGCATTTGCAATGCAGGTCTATGACGGTTATGGCGGTATCACGATCAAGGAAGTTACCGTGAACACCGGCGCAGTCGGGACACTGGACATCATATTGATGAAGTATGGCAGCTCGGGCACCGTGGCGGGCAGCACCATTGCCCAACACAGCTCGGGTACAGCGAAGGTTTGGGCAGCTGATACACCGGCTACTCTGACCATCGTGGCGGCTCAAGCGTTTTGTGATGAAGGCGAGCATCTGTTCATCAAGAAGCTTGAATCTGCGGCAGCGAATGACCTGTCTGCCGACGCCGCGATCTGCATTGCCTACGTGGACGGTATTGCAAGCGACGCCTAACGGAATATCAACTTAGTGGTTTCCCGGTCAGCGGAGTAAGGTCCACTCTCCTGTGTTCTGCTTCGCTGACCGGAACCAAAAACAGGAGAGAATGGTAAACGATGAAGATTTTATGGCATTCAACCGCACCGTGGGGAAATGGCTCATACAGCATGCTGACGAAACGTACTGTACCTGGGATTGTTCGCCAGGGGCATGAGGTGTGTGTAAATACGTGGTACGGCTTGCAGGGCGAACCGCAGAAGTGGCGAATTCTCCCGAAGGGCAAGCCGGACGCCGAACCGGTTGGCGTGGTGACGATCCTTCCCAGCGTGGGCGGCGGGTACGGCGTTGACACGATGCTCGCGGCCTATCGCGCTGCGAAATCGGACGTGTGCATTTCTTGCATGGATGTGTGGGTTATTCCTGGCGAAATCAGCGAAAAACTCAATTTCGCGCCGTGGCTGCCGGTCGATCACGACCCATGCCCGGTGCCAGTTGTCGAATCGTTGAAAACCGCGATGTATCCGATGTGCATGTCAAAATGGGGTACACAGATCCTCAAGGACGCGGGCGTTGATGCGCACTACCTACCATGCTCCGCAGACAGCGACGTATTCAAGCCAGGAGACCGAAAGCTAGCCCGCGAGAAATTGGGCATACCGGACGACGCTTTCCTGGTGACGATGGTTGCCGCGAATAAAGACGAACAAGACCGCAAAGGTTTCGGAGAGGCGTTGCAGGGTTTTGCCAGATTCGCAGAATCGCACGACAACGCCAGACTGTACATCCATGCGCTGTGGACCGGCGCGATTGACCTGCACAAGATGGTAGATTTACTTGGTATCTCAGAGCTTGTCATTCAGCCAAATTCATACGCGATGGTCATGGGCATGTACAACAGTGACGACATGAAGAAAATCTACAATGCCTCGGATGTGCTGCTGAACCCTGCCAAATCGGAGGGATTTGGGCTGCCGATCCTGGAAGCTCAGATGTGCGGAGTTCCCGTGATTGCATCGGATTTCTCTACCACCGACGAATTGCTGTTCGCGGGATGGCGCGTCGATGGCCAGAAACATTGGAGCCACGCCGCTGATTCATACCGCTGGATGGTCTACATCGATTCCGTTGTGGACTGCCTCGAAGTGGCCTACACCGAAGCACGCAATCCGAAATTAAAACAACAGGCCCGAAATGGCGCGATTGACCTGGATACGGAAACGGTACTCAAGACGCACTGGAAACCGGCCCTGGCTGAGATTGCCAAACGGGTAGAGAAGCGCGCCAAGTACGCAGGGGAGGCGGCCGTTTGAACGTGCAAATCGTCTCCCTCTTCCGCAACATGGGCCAGCACGTCGAGCGATATGTCGAAAAGGTCACCGGCCTTGATTGGCAGAACTGGCGCGTCATGGCCGTGACCGGTGACAACGATGATGATACGCTGGAACGATTGCGCGATTGGGAAGCGCATGACCAGCGCGTGGACGTGATCGAGTTGAATCTCAACAAGCCGTACTATCCATCATGTGT
>Ga0307928_10002861_pt1 | contig 13179 bp, 8 predicted proteins | sample AceLakmetagen232_FD_201815 | JGI IMG/M metagenome (GOLD analysis project Ga0307928, IMG submission 201815) | Saline water microbial communities from Ace Lake, Antarctica - #232 | ecosystem: Environmental > Aquatic > Non-marine Saline and Alkaline > Saline | place: Antarctica: Ace Lake... | reverse complement strand
TATACATCCAGCAGAATCAAGAGTTATTTTTTCATTCAAAAGAGAATGAGCATCTACATCTCCTTCACAATAGATATTTCCTGGAACAAATAAATTATTATTATCATCAATTATAATTTTAGTTATTTCAATACAGGTAGTAGAAGGACTTTCGGTTGATGTTTTAATAAGCCTATTATCTTCAGTAACATCAATAATATCGCAAATTCCCAACCCGCTTGTTCCTGAAGTCCCATCTGTTCCTGAACTTCCTGACGAACCTGATGAACCTGATGAACCTGATGTTCCATCTTCTCCAGAAGTCCCTGATGTCCCATCTTCTCCAGAAGTTCCAGAAGTTCCAGAAGAACATGGTTCTATAGCTGAAGGATCAGTTCCAGGAGAAGTTCCTGATGTTCCTGATGTTCCGGAAGAACCATCTGCCCCTGATGTTCCTGAACTTCCTGAAGTTCCTGCAATTCCGAAATCATGAGTATGAAGTTTATCAGCATTCGAATCTGGACCTCCAACTAGAACTGGCAAACCTTGATGTGTATGAAGATAATCTGCCATCTCTATCAAACCTTGATTTCTATAATTTCTTAAAATAATAGAATTACTAACTGTTGAAATATTAATATAAAAAAGAAGATCAATACTTTGATTTGATTTTAAATCCGGTAGAGCAGGAATATCTGGAAAAGATAAAGTACGATTAATAAGATTTTTAATATACCAACAATCTATAGGTTTTGATATTTCAGTCATTAGAGATACCAAGAAAAAAAACAGAAAAAACTCACTTTATATTAACAAAGAAAAGAAATAAATCCTTGTTTTTTGTATTCTATTTCAAAAAAGAAGATATAGCAACAATTACCATTTCAGGAGTAATTTTTTTTGTACACTCAAAATTTTTCTTACGAGGACACCAGTTCCAATCTCCTTTATCGAACTCAATATCAGGATCATTAAAACAACCATTACAAACATTTAAATTTTGTATTTTTCTTATTCCTGTTTTGAACTCACAAAAAGAAGCAGTAATACCAGAAATTAAAATAACAGGAGTTCCAATTGCCCATGCTAACCAACTTAATCCAGACGACACTCCAATAAATAAAGAAGCATATTTTAAATCAATAATTCTATTTGTTATATGAATATTTCCAGTTTTATCAATTATTCCTCTTGGTAACTTATTACTCATATACATTTCTTTTTCTTTTGAAAGACACACAACTTTATAATTTCTGTTATTAAGATAATTAACTACTTTCTGCCAACCGCCTGGATAATTCCAATATTTTCCTTGTGAAGTAGAATGCACAGCTATACAAACATATTTTTCTTTTATATTTCTTGATTTATTTGGAATAACAATCTTAGGTTTAATTTCTTTATAATTAAGTCCTAATATATCAGAAGAAGTTTTTTGTAAAGGAATAGTTCTGAAATCCTGCGGATTTTTATTCTTATCCCATGGAGTGAACCAGCCTATTTCATAAGAAGCATATATATTATTTACTTTTTCTCCTGGTTTCACAAATAATAATTTCTTATATTTTTTTTCAAATAAACTATTCCAGAACGTAGAAACGATTATCTTACATTTGTGTTTTTTTCTAAATTCTTCAACATAAGGAAACCATGCAATAGTATCTCCCAGAGATTTACTTTCTAAATGAATATAGACATTCTTGTTTTTAAGACTAAAATTATGTTTAAATATAATTTTTCCTTCAGATTCAACAGAAATCAACCAATCGGTATACCATTTTCTATACGCCTTAACCCATTGATTAGCTTTTATAATATCTTTATAGATTACTTTATCTATTCTTTTATCTGTAAATTGGACTATATAGTCCTTCTTACCTTTTCCTTTTATTTTTAAATAAGGATTTTTAATAAAAGAAAAAGAAATAAATTTTTTATAGAAATTTTTATTTTTCGCTAAAAAATTTTTTTTTATTGATTTTAAAATCTCATAAGCTTTCTCAGCAGCATTTTCCCATGAGAAGTTATCTCTGATTATCCTTGAATTTTTAATTGATTTTTCTTTATATTTATCATAATTTTCATAAACATCTTTCATTACTTGACCAAGATGATTAAAATCAGGTTCACAATAATTACCAGGAATTTCTTTTATAAAAGATAAACTTTTTCCTAGGGAAGCAGGTCGTTCTTCTACAATATTAACTAGATAAGATATATTTTTACAGAATTCAAGTTGTGCTCCCCAGTTGGAAGCAATCGTAGGAATACCACAAGCTGCTGCTTCACAAAGAGGAAGGTTCCAACCTTCACCTCTTGAACAGGAAACAAAAACATTTCCTGTTTTGATATATTTGATATAATCTTTTCTGGAAGGAAAATGTTTTACTTTTATTTTTTTATCATTTAAATTGTAATAAGATAATTTTTCCTCTGTTGTTAGTCCATCTACTGAAAAAAAATTATCAGCAGAGATAATCAAATCAACTGGTTCGCTCTTAAAAGTTTTTAAAAATGTTTCTATAATCTCCTTAGTTGATTTTCTGTATTCCCATCTTCCAAATAATAAAAATTTAAATCTTCCATCTTTATATTCATCCAATAACTCTTCTTTTTTTAATTTTTCGGGGAAAAAAATATTTCCATCTACCCCTTCTGGAACTATCTTTATTCTATCTTTTGGATAACCCTGTTCTATACTGCACTTCTTCTGCCATTTAGTAGGAACCCATAATTGATCAAATTCTAATAATCTTTTGAAAAAATTATCAGGCTGTCTTGTGCTTTCCCAAACATTATAAGCTATTTTAGGATTATTATATTCATCATAAAAATAATAGTGATCAATAGTATTTAAGACTATATTAATACCCTTTGCCTTGAAATTACTTATTCCACTATAAATAGGATAATCATGTCTATTATTATCTTTATCTCTAAGAGTTTGAGACAACAACATTTTTTTATGTTCACTAGTTAAGTATGATTCTTCATCATGAGGAGTGTTAGATAATCCCTTCCAGGAATTTCCGATTGTATAATTTCTTATTTTAACAGGAATAAATTTATTTAAATGAGTAAAAAAATTTCTGGCATGATTATTATAACCTGTAGTACCAATAAAACTAGTATGAGCTATTACTTTATTAAACAAAACAATAGTCCTAGATATAAACAGTTATTATATTAATATCGACTAAAATTTCGTTTAATTAGAAATGATTATTTTTTATATGGATAATTCTGGAACTTTTTCTTTTTGAATATGCATTTCTTCAACTGACGGAATTATATTTTCTTCTCTTAGTTTTTTTAAATAATCCAGTCCTTCTCTGGCAAAACCTCCTTCTACTGTTTTTTTAATCCAATCATCCATCTCTTCTTGTTCCCATTTCTCATATTCTTCTTCTGCTTGTTCGAATTCTTTTTTAGTTTCATAATCCTCTTCGTTTGGATAGCCTTCTCCAGGATACCAATTCTGGTCGATATATTCCCACATTTCATCGCTTATTTTCCAAAGATATGTTTCAAATTCTTTTAATTTTTTTATTTTTTCTTTCTCATCAGGAATTTTTAATGTTGCATCAATAAGAAGTTCAGGTATTCTTACAATATCTCCGCTGAATTCCGGGTCTCTTCTATTTTCATCTTTATGAGAACTTATTACATCTTGAGCTATATCATCTGGATCTGGATTAAATTCATAATTAAATCCATATTCATCTACTTTTCCAACCTTATCTAATGCATCTCCCATATCATCAACAGTCCAATATCTCTCTTCTTTTAATTTTTCTATAGGATCTCTATCACTTTTTATTCCTGGATTTTTTTTGCTTAATATCCATTCTTTTATCATTGTTTTGTATTCATCTTTAGGCTCAGTATTGGAATTACCTTGAATTTGTTCAACAGAACCATCATCCCCATTTATTTCCATAGATACATGAGGTTTATTAGACGGATCTCTTAAAGAATAAATAACAGATTCTCCTGATTGAACTTGACTAGAATATTGTCCAATACAATTATTCATATTATTCCCTTCAACCCCCAAATCATTTTCACTCTTTATTTTTTGTATTGTCCATCCGTCCCAGTCAGGATTTTTCCAGTTAGGACCATACGTTATATTTTCGGGTTTAGTTGGTTCATAAACTAATCCTTCTCCCTTTCCAGCTGCTGTTCTGTGCCATTCATCAGAAGCAACTATCGCCTGTTCAGCAGTATAAGAAAAGATATTAGGATGAACAAATCTGAACCAATCATTGATTTCATTTAATTTAAGATTAAAACTATCCCATAGAGACATTTCTTCAGGAGTTAAAACATCAGTAAGTTCAGGAGTTAGTACATAAGGATCTTTGAGTAAAGTTTTTCCTTTTCTAATTTTTCTAAAATTTACTAAAATCCACTTTTCTAAATCTGGAAATTGTTTAGCTCTATTTTTCTCAGAATCCAAATATGGATCTATTTTTTCAGGCGTACGAATCTGTTGTAATTCTTCTAATGTAAGATTTGGATTTTTTCTGAATTCATTAATTAAAAACTGACTAAAAGATTTTTCCTGAGAAGAAATATAATTAATTATTTCAGGAGATGCTCCCAATCTCTCAAGATAAGATGATATTCCCTGAGAAAAAACAAGTTTAAGATACCAATTGGTTTCTCCTTGTTTTATTGTATAAGGATCTATCTTTTCACTTATATCTTCCGGACTTTTTGCCCAAGGATAAAATAAAAGTCTTTGTTGTGATTTCTTATACCAACTCATAAAAATATAATTCAAATATTTTCTCTTAATTTCCTTTACTAAAAACAAAAATAGGCTCTGTATGAAACATTTTTTTTCCTTCTTTCCTGTTATATTCATTGTTAGCTAATTTCATATGATAGGTTTCTTCTAATAACCACTTCTCTTTACAATAATCACACAAATCATCTGCTATATTATATTTAGAAATGTTTTTAACATTCAATATAAGCCTGCCTTCTCTTTTAAGTATCCTATAACTTTCATCCACTATTAAAAACAAGAATTTCTCCAACCATTCTGAATATTCCGGATATCTACTCACACTCTGAGAATAACTATCTGAATAAATCTCTAAATTAAAAAAAGGCGGAGAAGAAAAAATCAAATCATAGTTACATTCTCTGATCGATGGCATTATCTCCTCTGCACAACCTAAGTCAAATCTAAATCTATATTTATATTCTCTTTCGTTAAACATATCATATTGATTAGAAAAAAATGAAGCACAACTCATATTTCCCAAAGCAGTTTCCCCATCTGGATCTATTCCATGATAAAATATGTTTTTATTGGCAGCAATACATCCCAATAGTCTTCCTGAATAACCGGCACAAGGATCTAAAACTTTTCCACTTTTAGGACAATAAGTGTTATAAATAAATTTAGAAATAGCAGGCTTAAAATTAATTACTCCTCTTGTCCCATTTCTTGTTTTTAAAATTCTTCTTACTCCGGCAGGATTCGGAGATTTTCCCAGTTCCATCCATCTATTTATACAATCTATCAAATACTCATCATTCTTATAGGTCTCTTCGGGAGTCCTATATTTGTTTCCTCCTCCGTATTTCGCAGTCACCATTTGAGGATGAAAAAAATTAGCTAAACTAATTCCAATAATGTTCTGTTGTAAATAGTTCTTTTCAAGCAAAGGACTTGGAGTTTTTATAAGTCTGTTTAGTTTTTCAATCTTCTGTTCATCGGTCAATTTGATATGAGGATAACCTGTCTTCCTGTAATATTCAAATAAAATATTAACTACTCGTTTTTTATCTTCTTCATCTCCATTTTGATAAATATTCAATAAATCTTTAAAAGTATTGTTGGTCAAATCCCAGTAATGTAAAGCACAATATCTTAGAAAATCACTTTTTTTTCTGCCGAAAAGTTTTGATTTCAATCTGATAATGTTGTGGGTTTTATTATCAATACGAAGAAGAATATTGTCCTTTTTTTTAGGTTTATTCATGTTTGTATCAGTTGGATTGTTTATATCTAGGTCAGATGGACAACCCCTTTCTCTTCTTTTAATTTTGTTTTTTCTTAGTATTCTCCTAATTCCTGAAAAAGAACAGTTTAAATCAGAGGCAATCTTTCTGATAGATTTGCCTTCCTGATAAGTGGAGATAATGAGAGATTTTTTGGGGTCAAGAGAAGTCATTTTAGTTCCTCATCTATCAAAATAGTTCGCCGGTTTTTATCAATTCCTTAATTTTTTCTATATGTTCTGATAAAAATCTAGGTCTGCCTTTCTCTGAAAGTCTATAACAAGATAATTTCTTTATTTTAATAAAATAGCACAATCTATTATAATCCAAATTAAATTCATTTGCAATTTCTTTCATTCTTTTAGCTTCAAATCTCCAAATAGGAATCCTGTCAAATTTATAATTATAACAAGAAATAGGTGATTTCCTTCCAATAAAATTAAAAAAAGCAGGAATTCCTTTTGCTCTTAATAAAATTCTATTGCTATTATTTCTATAACATAAAATGTTTTTCTCTTTTAATTTATTTACTAAAAATTCTACTTTTTCTGGCTTAAATCCATCAGTAGATAGTTTTATTGAAACACTATTATTATTACAAGAAGCACAACCATCTCCCAAATACCACATCATCACTGATATTGGAGTAATTCTAACATCTTCAGGAAGTTGTTTTACTCTTTTATTACTTTTATTACTTTCTTCGGGATACCATCTCAAATACTGTTTATACAAATCAGGATGATGTTTTGATCGACCAGACATAACTTGCCCACTTTTCATTTTTTTATGCTTATAACTTTTAATTATAGGATTATAAACTTGAAAGAAACTCATTAAGTATTCACAAAATTCTTTATGTTCTACTCCACATCCCAATCTCCCCACTTCAAAATATTTACCTTTATAAGGATGGATACAACCATCTCCTAATAAAAAACCATCTATTGCTTCCAATATAGATTCAGTTAAGTGAGAAATATCGTAATCTATACAATTTTTATCCCATTCTCTTCTTGCTTCAGAAGAATTTCTAGTTTTAAAACCTAATCTTTTGCAATATTTATAGATTGTTCCCATACCAATAGGGTATCCTCTTTTCATTAAAAGTTCTCTTATCTTTGGAAAAGACATTCTTTTTTTATAATAATATTCTAAAAAAAATTCTTTTGTTAATATATTTGTATAATGTGGTTGTTCTCTCATAGTTTAGTTCCTTATCTTAAAAAAATTTTTTACTAACACATTTGTATATAGAGTTGTGCTTTTATATTTTAATTTCTTGTTCTAAAAAGAACTCTTTTGTTAATACATTTGTATAAAATAACTTTATTATTTCTTTTCTTTTCTTTTCTATTTATATTTTTATATTAATCTATAATCTTTCACTTTTCTATATTTATTTCTTTATTTATTACTAAATTCCTTTTTATTTTTCGACATTATAAATAAAAAAAGGCAGATTTTTTAAAAATCTGCCTTTAATTTCTTGGTTCTAAAGACTAGAATTAAGAAACTTCTGGTTCCACAACATTGATTCTTGAAATTGCATAATCATTGATAACTACAATTCCGACTTCCTCATAAATGACCCAGCCGATCCGTAATTTGCGAGGATCGTCCGCAGGCAAAACGGTAATGTCTTGTCTGATCGGAAAAGCTCCAACTGTCTCAGGCGAAGCAGTCAAAAGAACAGTAGTTGTAAGCATTCGTGAACTAACGTGAATATCACTTGTCCACAAATGTCCATACAAACCTGTGGTAATAATCTCTCTTTGAGTTGCCTCATCATAGAAATCCTTACCAAATGTTCTTATTGCCGCATACTGAAACGCGTGAACAATAATTTTAGCACAAACTAAATCATGTTGTTCGATTTGCATAAAAGCTTCATTAAGAGCAGCAGTAGTTAAAACTCCATAGTTGGTTACTGTCTGAGCAGCAAGAACAGCAGCAAGTAAAGCATTAAAGATATTTGTATCTTCTTCCTTTTGAATTGCTTCTTTGGCTTTAATCTGAGCCCTGTCCACAATATAGAACCTACGAGCTTTAATCTCACTAAGTCTTACTGTCGGATTTGCAGCAATTTCAAAAGTAGGAACTAGAACTTCTTCACCTTCCTGAATTTGATCAGGAACTGCACCTCTTCGGGAAACCACCCAAGCAATAGCAGCAACATCTCTTTCATATCTTGCCAAAGCTCCCTGGGGTAACTCCATTTATATTCTCACCAGTTTCCTGGGGACTGGACTATACCATCATCTCTTCTAATAAATTTAAAAGAGAGCCGGACGTGTTAGCACCAGAACATCTCAGTTCTGACACTCTGTTATATTTATAACAAGTCTCTACGGGGTTATTAGAAATTCCAATTTTATATTCATCAATTTTGTATATACTTCCCATTTTTTTCATAGATGTTTTCTTAACTTTATATAATTTGTCTTTTTTCATTTTCAATTTTTTATTCATTACTTGAAATTTCTTTAAACTTCCCTCGGTATTGCCATATCTTCTTAATTTTAAAAGACTTAGGTTTCACCGATATGAGTCCGGTTTATTTTATGCAATTCACATTGCAAGGTGGACAAGTTTTTTAGGTTGATCCACCATAAGAAGCTTCCTACCAACAGCTTGATATTCTAATGAACGTCTAATCGGCTCGACCATAGCTTGGGCGAGCGCGGTTCTACCTTCATCAGTTTCTAACGCTTGGGCAATAACCATTTCTTTATCCTGGTCTGTTAAACCACTTTTGGTCATAGCCATAATAATTCTCCTTTTTTTTAACTCTATTTTTAGGTATTATAAATAATAATCCTAAAATATAGCTCTTGTACTAATTAATTAAACTTATCGTCTAAGAACTACTGGGACATAATCTCCCAATGAAATAGAACCTTGAACGTCTGTACCCGGAACACCGCTTGGATATTGCTGACATGTACCAACCGCTATGGCAACTTCCTGACCTCCTGTAGCTCCATCATTCCATTCTCCTGCCACTGTTCCACTTCTTGTAAGCATATCATTAACAGCAACAGTAGTTCCTTCATCATCAAATAAATCACAAGAAATCCAAAATTTTCCACCGCCATGATAAATAGTCATCTTCCCAGCAGCAGCAGTTTCATCATAGAAATCAGGTACTCTATTTTCAGTCCATCTTGTAGTACCAGCAGCGCCTCCTGCCCATCCTCCACCAGCACCAATAAGAACCTGGTCAGAATATGCGGTTGTCTGACCCTGAGTATGTCTATCAGAATCACCAGCAATACCAAGAACAGTTTCTACATTTCCTGCAAGAGGAGTTGGAATAACCTGACCAGCCCCATTAAGACTTACATTCATCCCAGCTAAAATCTCAGTGCTCCCCATCGGATACATGTCCGCCAGAACATGATATTCTACTATAAGAGCCATAATTTTTCTCCTTTATACCTAAAAAATTTATTTTTTTCCAAAACTTCTTCTTAGTTGAGTTGTCGAGTCCTCATCAGCTAATTGATTTTGTTGTTCAAGACTAAATAAACTAGCTAATTTATTTGACAAATCATCTTTAGAGTTCCTCACACTACTTGTCTCATTTATAATTACGGCTTGAGACATACCGTCCGACACAGTGTCAAGTCCTTTTTTGCTCGCAAAGATTGATTTTTCAAAATCTTTGATTTGAGCAAGCTTATAGGATTTTAATTCTTCTATCTTTTTTTGAAGCTCAGAAGCTGTAATCTTCTTTTCTTCAAGCATTCTACCAGCAACCCTAATAGCTTCAGACTCCCTATCGCCCTTGGCTATAACCGTGCCTTTATCTTTAGTCTGCTTTTCAGGAGAAAGTTCCTCTTTCCCCATCCTAGCATCATTAGCAGGAATTGAAGGATGATCAGCAGGAGATTTCGGAATATCTCCTAATGTCTCATTTTCATGTCCCATTAAAGATTCAGTTTTATTCCCTTCTGTTTTAGTCGGTTCATCAGGATCAAACTTTGGTTCGTTACCCAATGTTCCTTTATCTTGAATCGGTTGAATATCTTTATCAACAGAAACAGGAGCTTTCGGTTCCAGTTTCTTATCTCCAGCTTCAATTATTCTTTTTGCCAACCTCGATAAACCCTCCTTACTTGAACCAAAACCTCTCATATGCATAATATCAAAATCATCTTCTTCCTCTGCTTTTTTTATATTTTCTTTTTCAATAGAAGCTACTTCTGTTTTGCCTTGTCCTTTGTCTCCACCTGTATATCTGGTATCTCCTCCTGCTAAACCAACTTCATCTTCATGCCCCATAGTTGCTTTATCAGAAGGGATAACAGGCTGAGGTTTATCTTCAGGATTTAACTCAGTAGGTTCTTCTACCATTGTGGCATTATCTCTTGGAACGTTTGGTTTTTGAGCAGACGGAATTGTTTCATTTTCATGTCCCATTTTACTTCCATCTTCTCCGGCAGTATAAGAACCTATATCTGTAGAATCTTGAGCATTTTCTTGTTGAATCTCTTTTTCTCCTGTTTTTTTATTTATAGTATTAATAACAGAAGAAAGATCCATACTAATTCTTCCTGTCTTTCCTACTTTACTTTTCATTTTAGAACCTTCTTTTAAACTATATTCAGATTCGCTTATTTTTTGACCGTCAAGGCTTATTTCTACTTTATTATTTTTTTCTTCTTGTTCTTCAGTCTCTATTGTTCCATTTTCATCTGTTTCATTTTCTAGAATCTCAGCAGGTTTGGTTTCCTCAAGAACTCCTTCATCAACAGGTTCAACAGGTTTAGTTTCTTCAAAAATTTCTTCTCCTGGCTCACCTGTTTCTACAGGTCCAATTTCTCCAGGTTCTTCAATAGGAGTTTCAGGCACTTCTATTTCTTCCGAACCTGCTTCTCCCAAAGCTTCATCTACTTTTTCTCCTATTTGTTCTGCAACTTCTTTTGGAAGTTCTATTGTTACTGTTCCTTCTTCAAGTTCGAATGGATCTATATCTTCAATTGGTTCTGTTGGAGGTCCTTCGATTCCAGTTTCTTCTTCCCCTTGATTTTCCAGTTCATCTGCTAACAAATCTTCTGGAGCCGCAACTGCAATTTTTAAGGTTTCGCAAATAGATGAAGCCTCCCTCAGAGTGTATCCTGCACGAACTTGATCAGCAATACATTCTTCATCTCCAGAACAATCATGCCATGCTTCAGCAAGTTTAATTGCCAAACCATGAGTATAAATATCTGCTTGTTTTAATTGATTACAAACACAATCTACTAAATTCTGACCTTCACAAGGTCCGCTTAAAGCAAGTGCATTTTGTCCAAATCTACGAGCAAGTTTTTCCCTACACCCCTCAATTGGAAAACTCTTTCCATAAGTACCATAGGCAAGTTTATAATCTTCTAAGACAGAACCTTCTTTACTTGCTGTTTTAATTGACTTAATTGCTCCTGCTTTTACTAAGTTACCAATTACCTTAACTTTCTCCTGTAATTCCATTTTTTCAAAATTTTCTTCTTTTATTTCAGCCCTTTTAAGAGCTTCAACAAATTTCTGTTTTGCTTTTTTACAGGAAGGACAATCTATCATCGCTGTTTTAGGAATCCATGTCCATTGTCCCCAAATCTCTTTCGCCTTATTATCTGTTACATAGGAAACTTTATATCTTGTTCCTGTATCCAGACAGACATGATTACCTTCTCCCAAATCTAAGGTATTTGCTTTTCCGGTAGCAGGACTAATTGTTCCTAATTTAATCTTTTTTTCTCCAATTTTCTTTAAAGTTTCTGGAGTCAATTTAGTATAAGCAGCAACGGCAGGAGTTTCTTCTTCTGGTAGTGCAAAACCTTCTCCCTCCCCAAACTCTCCCTCTTCGTTTCCTAATTCTTCTCCTTCTCCTTCTTCTCCTTCTTCTCCCTCAGGACTTACACCTTTGTATTTTGTAAATTCTAATTCTATCTTTATATTAAACTCAGAACCACAATTTTTACATCTTGCTGTTCCTGCCACAACATCAACATCATGACTGCCACAAACAGGGCAAATAGAACCCGGAGGCAATGGTTCAAGATCTTCTTCTCCTGTTCCTTCTTCTTCTCCCATTTCAGGTTCTCCTGTGAATGTCTCAAGAGGAGCAGTATCAGCCCCGGCTCCTGGAGCCATAGGAAGACTTGCTCCAGCTCCTGGACCTTGAGAAGCTCCTCCTTGACCCCCCATTTCTCCTCCCATCATTTGAGCTTTCTTTACTATCTCTTCTCTTGCACTAGCAAGTTTCTTATTCTCTTGTTCATCAGAAGAAATCGCTGTTGCACAAGGAGATTCTTCGTTTTCTTTTTCTTTCATTTCTATATCTTCTACTGGACCTTCTATGATATTTCCAAGTTCATCAGCACTAACTTCATTTTTTCCTCCTTCTTCTATATCTATAATTAATTCTCCATTATCTCCAACTTGAACCTTAATAATAGCAGCAGCAACATCACTACCAATTTCTTGTTGTGCTAACTTTTTAAGTCCTTTCAAAAAACCTTCTTTATCAGTAACAGGAGCATCGACATCTTCAAGGGTCGCATAAATTCTATATTTACCATCTTCAGGTTTACTTAACTCTTTTATAGCAGTCTCAAAGGCATCATATTTATTTATAATTTTTTTATCTAACGTATCGACATCTCCCATTTTTATTTGTACCAGTTCATCTACCTTTGCCATAGCGGTTTTACTTCTAAGACTATAAGAAATATAATCAAAGACATCTTCTGCTTTCAAACCAAATTTTGCATTGTCGGCAACAGCAATTATCAAAGCATCAACCGTAGGAGTAATTGAAGAAGAAGCTTTTTTGCTAAAATACCTTTCTTTATTTGCTATTATTTCTCTTTCTTCTTTTTTATTAGGTAAGGCATTCATAACTGACAAAAAAGCAACTTTTGATTTTACTTTATCATTATCGCTAATCCAAGAAGCTATCTTTGCTAATTCCTTAGGTGATTTATTAAATTTAACTATAGAATCCACAATAGCTTTAGTAGCTACCTGAGTTAATGATTGTGTATATTCTTTACTAGCCCATCTTTTTAATCCTTCAGTCATGTCTATACCTTCAAGTTGTTTTTGAGTAATAATATCAATCGGACCTGTAAATCTATGAGCAAGGAGAAGTTCTCTTAATTGTTTATCTGTTATAACAGAAGTATAATCTTC
>Ga0307928_10002859_pt1 | contig 13181 bp, 21 predicted proteins | sample AceLakmetagen232_FD_201815 | JGI IMG/M metagenome (GOLD analysis project Ga0307928, IMG submission 201815) | Saline water microbial communities from Ace Lake, Antarctica - #232 | ecosystem: Environmental > Aquatic > Non-marine Saline and Alkaline > Saline | place: Antarctica: Ace Lake... | reverse complement strand
ACTGAGATGCTAGATTCATTAGTTGCAGTATAGAAGTTTTCATCTATATCGTAGTACAAGTAGTTCAAGACATCGTTCTTGAAACTGTTATCGAAACGTAATACTAAAGTTCTCGCTAACTGTTCAAAGACAACCGAGTCACCTTCAACAAACTCTGCCTGGAATACTTCTCCAGTTGTAGATTCCCCTACAAACTCGTTACCATCAATATTTCTAGTACCAATCCATTTGTAAGACTTAGTGTTTAACTCTACTAAGAAGTTACAGTAACCTTCTTCATTAGTTACACACTCGGAAACCTTTATGTCACTTAAAGTAACAGGATCATACTCTAACAAACTAATAACTGCACCAGCAACTTTACGTTGTGTTAAATCAATTGAGTTAATACGTAACGTGTTAGAATCGTTATCAAGAGTTTCTAACAAGTAGAAAGTCATATCTAAATCTGATTGGTCGTTAAAGTCTATTACTTTCTGTTCAGTGTAATAATCGTCTGAGAAGACTTGAACAATATAACTGCCTGTTGATAAAGTAAGGTCACCCACAATAACACTACCATTATCAGTTGTTTCGTTAAGTACCCCTTGTATAAATATGGTTGCATCATTAGTGAACGTAGTTCCGTTAACTCTAAAGAAAAGAGATATATTTAATGCTGTGCTAGTTATATTGTAACTTACATTGAAAGGCAAGCTAGAAGGAGTGTAATTTAAAGCTAAAGAATTATACCCATCGTTATTAGTATAATTAAAGATATATTCTCCTAACTGAAGTACGTCATTATAATACGAATTAAATTCCACTTTCCCTAAAACATCTGTTGTCAAGATTAGTTTAGAACCATCAGGATAACTAACGATGACATTGTCATTAACTAAAGGTAATGCCGTAGTCTGATCATAAAAATAAACTGAGTTAGGAGATGGTTGAGTATATCTCATAATATCGCTGAAAGCATTTATGATAACAGGAGAGCTTTCAACTAGAACGTTATTTTTATATAAAGAATCATCAACATCGTAGAGATAGGTGTTGGTGTTATCAAAGGTGAAGAATATTTGGTAATAACCTGAAGAGTCCTGAACATTGGTGATCGTTGCTAAGGAAGATGCGTCTGATTGAAAACTAATATTTCTGTTATCTAATGAAATGTGCGTGCTAGTTATGCCCACTGATTCTAAAGTATCAGTTATTTCATAGCTTGTATTAGACGCAGAAGGTTGAAAAATAACATTGTCAAATTCTAAAGCACTAACAATAGGAAGGATGCTTAAAAGCATAATTCCCATTATCAATAACTTTAAATTTTGTTTCATTTATGTATAAATGTTTATGTAGCCTGTTGCACCATTAGGCATCTCTACCATGATACTTCCTGCTATTGTTGTATGTGAAGTCCCGCCATCATTACATTGATCGAAGTCCATTATCTCTACATTTTGTGCCGACTCGAAAGTAATAATAGGTTTAGTTCCTTCATTATCAACTTTTAATCCTGGGCCATCACCATTTTGGTCAATAAATATACCATTACCAACACCATCATTATATACTTCTAAAGTGGTTTGATCGAAACCAGGATCATCTGAAGCAAGAGTTACTAATGGACTGGCTGAAGCCGAACCTAGTCCAGAGTATATCGCTAATGCTCTATTCACGTTACCAGTGTTTTCTATTGCTACTGCACCATTTAGTTTGGAGGTTCCAGTATTACCATTTTGATCTACATTGATGGCTTTACCAGTACCGCTATTAACAACAGTAGCAGTTGCAAATTGAACAGCACTAGACGTTAAAACATTTTGATTCATAGAATATAGTTCGTAATCCCCTTGTCCGGTATTAAGAGTGGCAGAATCTAAAGTAGTGCTAAATATACCTGCACCAACAACGTCCAACTCAACTGAAGGAGTATCAGTACCAATACCTAAAGAACCTTTAAAATAGCTTGTAGTGTCACTCAATAGTGTTTGACTTGGAGCTACTGCATATACTAATCCAACAATTAACAGTAGACTAATTACTGTAATATATACAGCTTTTCCTTTTTTAACATTTTTATTAAACATTTTTATTTCCTGATATTTTTTTGTTCATTGTATAATTCATTTACTTTGTACTATATAAACTTTACTTAAACGTGTGCTCGTACCAATCAAACTCTAGATTAACTACGGTGTTAGCAACATTTTCTTCAGTAACTCTAACTAAGTATTTAGTATTAGCTTTTAATATCCATTCCTGAGTGCCTCTCCCTTCTCCACCAGCAGATTTCTTTTCATCAACTCCGTAAGTAGCATGAAATATTTGAGTTCCAGTTGAAGAACAAGTAGGGTCCTCATAAAGAATAGTTGTAGGAGTATTATTGCTGTTCCTGTTTCTATTAAATAAAGGTTCTAAATCTCCATTATCAGAACAAGTTGCACCCTCAAACAGTTGTAACATAATTTGACCACCAGTTGAACCAATCGCTAAAGTGAAGTGTGCAAACTTAGTAGAGTCAGGAGTCACTATTAAATGATCAGGTGCTTGATTGTTCTTAGCAATTATATGAGTATCACCATAAGTGAAAGAATCCCCCTCATGTATTTCATAATGTGGAAAGTCGATTCCAACCACAGCACCATCATCAATAGCAGTTTCTAAGTTAGGATCAACTGAGTATGGACTGTCGCTTAAGAAAGCAAACAGAATGAAACCTATAAAAATACAGAAAGCAATTAGGATTGGACCTTTACTGTCACCTTCGCTCATATGATTTCCTCTTTAGTTGCACCGATACTTTCTTTGTCTTTACGTTGTGCAAAGCTTGAAAGGTCGAAGTCGAAGATGTTAACTAAGATACAACCTACGATGATAACTAAGTTTATGATCCCGATGTTAGTTAAGTAGAAAGTAAAGATAGGAGTTGCTAGTGTCATGTTAGGTAATACTGGTATAAGGATCTGTTCCCAGAACCATTCGCTTAGTTCAACGAACACAGACGTTACGAACATAAGAATCAAAGTACCGTACATTAAGAAAGATATAGCTGAAAAGTATCCTTCCCTTTTAGAATAGTAAGAAGCTTGGACCAGACTGAAGACTAATAGAATGAATGATGCAAACCATAGTATGTCAACTAAGCCTGGAATAGAAAGTATTATCTCGTCGATGCTAACTATTGCATCAAGTACCCACTGCCCGAACAGACCACTTGCTTCTAACTCAACTGCTGTGTCATAAAGTGCAGACATGATATAGTCCTGGAAGATTCCTGTTAGAATTAATAAGCCACCGATAACAACACTGGATAAGAAACTATATGAAACTAAATCCCCGAACCGTTCAACTAATCTGTCACTGCTCATTTTCTTTGTAGTTTGTATCGTTCCTTACGGAAAACATCTGCAACAAAGTCACTGGCTTTCAAACCATTAACCATAACTCTTTTACCTGTCCGTTTGTAATTGAGCTTGGACATAAGTTCTTGAGCTTTGCGTATCTCGTTAGCAAGTGTCTTGCCAACAACAATGTGTCGTCTATCCCTTCTCGGGTAAACCTTGTTTATTAAGTTATCGATTATCATGATACCCGTTTAGAGTATTTCTTGAGTGTTGCGATTGCTTTATTGATACGAGGGTTACCCATATCAATCTTAACAAACTTCAACATATAAGGAATCCCTAAGTATAACAAGTCAACTAAGACCATCACTAACATCAATAGTAGGAAAGTTAAGTAGGGGTATAACATAATACTAATGAACGTTCCGATTGGAAGCTCAGGACTCAGCATTCCTAAAGCTAAAGGGAACATACCAATTACTGCCCAACTGATTGCAACGAAGATCATACGTGCAATAGCAACAGTAAAGAAAGGAGTGTCCTTATGTTTAGGAAAGAAGTATCCGATATAAGCAACACAGAAAAAGAATAAACCAAACAACATAACTGCTTTTAACTTAGATTCAAAACTATATAGTATAACATTCTGAAAGCTTGGACTAAGTGCAGTAAAAGTCATTATCGTAAATCAACATTGCCCGAACTATCGTCAGGTTTTGTTTGGTTACCATTACTTTCTTCTTTGAGCTTTATATATTTTTCGTATAAAACAACGTTTTCAGCCTGAACATCTGCACATTTGATGTAAGAGTTCCCTGCCATGTCTAAGATTTCAGCGAAACTTCCTGAGTCAACTGTTTCAACAAACTCTCTTTGACTGGCCATGTTCTCACTTGCCCACCAAACATTTGCAATAATAAGTATAACTAATAATATCTGTCCCAAGTTCTTCCACAGTCCTGAGAAAGGACTTCTGTTTTCTTCAAGGAACTCAGCATCAATCATATCCTGTCTGTCTTTGTAAATCTTACGTTTACTTCCGATGTCAGGGTAAAGTGTAACGTTAGTTGAAGCATGGAAGTAAGGAATCAATACACCATCACTAATCAAGAACTGCATTTGTCTTGAACCACTAATGTTTATTTCTTCGTAGCTACCTTCACTTGCGTTCAAGATAGAGAAACGTAATGCTTTGAACTGAGCGAGTTTATGTTCCTCGTCAATGAAGTTAGAATGTTTAGTTTGCTTTGGCTTAGTAACTGATTTAGGTTTAGGTATCTCAGTTCCATCTTCGTCAAAGACTTTATCGTCCTCAGTTATTTTATCTTCAGCATCAATGATCCCGTTCTTAACGTTCTTAATCTTTTCTTCTTGTGCTTTGATGCTTGTGTCAATAATCTTCAGTCTTGCTTCAAGTGTTTCTTTCGGTGACTTACCAGTTGTTGCTAGTAAATCTAGTTTGTACTTAAGAGTTTCAATTATGTTATGATTAGAAATGGTAAGGTCTTCCTTGAAATCATAGTCCGAGTTAATCAGTTTAAGGTTAAGGTCTTTGTCTTTCTCTTGCACTGCCATGAACTCAGCAATGGTAACAGGCATATTTCCCATCAACCTCTTAACAATGATGTGAACTTCAGGGTTAGAAATCTTAGTTTTACTCTCTCTGAAATCTTTATCTTTAATCTTCTTTCCTATATTCTTAGCTTTCTTTCCTATTCCAAATGCCATTATTGTAAATCTCCGTCGTACTCTTTCGGTTCATCTGTGTGTCCGAACTGGTACTTCATTAAATCTTTTGATCCTAAGATGATGTCACCAATGTTCTGTAAAGTGTCCATGAACATTTCCATGATAACTTGATAGTTACTTGCAATGCTAACTCCTTCAGCAAGTAAAGTAGAATTGAATGTAGAGTTTACTCTGTACTTCTGACGTGAGAATGTCCTGAAGTCTTTAGCAGTAATAAGGTTTGCATCTTCACAGAAAGGTTGTAGTAAACCAATAGCCTTTTGTATAACTTTAGCACCAGCTAATACGTCACCAGTATAAATGAACTTACCACCATCTGCAGACCAGATGTGCCCTTTAAGTCTTAACTCTAAGCTACGAACCATGTTCTTAATAGAAGTTGTTTTATCCCTGATCTCTTTACCTTGTGTGCCGAAATCAACCATGTCTTCGTTTCTACCCATCATACTATAAACAGTCCATATACTTCTTTATAACTTTTACTAATTAGTAAAAGCTTTAAACAACAGACAACCATAGAAGTTTACAATGGATTGGCAAACGAAAGAACATTTTGATGAAAGGCTAGACTCAATAGAAGACAAACTTGATATTATCTTAGAAAGTATCGACAACGGCGACGAAGTTGAAGAAGATAATGAAGAACAAGACACCGAAAACATTTCTGAAGAACTTAAAGAATTATAAAATATAAAAAGAGAGGGCACTTGCCCTCAAATTTTATAAGAAGTTACTACATAGCACTTCCTTTCTTATCTCCTTTTAGGTATTTTGCGAATAAGATCAAAATAACCACTAAAGAGATTAAACTTAGTGCTAGTTTTACACCAGTTGACAAACTAGTAAAGAAGATTACTACGTCTGCTACCCAAGTTGTATTTAAAAATGTACCCATAGCTGAAAATACGCTAATAGATCCGTCTGTTGCCACTTCTACAATAACACCAACAACTAATCCGATTACGGTAACCATGATTGCGATTTGACCGATTAACGGAATAGCTTCCTTAAGTGTTTTAAGTGCCCCGATAAAATTTATGCTTGCCATCTTATTTTTTCCCCTTTTAGCCGAAAGCCAAAGGTTAAATGATTAACGGTGTTTACTGTTTAAATACTTTATGGTTCAAGATAGAACTCAGGCTTCTCAGGTGTTTTGTTAGCATGATACCTTGCAATAAGGTACTTAGTGTAGTTGTAAGAACCAATAGGTGTCTTGAAACAATGCACTCCTACATCTTCAGGTTCAACCTTATCCTCAATTACAACATAACCGTCTTTAAACTCGATATCAGTTCCACTCATACCTTCAACAGTAACGCAGAAACCTTTGTGGCCTGACGATGCTAAGACTAATACTACACCAACTGCAAGACAACTGCTAACTAAGATAGCCCAGTCAACCCAGTGCATATCTTTAATCGTCATCTTCCCTTATTAGTGTCATACGTTTTAACTTAACGAAGTTAGCCACGTTTGATATTGTTAGTTGTAAGAATAGCATTATGCTTGCAAACTTCCAACTGCCAATGAATAGACTTGCAACCCATACAACGAATAGTAAGAGTGATACCCCACCCCAAAATTCTTCATCAGGTCTTCTACTTATCTTGCTCATGGTCTTTCTTAGACCTTTCCTGTTCTTATCGTGTTTCTTACGTATCATTCTTTACTCCCACTTTCATATAGTAACTCAAACTTAGTAATAAGTTCTGGCTTCATTATGTATCTTTCAGTTATGCTTTTCCTTATCCAGTTTTGCACTGTGTTATATAATCGCCTATCTTTCTTGTCTTTCAAATCAAAAGCACCCCAATGTTTAATCGCTGGTAACTTCTTGAATAAGATATAGCCAACGTAGTCGGTCATCTTAATGTTACCAGCAACTCTACGTTTCTTGTTCTCAGTCTTAATGAATGTATCGTACTTCTCCTTGTCAAAGCCCCAGATACCTTTTGCTCTGAACCTGTGGATCAAAGTGTTCTTAGGGAAACCTTTGTAAGCATCGTTCTTGTCACGCATTACTTTGTTAATAGAATTAGTAATCTCTGCATCAGATATGTTTCTTCGTTGGTACGGTGAGTATATCTTCTTACCTCTTGGCAAGATATACATATTGATGTCACCTTTCTTTACAGTCCCAAGCTTAGTGTCTGAGTCCATGTCTGAATAGAATATAAAGTTAGTACGTGTTAAAGTGATAGCAGTTTCTAACTCACCTATCTGTGGTAAATTAAGTATAACTATTCTCAACATCTTACGTGATGATCTCATGTCGTCTTTGTATTCCTTTGAATTTTCTTCACGATAGTTTCCTCGGTTCAACTCGTAAGCTTCATCAAGCACCATGATTCGAAAGTAATCATTGTTAGGTTGGTTCTCTTGAACCTCAAGCATACTTTGAAGACTGCTAAAGAATAGTTTCTTTACGTCGTACTCGTACTCAACAAGTCCTACTGTCTTGATGATGTAGTACATATACAATAACAACTGTGAAGCGAAACAGGATTTACCTGAACCTTCTTTACCAACGTTAATCATGTACAAGTCCATCTCTGAGAATATCATTTGGTTAATCCCCATTAGAAGTTTCTTGATAACAAACCTGTCGTACTTGATAGTTTCGCCTTTGAAGTTCTCAAGTTCAAGTGGGGGGTTTTTAACTAAGGCTTCAAACTTATCAAAGTCAAAGTTAGGGAACTTCTTCTTTAGTCCTTGCTCTTTAAAGATAACTCTTAGTTTAGCAAAGTCGAAGACCTCGCCACGTTTATGAAACTCTAGTAAATCTATCTGATCCTTTGAAAGGTCAAGTGTTTCTTTTAACTTAGAAACTTTATCTTGTAAGTCAATCAAGTTAGAGTAGTTGAAGTTCTTGAATAGAATAGGATCATGTATTTTATCAACTATATCTTTCAACTCAAAGTCTGATAAGATATGCTTAACACGTTTGATGGACTCAATGTTAAGTGATTCATCCACACCTAAGTCATCAGTCTTCAAAGTGTCCTTAATATCTTGCCAGGTTGATTCAGTCATAATCTTCTTCCTTTGGTTCTTTCTGAAGTTTAAAGTAAATACGTTTAGCTGTTGCAACGTTCATGTCCTCAACAATAGTTTGTGTTGTGAATGTTATTGCAAATAGTTTAATCAATTGGAAACCAAAGATTAATCCGAACATCAAAGAGTAACCAGTGTTACCAGTAAACCCTGCAATGTAACTTAGTGCACCGAACAAAGCAATCACAAGATAGTCTGTTGGTTTATATTCATACTTTACTTCTTTCCATATTTCTAATAGTTTAGGATTCATTCTAGACTCCCCACAAATGCTTTAATCTGTTTGCCTTCATCAATCATTTTATCCCAAGTAAGAGTTCCTCTGGGAGAATATCTCCAATCACCTAAGTATCGAATTAACTTACCAACGATTCCCACGCAAACAGTTCCGTCAATATTAAGAACCCTTCCATGAACTACATAATAGTCTTCGAAGGAAAACCATTTTTCTTTCTTTTCGAAGTGCAACTTACCATCTAACACTATTTTCTGTATTGTATTCATTTTCTTTTACCTAGAAGCTTACGCAGTTGTATCTTCTCATTAATTTGTCTTGCAATAATGCCAATCTTAGTTCCTAAAAAATCAATCAAAGGTCTTGTAGCCCATAAGATACAAACAATTGCCATCACTGAACTTTTGTCTGTCTGAACTGCAAACAGAACCATGCCGTAAGCTAAAGCGGATAACACACTTCGCATAACTGTTTCAACTACAACTTTAATTGCTAGAGATATTTCTTCTAGCCATAACCATATCATTTTATTATTCATTCCCATTCCTCCATGTGAAACTCAAGACGATTACCTCGTCTGTCCACAATGTAAATCTTAACTCTTTTGTCTTTAGACTTGAAGTGGCTTAGGGTTTGATAGTATCCTATTGCTCTGCTCAAGACTAAGTCTGCATCTGCATCGGTGTCCTTACCTAAGTCATCAACTGCCTTAACAACTTCACTTGATAAATTCAGTATTACTTTCTTTGTCTTACTCATTTTTTAACTCCTGTTTCATATTCTCTAAACAATAAATAATGACTTTCTTCTTTCCTTCTTCTTGGGTTCTCCCCATAACTTGTTTAATTTTATTATCAAGATATATTTCTAAGTCTTTAACTGCAACCCATTCTTTGTTTTCTCTGTCTGTTTTTAATGCCAAATAATTCATATCAACACCTGTCACTTCTGAGAGTATCTGCATTGTTGTTTTTGTTTTCATTTTATATACCTGTTAAATCGTACACCATGCTCTTTCTTGGGTTAGGATAGATGTTCTTCTCTGCCAAGTTCTGGTTCGTCCGTAAATAGATTATCTTCAATACTTCTCGTAAGTTCTTTGTTAGTGCTTTAGCATCAACAAGGTCAGTTGCACTCAAGGGTTCTTTCATCTTGATCCTAGTAACCAATGTGATTACCTTTGGTTCAACAAACTTGTCAACAATCATAGCAACTGCGTTGTCCATGTTATGTGTCCATTCAGTATCAACAAAGATACGATAAGTGTAATAGAAACCGATAAGCTTCTTCAGGTGTTGAAACGAGTTACGTAACTTGAAGTTAGCTAAACTGTCACTCACTTCATCACGATAGTAACTCAGCTTCTCAAAGAAGGACTGGTCGTTATAGTATTCAATAGCTTTCTTGACATCCTTTGTACCAATCATCAAAGACGTTTGTAAGTAACGAAATAACCTATTACCAATCATCAAACATCTTAACAAGTATTTTAGGTACTGTTGGTAAACGTAAGTTTCCTGTTCAGCATTCCTGTGCTGTAACTTAGAGAAAGTAGCATAGTCTGTATCGTCTAAGTATTCTTCTTCTAAGGACTCCACCATATCAGTTAGCTTGCTTGTATCTTCAGCATTCTTCAGATAGTGCAGGTTATCAATTACCAGTGCATCCAATCTCTTGATTGCAAATATGAAATTAGATAAGCCAATAGTGAAGGTCTTAGTCTTACCATCCTCTACCATTACACGTTCCTTAAGCCCTGCTATCTCGTCACAAAAGACTACGTGCTTACCATAGAACCGAATGAACTCGAAGATGTGGTTCGCAAATTTAACTTCGTTAACTCTTTGATCTCTGATAGCTGTGTCTTTAACCATACAGAAATAAGCGACACCCTTGTTTAAAACTTTTACTAATCTTCATTTTGGATTATATGTAGGGTTATGATTAAGGTATAATGCCGAATACCCCTCACAACTCCTCCTCTATCCAGTCGGGATTATCCCGAATGGATTCGGGACTATTCCGAATTCCCAAATCCTTAGTAACACAATCTATCGTCACTTAGGGTATTTTCAACCAAAGTGGCCCTTAGGGTGTCTAGTAGCAGTATAATAACGTTAGAGAGGGTGCGTTGTTACACCATAAAGTGCTTGTGGTTTCAAAGAGTGATCAACTGATTAGGTGCTATATAGTATATGATTAGAGTGCGTTAGAACGTCTGTACCTATTGAATAGTATATAGTACAGGGTTTATAGGGTGTTTACAATCGGGTGTTTGTAAATAGAATAGGATAAAAAAGTGTGCAGTAAGTTTGAAAACCCTGGTGAAAAGTAAGGTCTAAGAATATAATAGAGGACAACCGACCACCAGTCATCCTCCTTTCATGTGTAGGTAAACACTAATGAATATAAAACTTCACAAGGCAAAGAGATCCTTGGAGAGATAGAGAAGCCCTGTGAAGCACAAGAGGTGTGAGTATGAACCTAGTATAGGTTTAGTTATTCTAGGTAAGAAGTATTCTGTCAGAACTAACTTATAAGCTTTACTAATCACAAAGTTTATATAGTTCAATCCTAAGAACATATATTGTGATTCACAAATGGTAAAATTAAGCAAAGATATTGAACGGAAAATTAGATCATGGGAACAACAAAACATGGTTTATGGAAAAGGATATATGGATAAAACTACTGGTAACGGTAAGTCTTTATCTGACAATATGCAAAGACGAGGATATGATGCAATGCGTATATCCCCTACTGCAACAACTAAGTTCGGATTAAAATACCGTAAAGTATTCGGTACTGCCGTAGAACCTAACTTTTCAATGACTAAGAAAGGTCAAAAGTTCTATCCAAAAGTTACTTGGCATTTACAAGGGTACATTAAATACGGAAAAGCAAGTGGTTCTAAGATGTTGAATGGATCGTCATTAAGACAGAATTTCCAATCTGCACCTTTGAAAAGCCAGTTAATGATTCGTACAAAAAAACGTAAATAATTACGAAACGATCTGTTCTTGGTGGGCGTCTGCTCACCTTGGACCTTTTTATTTCTATACAAGCTAATTGAAGGCCTTAGAATTGATTATTATATTTACAGTAGTATTTAATAGCATTTAGACTGAAACAGTTCTTCAGCCGTTAGTTTAGCTTTAGTGTACTGTTCCTGTGATATAAGCCCTAATAGGAACTTATCTTGTAACTTGGCCTTAGAGCAAACCATATCGTCGTATGCTTGCTTCTCAGCAGTAGGTCTGTTAGGCATAATGATGTCCACAACAGGGTGATAAAAAGAGGAAGACACCTAAGTGCCCTCCAATACTGGTATTACAGCATATTTAGTTTCTTTGCCTGAACCAGTTTTAAGTACTTTGAAGTACATTAAATTAGGATCATCTTCTAAAAGAACTTTTAAATCTCTTAGAACTACACCAGGTACTCTATATTCTTCATCCTCAATCAGTGCTACCTGAAATGTATAAGGGTTGTTGTCTTTATCTGTGTCTTCTCGTTGTTCCATTTCCAGATTAATAGACACTTTGTCTAAATCTGCGATATTGTTCCGTCCTTTGGGCTTATAAGCCACTGCTTCTTCTCGAATTGTTGCCATTTTAGTTTCGTTTCCATCCGTTAGGATCATTAATCTTTGTATTCCCTAATTTCCTTGAAAGTTTCAAGAGTCATTAGTTCTGTGCTAACTGTGATATTGTTATAGTATTCCATATAGGTGAAGTACCTTAAATAGTTTTCCCCTTCAATCTTAGTAGTTGTATCTTTGCAATACCTTAAGACGTCTACTAAGTAATCGTCAAAGAACTCATTACCCTCAGTTAGTATCTTGTAAGCATAGATAGTATCACCATCAGTAACATCCACCATGTGATCTGCGATATAAGAGTAAGCTAAAGTTAATTCCTCACGTAAATCAGGTAAATTCTCTTTACAATAGGTCATATCGTTCTTATCTTCGATCTTATCAAGTAAAATATAGTAGTTTTCACTTATTTGTTCGTATCTGAACTGGAACTTGTCTAAAGCAAGACTAGTTTCCTTTTGAATAACAGTTACAGGTTCGCAACTTGTTGGTTCACAAGTAACTGGTTCATATCTTGGACAATTACAGTCAGGACAAGTTAAAGTAGGTATTGAATCAATCTTTTGGCTTAATTTGTCAAAATCTGGGCTATTATTTACATTTATTGATGAATTTATTGGTTCTGGTGATATTAATATGCTTAAACCAACAAAAAGTAAAAACATTATCCCACCAAGTAAAAAAGTAGACATAATCCTCCACCAAATTTCAACTGTTTTATTCATTTATTTCACCTTCTTCTGACTCAAAAATCATACCTTTTGAACGCACATCAATTTGACGTGATATTTCACCATTTTCTTGTGTAATTATTGAGAAAATTCGGTTATCTCTGCCGTTGTAAACTAGATCTCCAGAAATTAATCCTTGAGCCCTAATAATCAAGGAATTTTCATCCATTTTCTGCACCATTTCGGCTTCAGATTCCACGTGACAAAAAGTCACTCCAATATTTTTCAAATGGCACAAATAGAACAATTTGTTCTTTTTTAGCCTGTTTTGTATGTTTTTCATTTTCGTTTTTTCCTCATTTTTGGTTGTTTTTCTAGTTCTTTTATAAACAAAAGGTGAAGTGGTAAGGATGGGTGGGCTTTTTCCAACACCCCTGTAATTCCCAATTACAGTACTTCCACGAAAAGCTATGTAACCCTTGCCAGTAGTGTTTTTTTCATTATTTATTCTTTCCATTTTATTCCACTCCAACACCATTCTCGTT
>Ga0307928_10002858_pt1 | contig 13181 bp, 23 predicted proteins | sample AceLakmetagen232_FD_201815 | JGI IMG/M metagenome (GOLD analysis project Ga0307928, IMG submission 201815) | Saline water microbial communities from Ace Lake, Antarctica - #232 | ecosystem: Environmental > Aquatic > Non-marine Saline and Alkaline > Saline | place: Antarctica: Ace Lake... | reverse complement strand
AACCATTTTTTAGACCTCTCAAAATTTATTGATTATGTATAAATGTGCTTAACTATATATAGTTTTCGCAGCTGTTGATTTTATTGACACTAATCAAAAGGTTTTAATATAAGAACCCACTACTGGGTAAACAGATGTCGCATAAACCTCGCTGTCGAATGTGCGGCCGTTCCGTAACGTCCGTTTCTAACAAAGGATTTTGCCCGGCTTGTCAAGTTCGTAGATGTAAAATTGCGAACAGGCAATTAATCAATAAGAAAGGCAAATATTATAAACGTTGGAAACTAAACTTATTAGAATCAATTAAAAAACAACCAATGTGAAATTTAAATCAAATGAAAGAATCAGATATGCTTAATGCCTGGCTTTGGGAAAAACACCGCACCGATATTCAATGGCGTAGAATCCGGCTCGGCGTTTTGCCGACAAAAGAGCTCGCCAGAATGTATATGTGTATTCTGCGCTGGGCTGACGCAATCGTTCTCAGCGACGGAATCGTTTACATTATTGAGGCAAAACTACGGCCGGCTCCTGGAGCAATCGGGCAATTAGAGTTATACAAGAAATTATTTCTTAAAACTCCAGAGTTTGATCAGTATAAGAATTGGCCTATTAAATTATTGCTTCTTTGCGCTGAGCCAGATTTAAATATGGTTGAGTTCTGCTCTGAGAAAGACATTATTTATGAGGTTTTTACTGAGCAGCAAGTTAATAAAACAAGAATGAGCTTATTTCAGCCCATTGTTTGATATTTGCCGCCGAGTTCGTCGATTAATTCTTTAATAGTTTTATTGAATTCGTCGGCCTTGCGCCTGTGATAAGACAGCTTTGTCATTAAATCGCTAATCTTATTCACAACTTTGCGCTCGTCCTTTGTATATTTTCCGAATCCCATTGTGTATTTTCCCCCAGCCTCGACGATGTGACCCAGTTAGACTTATTTGCCGCTATGGAAACCACCGCCGATTTATTCGCCCTGATACTGCCTATTAAGGGTGCCCTCAATAGTAAGCGTTTAAGGCGGGCTGTTTAAGGAATTTAAGCGACTGTTTCGCTTGTTGTTACAGGCGGAATGTCCGGCGTCTTTGCATAAATTACTTCTTTCATTGTTCCCCTGACGTTCTGCGTAGTCTTGAATAATGTTGCGGGCCTGTTGATCCATAAAGTTGTGTCTGTTCCGTAAGCCTTTGCGACGGCTCTCTGGCTTGTCTTATTCATAGTCCAGATTTTATTTGTAGCGTCCGGCATTTTAACTGAAATGTTGAAAACCGGAATGTCCGGATCTGGATCAGGCTTCGATATTATGTCTTTCACTCCGGCGTCATTAAAGTAAACATCTATTTCACCTGTAAAGTCTGCTGGCGTGAGCCAGAGATCTAAGTCAAGATCAACCATTTTTATCAGCTCCGGCAATTTTGGCTTTAATGTCTGCCTGAGTTGCCGGCTCTTTTGCCGGCTCCGGTGCCTGTGGTGCCTGCGGCGCCGGAGCCTGTGCTGCTTTCTTTGCCATTATGACTGCTGTTTCTGCTTCTGCAATCTGCTTTTTTAGGCCCTGCTCTAATTGCGAGGCGCAGTTTAAGCAGACTTCGCAGACAACATTCTCGCCTATTGATACTGGTTTCAATGCTTCCTCAATCGCAACTTCTTTGCGACAGAGATCGCAATACATACTTTTTCCCATTGTTTATCACGCTCCATATATTTTATTTAATACTCATAAAAACTGCAATGTTCCTGTGCATTGTCAGCAAAAGGGCAATGTGAATTATAATAATCACAATTCCCGTCTGTCATTAAATGCTTGCAGTCATTCATTGTTTTCATCTGTTAGTTTTTTCTGCTTAGGATCCCTGGCAATCTCAAAGAAATTGAGCTTACCGCCCGGGCTGATGTATTTGCTGGGCTTTCGCTTTATTGATTGCTTCATCTATTGCCTCTTTGGTTGGTATTTTTATGCCGTCTGCTTCAAGACGTGCAATGTCAGCGTTCGTTGAAACTATTAAACTTTGCAGATTTGTAAACGCTATGTCTGTGTTAATTCTGCTCACTCTGGCGCTGTCGCGCTGTGTCTTAAGATTAAATAATACTTTGCATAACTCCTGCATTTTCAGCTGTTTTTCTGATAGTTCTGCGGTTGTTGTCATTGTTGATCTACCTCGTCCTCTCTTTCACTTATGAATTTATTGCCTGTTGCTTCTGCCATTTCTGTTTCTGCTTCCTCTTTAGTTGGCTTTTGCGGCACTTTCTTGATCGTGTTGTTTTCCATTACAATATAATCGAGTTCGGCCAGTTGATCTAATATTTTTAATATAGTTTTATCCTGGAACCCGTATTTTAAGCAAAGCTCGGCAACGAGCTTTTTCTTATCCAGTTCGCCAGCTGCGTGCACGGCTCCCATTATATATTTTTTAGCTTGCAGCTTCATTTCCATATATGATGTCATTCTATTTATCTCCGGGTTCTTTTAAAACCCATTCAAGAGCGTCAACCCAGCCTTCCTCATAACATTTACAAATCCAAGTTCCGTCTGGATATGTTCCATTACTATTTTTATAAGAATTCTTTTGCATATTTTTCATATTAATATATGTTCTCATTCTGTTTCAATCTCCGGCGGCTGCTCCTTTAATCGTCGCAGCTCCCTACTAATGGCACAATTTATGAAATGCGACCGGCCTTTAAATAGGCCCGGGTATTTCTCGACAGCTTCATCTACATCTTTAATTAGCTCATTCTGAGCATAAAAACTGATGTTAGAACCGCTTTCTGCCATTATATAATCTAAATATCTTTGAACTATTTAAATACTTCGATAATATAACATATATAACAGAAAGGAATAATAAATATTAATATAAGCATTTCGGCCTTTGGGTGTGATGTCTGTTTTAGATTACCTAATCGAAAAAGCACCTTTAGCCAATAAAGAAATACCTATATATTAAATATTATTTGTTATTACTATTATTATTATTATTAATTAAATGTATTAAACTTTAGATATTGGCTCCAAATAGTAGCAAAATCCGATTCTCGACCACAGCGCTCAATCACAATTTAAGTATTTCGGTTACATTATAGACACGGCCAAGTCTGGCCGTTAATGTTCTTAGAACTAACCGAAACACATAAATGTTCAATCGCGTTGCGGCACTCAAATCTTAAGGATTTTGCCGTATTTGTCGCTATTTCTATGACTCCGCACTTTTTTAAGGGAACGTAAAAAAGCGCTTCGCACCAATTAGAGTGAAAAGCGCGGTGGTGCCTATATGGCAACAGAAAAACAAATAGAGTGGCTTAGCAAGTTAGCTAAGTGGAAAGGACAGGACATAAACGTCGAGGATATAAGGCGTTTAGATAACGCAGCATTGGATAAGATGTTTGCAGCTTTGAAAGATATCAAAGTTAGCAAGAAGCCAACAGCAGAAAAATCGGTTGTTATAAAACAATCTGAATACAACGGCGCAAGATTCGGCCTTGCTTGCAAGTTAGTTTTAAGCCAGGTTGACTGGGATTTTATCAGCCACAACAGAGATATTTATATCAAGCGCATAATGCAGTATTACGACATTATGACTGAGGCAGAAACAGCTCAGCACAATTTAGTTACGGTCGGCGAGGTTGACGCCGATCTGCTTCAAGGCGAAAGATTAGACAGAGCTGCAATAGCTGACGGGTTGATGTAAAATGTTTACAAAAGAACAAACTATCCAAGTTGGAACAATTTTGTATAAAACGAATGCAAAGAATAAAGTCTGCATTGCGTTCATAGCATTGTTTAAAGAGGATAACATTGTATTCGACAAAGATAAATTTATCGCCGCTTGCGTTTACAAAAACGGCAAGCGTCCGGGGAACTGAAAAATGGCAGAAATAAAGCAAGAATCCAAAATGGGCTTGGCTTTCGAGCTGCGCAACTTCACAGGCACCGAGAAATGGTATAAAACAGCTTTCGGCGGTTTGCTATACACAGACGGCGTTAAATATCTCGCCGACCAGGCTGGCGCTTACTGGCTGATTGACATAATTGCGTCAGCTCAATCGCAAATGGGCGACATACCTTTCCAAGTGTGGCGGTTGCACGTCAGCAAAAAGAAATTAGGTTTAGTTCTGGCAACAGACGGCGACGATAAATTGAGGATTTATGCTCAGAAAATCCCTTACACGGATTTTCCTCTCGATGAAATCGAGCTATACGTGGAAAACAAAGTCATTTGTTTTCCACGGGAGCGTTAAAATGGATCGGTTTATAGCATACAGCTCGGAAAACGGGTTAATGGTTTACGACAACGCAAATGTGACACTTGCTAAGCACCAAGCCGAGTTTGACGGTAATGTCTTTCTCGGCTATGAGCGTCGGTTCTTACAGCACTTTGGCGCATACGTTCTCTGGCTCGCAGACGACTAACTATATTTTTTTTGCTTCGCCCAGAACGCTGTTAACAGTTTTTTAGACACTCTCTCTCTTCGAACGTCTAACACACGCACGATTTATCGTGCCGCGGTTGATTTATCGACCGCACCTCGCACGCCTCGAGCGTGCACATAGCGGGCCCTCGCGGGCCCGCCGGCCGTCTGCGGCCGCGGACGAGTGCTCTCGCTCCGGCTCGCGATCTCGAGCGTGCTCACGCACGCCGCGCTCGCTACGCTCGCGCGCTCCGCGCGCGATACCTTTATATATAATGAATTAACTTATATTCTCAAGAATATACTAAATTATATTAAAACTCATCAATTATTGATTTATTTTGGCATATTCAGCTTATTTTAGCTGGTTTTTGTGTGATAATTGGCTAATATTTAGGATAATTCTGTAACTATTGTTATATAGTGATTGAATTATATGCAGATAACACACAATAAATTGATTAATAATGATGTGAAAATTAGCTAAAAATAGGTAATAGATTGTTAAATTAATGTAAATGATTGATTAAAATAGGGAAATTAGTTAAGGATTATTGATATTACTATATTATATTATATTCTAAAAAATCGTTAACAGGGTTTTCAATAAATCGAAAACTTTAAATATTACGATAGTTATTGGGTAACTATGGATAAAAAGCTCTCAGAAAAGGAAATATCAGATATTGAAACTGCTGCTCGCGAATTACAAGACAATAATGTTGATTTGTAGAGGGTTTTGATATGGGATATACAGCTAATCACGGATATTTTGAAACACCCTTGCCGGTTACGGCCACAGACGCGGAAAAGATATCGGCTAATCTTATTACTGCCGATAATTTTGCAATATCATCAGCAACCCTGGATCACGAAATTGCGCGATTAGATCTAAATTATAATGATACCGGTGACGGTAAGCCCTCGTTAGTTGCGGTACAATGGTTTAAATGGGATACATTTAAGCAAGTAAAAGCCTCACTTTACGGATCTGAGGGCGGCCCGCCAATAACCGAAATTCACGATTGGATTGCACACAAAGCAGACAGCGAAATAAGCGCTCCAGGCGAGTATAGAGTTCTTATTCAATCTAATTTTGATTCTAATGCTTGGTCGCTTAGCGTTTATATTGTTGAGGGCGAGCCACCACCGGCCGAGATTGATCTTGTTTTCTCAAGAACAAGCGCGGCGCCGGATTCTTTCACTATGCCCGCCGAAGTAACCTTTACAACTCCTTTATTGAATAATGGAGATGAAACCGTCTATTTTGACTTTAATCTATTCCGTGTAAATCCAGGTGGCGGCACAACGCTTATGGCAACCCTTGAAAATGAAAGCCTGGCAGCACATTCCACTTGGAACATAGAAAGCGTTGTTAACTTTACAGACTTGCCAGAGGGCTCTTATGGCACCCTGGTAAAAGCCAGCGAACCAGGAATATTTAATATATATGCCGAAAGAACCGATACAGATGTCTTTTCTGTTAGCGCAGAAGCGCCGCCGACAGGCACAGGATTGACCTTTTATGAAATTGGTATTAGTAATCCTTATCTTACAATGCCTCAAAATGCGACAATTACAATAAAATACCATAACTTTGACGAGGCAATAACAGGCGATTTTAATGTATTCGTAAAAAATCAGTCAACCTCATCTGGGTGGCATATATTATATCCGAAAAGTGTTTCATTTCCTCTTGGAAACTATCAAACACTTTCTTATGACAAATCTTTTTCGCAACTGACGCCCGGAATTTATGACGTCTGGGTATCTGTTGATTTTCCCTCTAATGGCGTGCCGGTAGATGATTATACAAGCGTTGGCCTTTTTGAAGTAACAGATCCAGTATCGCCGGATCCAGAATTCACGGTTACAAATCTATCAGTAACCCCAACAAGCACGGAAATGCCCGCAGAAATGACTTTTAAAGCAGATATAGAAAATATCGGATCTGAGAGCGTTGATTATGTAGTAGCTTGGGATTTAATCGCACCGGACAGCAGCGAATCATCAATAAGCGTATCATCTGATCTTACATTGCCAGCCGGGCAAATTGTTTATGCCGAGGCAACTCATCAATATACTAATCTTACAGACGGAATTTATAGTTTTAGAGTATCAGCAATACAACTCGGAACAGGGGTTATATGCAACGAAACAACCTTAAATAATGCGTTTACAATAACCACAGAAGCACCGGCATTTTGGGAAACATTTCTTGATATAATTGGAGTTAATAATCTAATAGATGTTTTATTGGGATTAACTCAAACAGCCTTTAATGGACTAAACACAATATTTAAGGTAATGACAGGCGAGGATTTTGTAGAATCCGACGCCGAAGTAATTAAAGATTATTTGCCTGGATTTGTGGCCTGGTCTGTTATTGAATATGGTAAAATGTTGAATGACGAGGCTCGAGAAATTCCGACAGAAACCGAAATGATTTATATAACTGCTCTTGCGGCTGTAATTGCGGCTGTGCCGTTAGCCTGGGAAGCAATAGGCGCAAAAATAGCAACTGGCCCAGCAACCGGATCCGCAGAAGCATACTTAAGTAAGTATTTCTTAACCGTAACCGCAGAAAGCGCACCAGCAGCCGGAACTTTAGAAGCTATAATATTAGCAAATTCCGCTAACGCCGGAGTTGTCGCGACAGCAGCAAGCACATCAACTTTAACAACATTAACCACTATATTTGGCGAAACAATAACATTATCCTCAATGTTAAAAATTGCTGCATTAATCGCCGGAGCTGATTCGATTGCTGTTTGGCTTGCCTCTGATAATATTGTAACAGGCACAACTTTCCCAATGAATAGATTAAAAGAAATGGTTGAGGCCGGCACGGTTACAAAAGAGGAAGCTCTTGAGGAAATAAGCACTATCCAACAATGGAAAGATTATGCAACAAATTTTATTAGCGTTTCTGGAATAGTAAACCCTTTGATGTGGTTGTTTAGATCCTTATTTATGAAAAATACAGAATTGGCGCAGACAAATATAGATCAGATTAAAACTCAGATTGAGGCCACCGGGCCAACTCCCGCTGAAACAGGTACCTTAATTGTGTCAAGTGATCCACCAGGCGCAAGAATTTATATTGACAACGAATTTAAATATGAATATACTGATACAGATTTCTTGGTGCCAATCGGCGATCACACCGTAACATTGAAAATACAGGATTATGCTGATTATTCCGGGAGTATTAATATAATACAGGACATAACAACCTCTTTTTCAGCGGTGCTTACGGCAATAATCCCTAAAATGCGCCTGACCGTTTGGAGCACGCCGCCAAATGCAAGAGTTTATATAGATGATGTATTTAAATACGAATACACTAATACAACATTCAGCGCGCCAGCTGGGTATCATAAGCTAACATTAAAGAAAGAAAGTTATAATGATTACACGGCAAATTATGATTATCCTGAGGGATCAGAACGCGCCGTTGAATTCGATTTAGCGGCCGGCGACGGACAGATAACCTATCCAATCAGCGAAGTTGAATTTGAACTCACTCCGACCGTAAGAACATACAACTGCTGGAAAGTAAATATTTCAGCAAAGAACATATATAGCGGCGAGGCATTAAACGCCTGGGTGCTGATTGACGACATTTATCAAAGCGGAACGACACCATTGGACGTTTTTTTAGTCGCTCAGTCAACCTATGACATCAAATTACATTTAGCTGGTTATCGTGAAGCGCAACAAATATTCACAACCGAGGCATTACCTTAATTGATATTCATAAAAATTAAACGGAGCTGATAAAATATGGCAGAACCCCCACCAATGGTCTTAACAATAGATATGGAGCCAACGGTTAGAACTTGGAATACTTGGGCTGTTACAATTAACGCCAAAGATGTTGATTCAGGCGAAGCAATCGCGGCCTGGGTATTAATAGACGACGATTTCCAGGGCTCAACAACTCCAATGGTTGTGTATCTTGCACCAAGCTCGACTTATAACTTAAAGTTGAGAGCCAAAGGATATAAACAAACAGAGCAGCAAATCACAACTGACGCTTTACCAAGCTAACTGATAAAATGGATACTGGAACAACCAAAGCTGAAATAATATTTGAACCGGCGTATGTTGATCCGTCGAGGATTATTCAGCCAAAAGAACCAGGGGAAATTACACCCATAGAACCGGCTGAAATACCAAGCACCGACGTTTATGTATCAATGGTTAAAAACCCTATAATTGAGGGCAGCCGTAGATTAGTTCTTAACATAGAAACCAACGGCCTTGATCCTTTCACAAATAGGATTATAACAATCGGGCTCCAGGATCCTTTAAAGCCAAATGAAATGCCAACAATTATAATGCTCGACGACGAAGCTTATATGATAAAATTACTTTTTACAATTATACAAGACGGCGATTATAATGATCTTGTCGGCTACGGCCTGAGCTTTGATTATAGATTTATTCTAATTAAGGCAATGAAATATAATATTGGTTGCCAAGAATTTTATAATTGTGGTTTAATAGATTTAATGCAAGCAGTCGCTCAGGGTAAATTTGCGTTTGTATATTTCCCTCAAAAGGCGTCAAGTCTTAGCAATGTAGCTAATTATCTATGGGGTTTTCCTAAAGTATTCCCAGACTTACAACTATTGAAATATTACGCCCAGGGCAATATGGAAAAAGTCCGAGAGTTTGCAGTAGATCAAATAGTTAGAATATTTGCTTTATACTCCCTATTTTACAGAATTATTTATACTAAATTTGATCAAGACACTCTGGGAACTTTAAGCAGCCCGGCTGATTTAGAAAACTCATCAACAAGCCCAATCACCTCTTTTTCCTCGGGTTCTGAAAGCGTGAGCGCTCTTTCTTCAGGTTCACCCCTGCCTGAAAGTAACTCTTTGCTGACAATTCCCGAGGTTTCTGATATAAATGTATTAAGCTGGAAATGTGATAAATGCTTGGCAGAATGGAGCGAAGCTCAGCTAAACGGATCTACAATATGCCCTATTTGCGGCGCGGAGTTGAAAAGAATATGACAGACAGCAAAACTTTTATAAAGATTACTAACAGAGATATATACCGGAAATTGTGCGGCATTGAAGCAAAATTCAACAGCATTAAGGGCACAATAAACTATCATAATTGGGCCATAGGCTTTATTGTATTGATCCTTATTGCATTGATCGGTTGTATTCTTTAGAATTAGATTGCTTCGCCTAATTTATCCATTGTGAAATGGAAATGAACATTTAACATTCTTGCGTCCTCGCCCAAAGTGTCAGCTGCGTCGGCTGTATCTCTGTAAAATCTAACTGCGAGAATATCCTCAGCTTCGAGCGCTGATCCTAAGATCTTTAATGTAAATGTTGTTCTGACTAATTGCCCGGCTGTGTGTGTTCCGGCTGAGGCTTTTGTTATCTTGGTTCCTGCGCCTGTTACGGCCTCGCCCGCTTTTATTGATTTATATTCAACTCCCCAGACAACAACGCCGGCGTCAACTGAATCGTGCAACCAATCAACTACAACCTCAATGTCGGTGCCGGATTTCCAGCGAAAGTAAGTAATTTCCTCGGAGTATGCGCTTTCCTCTGTGGTTTTATCAAAGTTTAATGTATAAAATAGGCCCTCAAATGTTTCGCTCGGGTAATTCGTAGCTGGTAATTGAATCCTGGCGGGATCTATTAATATATGCCGAGTTACTTGCGCGCCTGTTCCCAGCGTGATTTGCACGCCGACTGTTTCAAATCCTGTATGTTGTTCTACCATTTTGAATTATGATGTTATATTGTGGCCGATAACTGTTCCGGTTCCCTCGTCAAATATTGCGAGAACTGAATATCCTGTTATAACATTATTTATAATAATATTATTATCTACTTCTGCCCTGCCTAAATGGATTCCGTAAGTTCCCGTTCCCGTGATTGTGTTTCCAGAGAATAAATTGTTATCTGAATCTGCATAAACATAAATAGTTTCCCCTGTTGTTGGGCCAGATATAAAATTGTCTATTATCTTATTATTATCACTATTTGCACCAGGAAAATAAATGCAATAATTATAAATACTACTGATAAAGCAGTTTTTAATAGTTACATTAGAAACATTATCGCTGAATTCCAAAACTGAGCTCTTAGGAGCTTCAAGCCAGCACCGCTCGATCAGACTATCCGAGCACCCTGTAAAGTGAAATACTGGAAAAGGCGACATTGTGGCCGTTGTGCCTGTCATTCTCATATTGCTTAATTCTGTTCTCGTGCCACCGTCAAGATCAAAAACATAAGTATTTGCTGAGGTATGTTCCAATAAAGTAGTATATCCGGATCCCTGGATTACAACATTGGCCTTGTCGATTGTTATTGCTGTGGCTATTGTATAAGTTCCTTGCTTAATCATTATCAGCCCGCCTGTTGCCGGCAATGCGTCAACCGCGCTCTGAATATCTGTGTAATCGCCGGATCCGTCAGCTGCAACTATCAAAGCAGGCACGACTTTCTTAACCCAGAAAAACATACTCATAGACATCTTAACGCACACCCACGACATAAACCGTAGCTGTTTTGCCTGTTGCACAAATAAGATATATTTTAGTTGTTGGTAAATCCATCATCAGCCCAGCGCCGGCCGGGATCATAAAATTATTGGTATCTAAACCCGTCGTCAATGAATAATGAACTGCATAAACACCATCATTGTAAATTAGAAAAGCCTTAACTTCTTTGCTAAATGTAACAATAGTTTCTGACGCTGTTACGCTTGCTTTTTCCTGTTCTTCTTCCTGCGCTGTTGTTATCATACGCGGGAAAAAGTCAGGGGATCCGCTTGTCATTCTATTTAATAGATCCTCTTATTGGGCAAAGTCTGCCGTTTAATATCCTACGTCCAACGTTGCCTGTCTGTGTTCTCTGAAAGCTAAGCTTATGCGGCCCGCTTCCGTCTTGTTTTGCTCTTTCATTTATTCCCATTGTTAGATCAACTCCTTACAAATAATGATTTTAATGCTGCAATTATTCCCTCATACGCACCGATTGGTTGCACCCATTCTTTAGGAATTATCAAAAATTGCACGTCAATAGTATGCTCGTAAGTTTCGTCCTCATTCCACGCGCTAATTGTAATTCTCTCGGGTGGCCCGAGGATTTCATACATAACCGGGTATTCAAAAACGTGGTTATCGCCTCGAATGTAAGCGTCAATCTCAACCGGTAAAAACGGGTGCCCTTCGTGAAAAATACGAACCTTGACTAATCCGGCGCAGCCAGGCGGAAAAGTGATCCAAATGCGGTAAATTACTCCCTGATTAACCATAAAAGACGTGTTTGTAGCTTCTGATTCGGCCTTGTCGGCCGTCAATGTTATGTGTTTTGAGTGCAGCATAAACTATTAAAGAATAAGCATATATAAAAAATTATCGCTTTAAGCGCGCTTCTGGTATTTGAGAAAATTAACTATTATATAAGTCAATAAGCTCGCTATCGGCGTGTATTTTGGCGGCACATTTGCCAGAAAGGCCAGTATTGCCGGCACAAATATAACTAAGTTGTTGCATACGCTTTTCCATAATCCTATCCAAAAACTATATCCAGATTTCATAATCTTAAACTAACCTTCCGATGAACAAGCATTACATCTGCAAAGTTCGTTATCTAAACCATAACAAGCACCAGTTCCAGCTCCGGTTCCTGTTGACGGAACAAGTATTGTAGGATTATAAAAGCTAATTCCCCCTGTTGCAGGATTAACCTTAATTACATCAGCGAATTTTATTGTTCTATTGGTTGTATAATGCACATTAATACTAAAATATCCATAAGTAGGTTCTAACCTTAATGATAATAATGCTTTATCAGTTGATCCCAACGTTGAATCATTATTATAAAAAAAGAAATATATATCGTCGTCCTGAATTTCAACATAATGAGTGTTTTCATCAACATAAATCGTTTTATTTAGATATATAAAAGAGTTATTATCGACAACGTTGAATATTTCCGCGCTTGTGTTTCCGCCGAACATTCCGGTTAATTGCGAGCCGTTACCATACATAACGCCAGTAACGTTTAGATCATCGCGAACATAAGCGGATCCGTTAACATTAAAAGACGCATTAGTCCAGAGCTCGCCAGCCTGGGAGCTCAATAAGACTGATCCAATTAATAATGATGTGAATACTGCTGCGACTGCATAAATTGCGGCCCACCTTTTGCTTGATGATCCTAAAGATTTAACATTATCCAATAAAGGAATAATGCTCTCAGCGAACTTGGCCCAGGCAACTCTTAAAGATCCTCGGCCTCGGGTTGTTGCCATTTACTCTACAATTCCCTCGTCGAGTTTCTTGCGAGCCTGCTCTTTTTCCTTTTCGTGTTCGTCTGTCATAATATCAACTCAATGATTTCTTTAAGTTCTCTAATTCAGCCAAGCCCTCAACATTCGAGATCTTAACCTTAAAAAATGTGATGTCTGCGCCTGCTGTTTCAGGCAGGGCCCATATTTTAATAATATTATTCATTCCAAAAGTAGCTCTGAGATCTATTGACATAGTTTCGCCACCCCAGAGTTTAAATCCTTTAGAATTAACAACTCGATTATAAGGCCCTACAAAGTGATATTCGCCTGTTGCGGCCTCAGATTTAAGCGTTATGCTTTCGCCACCATAAAGTTTGCATACAAGTTTTGGCGCTGTTGTGCTCGGGCAATCTGTTAAATCAGCTTCCCAATGCTTCTCTGTGTCGGCTGCCATAATGGTAATATAAAAAAAGAAATATATAAACCTTTCGGTTTAA
>Ga0307928_10002857_pt1 | contig 13183 bp, 18 predicted proteins | sample AceLakmetagen232_FD_201815 | JGI IMG/M metagenome (GOLD analysis project Ga0307928, IMG submission 201815) | Saline water microbial communities from Ace Lake, Antarctica - #232 | ecosystem: Environmental > Aquatic > Non-marine Saline and Alkaline > Saline | place: Antarctica: Ace Lake... | reverse complement strand
AACGAGCATAGGGTAAACGAGCATAGGGTAAACGAGCATAGGGTAAACGAGCATAGGGTAAACGAGCATAGGGTAATCCCTTAAGGGTTAACCCCTAGGGTACCTTGGGCTGTTTCACGTGGAACAAGGATCGCGGTGACCCGTCCCCCTTTTTTTACCCCCCTTCTCGGCTGGCGTCGACTTAAGCCCTATTTCACACATTTTATGGGAGCCTGAACGAAAATGACTTCTTGCTCCTTGTAAAAGGCCCCCGGTTCGTGTACAAAGTAACTTGACTAAAAATTTTTAGCAAAAATACACCAAGAAAACACCCCTATGACGATTGAATCAATCGAAACCATCGAACCTGACACAGAAGAGCTACGCTTAGAGCTACGTCTTCGGATGCTCGAGGCCCAAGAGCAGGCACAAAATAACTTTCTTGCCTTCTGCAAGTACGTGTGGCCCGAGATGCTGATTGGCGAGCACCACCGTAAGATTGCCTCGGCCCTTGATCGGGTAATCTCGGGCGACTGTAAGCGCTTGATGATTGCGATGCCCCCTCGCCACGGCAAAGAAATTGCGCACAGTACGCCTGTCTTGACCCCGAAGGGTTGGACAAAGCATGGGATGCTCAAGCCTGGTGATCAAGTGTTTCATCCATCGGGCAATCCTGTTTCTATTTTGGCGGAATCCAAAGAGCATGTTGATGATTATCTTGTCACAACGTCTTCGGGCGAAACGATTCGTTGTCACGCGAACCATGAGTGGACAGTCTATGACCGTTCCCGCGGTGCGTGGCGCGTGGTGGAAGCCAAGTACTTAGCGACTAAGAAGCTTCACTCTGGTCCCGAGAACAAGCGTGGGGGCAGGTATCGGTTTCAGTTGCCTGAAATTATGCCATTAAATTTTGAAGAAAAGGTTTTGCCTCTTGACCCTTATTTCCTTGGAACGTGGCTCGGGGACGGGACAGCAAGTGGGGCAGACTTTGTGTATCACCCCTCGGATCCCGAACCGCGGATCGAGATTGAGCGTCGTGGTTTTGTTGTAAGCTCAGAGCATAGCCATGCCACCACAAGCGTGATCAAAGCTACGTTTGGTGGGCAGGGTATTCGGAAAGTTTTAAAAAAGCTTGGAGTTTATAGAAACAAGCACATCCCTGATATTTATTTGCGCTCTTCGATTGAGCAACGACTAGATCTTCTTGCAGGGTTGATTGATACGGATGGACACGTAGAGCGCACGACAAGTCGAGTTCGGATTGCCACTTGCTCTGAGTTTTTAAAATGCTCATTGGTGGAGTTGTTGACTAGTCTTGGTCAACACCCTTATGTGCATGAGCAGTTACCTTGTCTGAGCACCAGTGGTATTCAGGGCAAGCAGATTGTTTACTACGTTGGGTTTCAGCCTACTTTGGATATCCCAACACAGATACCGAGAAAGCGTGTGCAAAGGGTGAGCTTGTCTAGACGCGCAACAGCGATCACACAAGTGGAGTTTTTGCCAAACGGGGAGATGGGCAAGTGCATTCAAGTGGATGCACAAGATGGGCTGTATTTGGTTGGGACTACATTGATTCCTACCCACAACTCGCAGATGGGAAGTTTCTTGTTCCCCGCTTATTTAATGGGCAAACGTCCAACGAGTAAGTTGATTGTTGGGTCGCACACCGCGGAGCTCGCACAGCGCTTTGGGCGCATGATTAGAAATCTTGTGTCTGAGGATAACTATCGGGATCTGTTCCCCGAGATGGCGTTGTCAGCGGACAGTAAAGCAGCGGGTCGTTGGGATACAAGCGCGGGTGGCGAAGCGTTCTTCATTGGCAAGGGCGGTGCGATGACGGGTCGTGGCGGGGACGTGGTGATTCTTGATGACATTTTGGATGAACAAGATGCGGTGTCCAACACGGCGATGGAGAACACGTGGTCGTGGTACACCTCTGGACCTCGTCAGCGCTTGCAACCAGGTGGTGCGATTATTGTGATCAACACCCGTTGGAAGACGGACGATTTGTCGGGGCGCTTGCTCAGGCAACAAGGTCAGTTAAAGACGGATCAGTGGGAGGTGTTGGAGTTTCCTGCCATCTTGCCAAGTGGCAATCCTTTGTGGCCCGAGTACTGGAAGCTTGAAGAGTTAGAGAAGGTCAAGATGTCCATTGGTTTGCGTAAGTGGCAAGCGCAGTGGCAGCAGCAACCCACGGCGGAAGAGGGTGCGATCTTGAAACGTGAGTGGTGGCGCGCGTGGCCCGACCAGCATCCGCCCCCAGTGGACTACATTATTCAAAGCTATGACACGGCGTACTCCAAAAAGGAGACGGCGGACTTCTCTGTTATTACGACATGGGGTGTGTTTCACCCGACAGCGGACGACGGGCCGAACGTGATTTTGATGGGGGTGAAAAAGGGGCGCTGGGATTTTCCTGAGCTCAAGCGCGTGGCGATGGACGAGTACAGGTATTGGCAACCCGATAATGTGTTGATTGAAGCCAAGGCTACGGGCACGACTTTGCAACAAGAGCTTAGGCGAGTGGGGATTCCTGTGACGATGTACGCCCCAGGGGGTAGGCGCGCGGGGCAAGACAAGGTTTCCCGTGCGAATGCGGTGGCACCTATTTTGGAATCTGGAATGGTTTGGGCGCCCGACACAGACTGGGCGGAGGATCTGATTGAGGAATGCGCTGCGTTCCCCAATGGCGACCATGATGACCAGGTGGATAGCACCATACAGGCGCTCATGCGGTTTAGGTCGGGCAACTTCATTACTTTGTCCACCGACGAGCAATGGGGTGACACCAATGAAAAAGAAGTTGTACCAGAGTACTATTAAGGGATACAATCAGGCGAGGCATATCAGGATGCACAGGTGCGATAAGGACATTTCACGATGACACAAGAAGAACTTTTGCAACAGCAGTTAATGGGCACTCCCACAAGCGCTGCGGCACAGATGCGTCAATTTAACACTGTAAACCCTGCGCAATATGCAGCGGGTGGTCCAGTTGATTGGCAAGACTGGATGAACCAGACTTTGGAAGGCAGTGTGCCTTACTCTACTTATCAAGCCCCGTTATACGGGGGCATGGACCAATCTACTTTTGCAGGAATGCCTGCCTCAGCCCCTACCACATACCAGTACCCAGCTTACGGCGGGATGCCAGAGGATGTGTTCAATTGGACCGCGCCCCGCGTATCTGGGGGACAGCTTATCCAACCTGAAAGACAAGCCCCTGTACAATTTGAAGCGCCGTTGCCTTTTACAACGCCAGCGCCTACTCCTGACTTTGGTACTCCAAATGTTCCTACTGAAAATGTATTTGCAGATGCGATTGCTCTTGCGGATACTGCCCCTGAGACTAATCCGTTTATTGCCCCCGTTGCACCTGTCGCACCACCTACGCCTGTCGCACCACCTCCGCCCGCACCACCTACGCCTGTCGCACCACCTCCGCCCGCACCAGTTTACACTCCCCCATCCGCCCCTGTTCCTCAAGCGCCCGCCCCAATATATGCTCCACAGCCTGTTGTTGACCAAGGCAGAATAGATGCCGAAAGGGCAGCGGAAGAAGCGAGACTGGTTGCACAAGAAAACCAGCGGATTGAAGCTATTCGGGTTGCTGAAGAAAACGCACAAGCGGCTGAACAAGAGCGGATTGCGGAGGCGGGCAGGGTAGCCGAGGCCAACCGTATTGCCGAGGCCAACCGTATTGCCGAGGCCAACCGTATTGCCGAGGCAGGCAAGATAGCGAAAGCCGACGCAGATGCAAAAGCGAAAGCCGACGCGGATGCGAAAGCGAAAGCCGAAGACAAAAGAATTTCGGACGCTGTTGCGGCAGCTCTTGCGACAGAGCAAGAAAGAATTGCTCAACGAGATAGGCGAACCTTTAGTAACGGTATAGATATCACGGGTTCAGGCGGCAGTAGCTGGTATGGCACAAACTAATTAACGTTTTAAATAAAGAACAAGGTACTTAAATGCCCATTGATAAAAGCGTCAACCCCGCTCCCTTAACTGTTGAAATTGAACAGGAGGAAATGCCTGACATTGAAATCTACTTAGAGGAAGATGGCAGTGCTATTGTTGAGATAGGTGATGACGAGGAAGTAGGCTTTTATGATAACCTCGCCCTGATTATCGACGAAAGCGATTTATCCCATATATCGATTGAACTGATGTCTTTGTTCGAGGCGGATAAGTCGGGGCGCTCTGATTGGGAGCAAATGTACTCAAAAGGTCTTGACCTCTTGGGGTTAAAGATAGAAGAACGCACCAAGCCTTTCCGAGGCGCTGCAGGTGCAGTGCACCCGATGCTTACCGAAGCGATTGTGCAGTTCCAATCACAAGCATTAAAAGAACTCTTGCCTGCAGGCGGTCCTGTACGTACACAGGTAGTTGGCAAAGAAACGTTAGAAAAGGCACAGCAAGCCTCTCGTGTACAAGACTTCATGAACTACCAGATTACTTCTGTCATGAAGGAGTACACCCCTGAGTTTGACCAACTGTTGTTCTACGCAGGTTACGGTGGTTCGGCATTCAAGAAGATTTACTATGATGAGCAATTAGGGCGCATGGTAAGTAAGCTTTGTTTACCTGATGATGTGTACATCCCTTATTGGGGATCGAGTGTCATGAGTGAATGCCCACGGATCACGCACCGTATTGCGATGGACGCTAATGAGTTTCGTAAACGGGTGGTAGCGGGTGAGTACTTAGACACAAATGTCTCTCCTGTTGGTATGCCAGGGGACGCAAGTCAGATACGTTATTCGATTGACAAGCAAACGGGTGTTGTGGAATCGGGTTCTCCTGAAGAAGTGTTCTTGCTTGAGTTTCAAGCGGACTTGGACATCCCAGGTTTTGAGGACATGGATGAGGAGGGCGATTACACAGGAATTAAGTTGCCTTTTGTTGTGACCGTAGAAGAATCTAGTGGCATGGTTATAGGTGTTCGGCGCAATTGGGTCGAGGACGATGAGAAGCGTTTACGCAAAGAGTATTTTGTACACTACACCCTTGTCCAAGGCTTGGGGGCGTATGGCTTAGGTTTTGTACACTTGATTGGTGGCTTGTCAAAGACGGCTACCGCAGCGCTCAGACAATTATTAGATGCAGGTACTTTATCGAATCTACCCGCAGGTTTCAAGGCCAAAGGCGCGCGGATCGCGGACGATGATAAACCAATCCAGCCTGGTGAGTGGCGAGACATCGATGCGGGTGGCGCGGAGCTTAATCAGTCACTCTTGCCTCTGCCCTACAAAGAGCCGTCACAGACATTGATGACGTTGCTTGGGTTTACGGTTGAAGCGGGCAAGCGTTTAGCAAGCACTGCGGATATGCAAGTAGGGGAAGGGAATCAGAATGCAGCAGTAGGCACCACGATTGCGCTCTTGGAGCGTGGTTCGATGGTCATGTCTGCTATCCATAAGCGTATGCACTATGCGCAGAAGATGGAATTTGAGATGTTGGCTCGTGGGTTCGGTGAATTCTTGCCTGATGAGTACCCGTATGACGTGCCTGGCGCTTCACGATCCATTAAGAAGCGTGACTTTAACAACATGGTTGCAGTGTTGCCTGTTGCGGATCCCAATATTTTCTCAGGCGCGCAACGTATTACGCTTGCCCAGACGCAGTTGCAGTTAGCGCAAAGTGCGCCACAAATGCACAACATGTATGAGGCGTATTACCGTGTGTATGCAGCTTTGAATGTACGTGACATTGACGGAATATTACGTCCCCAAAGCTCCCAGATGCCTAAAGACCCGTCAACCGAGAATGCTGATGTATTGGACGGGATGCAACTTAAAGCCTTTGCGGGTCAGCAACATGATGCGCACATAGCGAACCATTTGATGATGGGCTTGTCTCCAATCTTGAGCTCACAACCCATGTCTGCTATTGCATTGCAAAAGCATATACTAGAACATGTACGCTTAAAAGCGGAAGAAGACACTGAAGCAGAACTATTTATGCAGTACGGCAGTGACCCTGATTTGATGATTTCTGCCATACAGAAGGAAGGCATGATTGCAATCAAGTGTGCCCAGGGTATGCAACAGGTTCGTGACTTACAGAATCAGTTATCGGGTAGTGGCGGTGGTCAGCCTGACCCAGTTGTACAGTTAAAAGAGCAAGAACTTCAGCAAAATGCAGCTAAAGACCAAGCGGACTTGGAGATTGACAAAGAACAAATTGCCGTGGACCGTGAGAAGTTAGCCCAGTCACAGCAAGCGACACAGATGCGCCTTCAAACGCAACAAAACATTGCTGATCAGCGTGCCCAAGTTGGTCGTGAACGTGCCCAAATCCTACAACAAGGTATGGAGAGACGAAATGCCAATTAAAAAAGGTACGAGCAACAAGGTTGTTAGTGGTAATATATCGGAATTAGTAAGAGACTATGAGAAATCAGGTTCAATAGGCGCCAGCAAACCAAAGAGCAAAGGCAAGGCTGTGAAGCAAGCGGTTGCGATTTCCTTGTCTACTGCTGGAAGACCTAAAAAGATGAAAAATGGTGGTGCATTTAGCACTGTTAAGAAACGTGATGGCAACCAGCCAGTTAAAACTTACTAAGGAACCTCTCATGCCCAACAGATCAATGGTCAAAAAGTCTTCTGCCTCTAAAGAAGAGCGTATAAAGAAGGCTCAAGACAGCCTGGCAGAAGCAAAACAGGAAGAGAAGGGTTTTATTAACCGTCTTATGCCTACAATGGGCAAAGCGGCAAGAGACCAGGCTCGTGCCGCTCAAAAAGAGCTAGACTCTTTGATGCCAAGAGAAAAGATGATGGAAGAAGTGGACCCATCTGAAGTGATTACGAAGAAAAAGGGCGGGATGGTCATGGCTCGTGGTCAGGGTAAAGTGATGAAGAAGCGTCCTACTCATCTTTATTAAGAATAAAAGCCTTCAGACAGTGGCTAGTTACTGTCTGCCTCTACATGGAAAAGACCATGCTTGAATTTGCAGAAGCAGTCCTGAAAGAGATCAGGAAACTGCAGCAGGACTCAGAGATGATTGTGTTAAATGGCACAATTTCTGATATGGAGCGTTATCGTTTCATGATGGGTCGTCTGGAAGGATTAAAAATAGTTGAAAACTCTGTTCGAGAACTTTTAAAACGGAGCCAACAAGATGATTTTTAACCCTGAAGGAGTACCTAGTGGAAGCTGAGAAAACGTTAACCGCACTTGAGCTCAAATGGCATCAAGAGGCTTTGGAGAAAGGTCCAAAACTCGATGATGCTTATTCGTCTAATGGTGATTTTGATCCATCTAAGATAGAGCAAGTGGTTATGGACCGAATTCCTACCCCTACGGGCTGGCGAATCGCCATTTTGCCTTACCGAGGCGCGGAAAAATCCAAAGGTGGCATCGTTTTAGCCGAAGAAACCCAAAAGCGTACACAGTTGGCAACAACATGTGGCTACGTTTTAAAAATGGGCAATTTGGCGTTTAGCGATGAGTCTAAATTTCCTAACGGACCGTGGTGTAAGCAAGGGGATTGGATTATCTTTGGTCGTTATGCAGGCTCCAGGATCACCATCGATGGTGGTGAGATCCGTATCTTAAACGATGATGAGATTATTGGCATTCTCAATGATCCTTCTGACATTTTGCACATGTAAGGAAAAATCATGGAAAACAAAGAACTAGAATTCTCAGTTGGGGATGATGAAAACTCCGCAACGGTGGAACTAACTACAGATGGTAGCTCGGTAGTTACAGAGGAAGTAGGAAATCAAGTAGAGGGCTCCTCAACAGGTAATTCTGAAGATGAATTAGAAGAGTACAGTGGCAAGGTCAAGAAACGTATTGACAAGCTTACTGCTCGTCTTCGTGAAACACAGCGCCGTGAAGCGGAGGCAATTAACTTTGCCAAGAACGCCCAACAACGTGCCAAGCAACTCGAAGAGCAGTTCCAACGCACTGATGTGGAGCGTTTAGGTCATGCAAAGAGTCGCATGGAAACCGAAACCATGACGCTTAAGCAAATTATTCGCAAAGCTCGGGAAGAAGGGGACTTTGACACGGAGACAGAAGCGCAAGAACGTCTGACTTCACTAATGTTTGATCAGCGCCAGATCTCGGCTGCCACCGCTCAGCGTCAAGCGCAAACCGCACAGTATCAATACCAACAACAGCAAGAGGCGCTTCGTCAACAGCAAGCGGCTCAAGCACCACGGCGCGCGGAACCCGACCCACAAGCAGAAGAGTGGGCAGAACGCAACCAGTGGTACGGTCAGGACGTTGCAATGACCCATGCGGCACAGGGAATACATATTCAACTTGTAAAGAACGAAAGATTTGACCCAAACTCAAATGAGTACTATGATGAGTTAGATCGACGCATTCAGGAATCTTTTCCACAAAAGTTTTCTAACTCGTCGAACCGAAATAACAGAGCCAATCGGCCCGTGCAAACGGTTGCGCCTGCTACCCGATCTTCGGGAGTTAATAGTTCCGCACGCCGCACTGTTCGGTTAAGTCCGAGCGCAGTTGCGATTGCTAAAAAACTAGGTGTTCCTCTCGAGGAATATGCCAAGTACGTAAAGGAGTAAGCCATGAGTGAAATTAACGTGCCAAAATTGAACCGCACCCCAAGAGCGATGGAAACACGTGAAAAGGATGCGCGCCGTAAGCCATGGGCTCCTCCATCAAGACTAGACGCACCACCTGCCCCTGATGGGTTTAGGCAGCGTTGGATTAGAGCGGAAATTAACGGAGCAGATGATCGTATTAACGTTTCATCGAAACTTCGTGAAGGCTATGAGTTGGTTAGATCTGACGAAAGCCCTGAATTCCAGTCTAATTCAGCAGAAGACGGTCGCCACGCTGGTGTCATTAGCGTAGGTGGTTTGTTGCTTGCTAGAATTCCAGAGGAAACAGCAGAGGAGCGCAAGGCATATTATTCAGCGCGAACGCATGACCAATTAAAAGCTGTCGATAATGAGTTGTTGAAGACGAATGCACACTCGTCCATGAAAATCAACCGCCCAGAGCGACAATCAAAAGTATCCTTCGGAAGCCCTACGGCTGAAGAATAACCCTATTAAGGACTTACAAAATGGCAAACGTCGATAAGCCTTTTGGTCTTAAAGCTCTTGGTAACTTATCTGCTACTGGTGGTCAGAAGCAGTATGGTTACACAATTGCAGACAACCAATCAGGCGCAATTTACCAAGGTGACCTTGTAACCGTATTTGACGGTGCATTGGTTCAATTTAACCCCGCAACTCACACAGCAGCAGTAGGCGTGTTTAATGGTTGTTTCTATAACGACCCAACCACACAAAAGCCTACATGGAAGAACTACTACCCTGGCAGTGTTAACGTTACTATTGGCGAAATCCAAGCTGATGTAATGGATGACCCTAACCAATTGTTCATTGTCCAAGCAGCTTCAAGCGTGACCCAAGCACATGTTGGCTTAAACGCTGACATCTCTGTCGGTACAGGCAGTTCAACTACAGGTGTTTCAGGTATGGAATTGGTAGGTACTCCAGCCAAAACTGCTGCCTTAAACCTTAAGGTTGTTGGCTTGTACAACGTCCCAGGCAATGCGTTTGGTACAAATGCAGTTGTTGTGGTCAAGATCAACGAACATCTCTATGGCAGCGCTGGTGTTGCCGGACAAGGAGCCTAATCATGGCAATTTCACGCGCACAACTGGTTAAAGAATTAGAGCCAGGTCTCAACGCCTTGTTTGGCCTTGAGTACAAAAACTATGCCCAAGAACACACAGAGATTTATGACATTGAATCATCTGATCGTGCTTTTGAAGAAGAAGTCATGCTTTCGGGTTTTGGTGAAGCCCCAGTAAAAACGGAAGGTGCAGGTGTTGCTTATGACAATGCACAAGAAGTCTACACTGCACGCTACACTCACGAAACAATTTCACTGGCTTTCTCATTAACTGAAGAAGCTATCGAAGATTCACTCTACGATCGCCTCTCAGCTCGCTACACCAAGGCTTTAGCCCGTTCAATGGCTACCACCAAACAGATCAAAGCAGCCTCCGTTCTGAATGGTGCCTTTACTACCTCAATTGGTGGTGATGGTAAGGCTTTATGCGCTTTAGATCACCCCACTCTTGGTGGTCCAGATCTGAAGAATGAGTTGACTACAGCTGCTGACTTGTCAGAGACTTCGTTAGAGCAGATGTTGATTGACATTGCATCTTTCACGGACGAGCGCGGATTAAAAATCGCGGTTCAAGGCTTAAAACTTTTAGTTCCAAAAGAGCTTCAGTTCACAGCGGATCGTATTTTGAAGTCAACGTTACGTGTAGGCACTGCAGACAATGACATCAACGCAATCAAGTCAATGGGCATGGTTCCACAGGGCTACAGTGTTAACCACTACCTAACAGACCCTGATGCTTACTTCATCCTCACAGATGCCCCTAATGGCATGAAGATGTTTGAGCGCCTTAGCATGAAGACTGGATTTGAAGGTGATTTTGACACAGGTAATGTACGTTACAAAGCCCGTGAGCGTTATTCTTTCGGTTTTAGTGATGCACGCGGTATTTTTGGTTCTCCTGGTACCCCTTAATCAGCTAAAAACTGAGGTTAGGATCCCTGCCCCCTCTTCGGAGGGGGCTTTTTTATAAGTGTGACAAAAAGACTAGGTTTGGGCTAAACTAAAGTCTTGAATAGAGGGCTTTGTCATGACTATCTGGATACCTATTTTATTTGTGTGCTTAGTGGGGGGTGGGTGTGAGTTTACCCAGGGTCAAGCAGGATACACGGAGCGAGCGTGCTTAATTCAAATTGAAACTATTTCTGTGCGTTTGCAGGCAGAGCCCATGGTGTCAGCTTTTTCTGGGGTGTGCTTTTCTTTTACGGGCACTTAGGGTGGCTTTTTTGTGCAAATGTTCATCATTATGGTGAATTCGGTGGCAATTTGCGCATAATACAACACACTTCTTAATTTCTTCAACTGCCTTAGCGTAAGAACTATTTTTTACCAAGGCATGTATTTTCTTGTTTTCAGGCTTTCGGATGACATGGTGGAAGTCAAGTGTGGCAGGGTGGTTAAACCCGCAGTTGATGCACTTTAGTGTTGCTTTGAACTCTTGCCAACGTTTTTTGGCTAATATTTTAAATAACTTGTTTCTAACAATACACTCATCTTTGTTTTTTAGATAATACTGCTTGGAGTATTCTTTATTTTTTTGCCTTCTCACTTCTGGGTCTTTGTATGGCACTAGCTCTGCCCTCCATGGTGTTTAAACGCCAGTATAAACTGTTTTTGAAACCCCAAGGTACGGTTGGTTCATATAGCTTAAAGCCCATAGATATAAGGCTATTGGAACTCGCAGGGTTATCTGTAGTGTCTGTCAGCAGCCATTCCCAGTTTAGAGCACGGGCTTTGCGTATTCTACATTGTATCAAGCGCTTTTGTAACCCGTTTCCTTGGTAAGCATCAAGCACTCCCGCTCTACACATATAACCTGCGTTAAACCACCGTGAGGATCTAGTTAGCCCTGCAAAACCAACAGGCTTATCCTGCTCTGTGTAGACAATCCACCAGTGCCCGTGGTCCACGTCAATTGGTTCGTCACTAGGGAGGCATTTGGACTGTAAATACAGGAGGACTGTACGTACATTAGGCACTCTTATATCTACTTGGCAGATTTTAAATTTCATGTGTTTCCTTGCCTTATTTATCTTTGATTATAATAAGAGTTTAGTTGCTTTAACACATGGTTTCGGTGTATAAATACAATAACACTGGGGACACTCCAGTTCTATAGACCGCCCCAGCGGACGTTGCAGAGACTATAGAACGATGTACTGCACATACAAGGATTTATCATGGCAAATACCACATTTTCTGGCCCAGTCACTTCGACAAATGGATTTATCGGTAGCGTTACAGGTCCTGTTGTAGCAACCACTCTTTCAGCCTCTGGCGCTGTTATCCTTTCAGGCTTACCTACTAGTGACCCTACTGTTGCGGGTCAGCTATGGAACAACCTTGGCGTTTTAAACGTATCAGCAGGTTAATGGCTCTTAACTTACTAGGAGCTCACCATGAGTTTTGCAAGCAATATTTCGTCAGTCAGTAAGACTGCAACTGCACAAGCGGTCAATGGTCGTTCTCGTTTGGCGGGTGTGTATTTTACACACTCGGCTACTCCTGCTACGCTTACTTTAAAGAGTGGCGGAACAGGTGGTACGGTTTTGTTTACACTGACCTCACCCGCTATAGCAGGCTCTCAGGATATGATAATTCCTGACAACGGCATTCTTTTCACAGATGGCATCCACTTAACATTAAGTAGCACGCAAATCACAAGTGTTACCTTGTTATTTGTCGGTGGCGCTGCAGCATAATGCCTAAAGGCATAGGCATCAAAACCTCTGTTAAGTCAGGCAATTTTCGCCCGACTAAACAAGGGGCGGGCATGACCAAAAAAGGGGTAGCAGCCTTTCGTAAAGCAAACCCTGGCAGCAAACTACAAACTGCAGTGACTGAGGATAAGCCCACAGGGGCTCGCGCTGCGCGGAAAAAGTCTTTCTGTGCGCGCTCCGCGGGCCAATCTGAGAAGTTCCCCAAAGCAGCTAAGGATCCAGACAGTCGTCTTAATCAATCACGAAAAAGATGGAAATGTTAAACCATGGAAATGATGATATGGAATCTTGTACTCTCCTCTCTGGTGGGTGTTATGATTTGGGTACTTAAGGAAAAGTTTGTCGAGCTTGATCGCTTGGGTATTTTAATAAACAAGACTCGTGAAGAGATTGCAAGAGAACACATTACACGGAGAGAAGTTAGAGATGACATGGAAAAACTCATCCAGAGGTTCGAAGACGGGTTCCAACGATTGGAGTCAAAAATTGACCGACTGGTGGAAGAAAGAGGCCACGCAAGAGACCGCTAGATTAGGTGTTTTAAGTGGACCGAAGAAAGATAAGAAGTACCCTTTGAAAGAAGAATTTTTAAAAAACTTGAAAGCAACCAAAAGGAGTTAATCATGGCTGGTCGTGGAATGGGTGCTGCTACTAAAGGCGGCGGAGCAGTAGGTAGTGGTCCAAAGAACAAGATGTTGGAAACAACGTCAAAGACAACAGGTCCTATGATGATGGCGAAAGGCGGGATGACTAAAGGCTATGCAGGCGGTGGCATGATGACTAAAGGTTATGCTGCAGGCGGTGCTGCAATGAAGTCAAAAGGCGCTGCAATGGGTGGTGCAATGAAAAAGAAG
>Ga0307928_10002856_pt1 | contig 13185 bp, 26 predicted proteins | sample AceLakmetagen232_FD_201815 | JGI IMG/M metagenome (GOLD analysis project Ga0307928, IMG submission 201815) | Saline water microbial communities from Ace Lake, Antarctica - #232 | ecosystem: Environmental > Aquatic > Non-marine Saline and Alkaline > Saline | place: Antarctica: Ace Lake... | reverse complement strand
GTTAGTTTTGCTTGGATTAAATGTGTATTCTCTATTATATATATTGGATTAGATTATATTATATTATATATATTCAATTAGATTATATTCAATTATATATTATTCATTATTATATATTATATTATATATATTGTAGTTATATTATATTAAAATAGATACATTTATATATACCATTATATTATATATTATTATTAAGGAAACATTATTAAATTAGGAGGAAAAATGACAAACTTAATAAAAATACAAAAAAGAGAACCATTCATAGAGTCATTACTTTTTAAACAACTTAAAAAGCAAATAATAAATAAACTTACTAAGACACAAATGTAATGTAAACTGTAATAATATATCAGTATAAATATTAACATTACATTACATTGGGTATTTACTACTCAGTAATAAAAAACAAACAAGGAGGAAAAATGGGAATAGGAGTATACTACAAAGTATTTTGTAGTCCAGATGAATTAATGGATTGGTGCAATAGTAGTGAAGCAGATTACAATGATATAATATCTATCAACACCTTTAAAAAAGGTGACCAATATTGGGAAATTTGGTATTGTTAATCTGGTAAGTAACATTTAAATACTAATAAAATATTCAGTATAATAGGTTATAAAAATGGAAAAAACAAAGAAAAAAGAAAAGGACAAAAAAACAAAAGCAAAACAAAAAGATGATGGAATAATAACTATCGGATTATATGCTTTATTAGGGATATCCTTAATATGTATGTATTTATTTGATGGTATAGCATTTTTAGCTAAATTCTTAGCTAATGTGTTTAGGTCAATATATAATTATATTAGACCTAGTTTAAAAGTGGGTGATAGAAATGCAAGCAAAAAGACCAGAACTTAAATTTTTAATGAAAAAAGACAGTGAAGATAGATTTAGGACTAAATATTTTCCAAAATGTTTAGGGACATTTCCAGATTGTCCAAAATGTAAAGAAGATTGTAGGTCTAATGGAAAATTTATAAGTCCTTGTGATTTGTGTCCTTATGGTGGAATGTTTAAAGGAGTTGTTCCTAAAATTCCTAAAAAGTCAAATCCACATGCAAGGAAAGCAACATGATAAAAACATTATATATAATTGCTTTGATTGTTACTTTAGTAACAATCTTTTTTTCAATAATTTATTTTATAAACCAAATAATTGATAGAAACATTTATAAAGTATATTAAATTCATAATTAGTATAAATATAATATAATGGAGGAAATTAAAATGGCAAAAGAAGAAGTTAAAAAACCAAGAGTCAAAAAGACAATTTCACAATTATCTGATGGTCTTGGATGGGTTAGTTTCACAAAATTCCAATTGGATCAAATTGGTATTAATCCAGAGATAAATACAACTTCTGACTTAAGAAAACTTGTTTTTGGAAAGTTAGGAATTGTAGCTAGAAAACCTAAGGAAGAAAAACTAAAGGTAGAAGCAAAAAAGGAGTAGAAATACTCCACTTTTTTATTTTTTTACACTAAACAACATTTCCATATATTTTGGATCTAAAACAGCAGAAGTTACTCGCACTTTTAAATCAGATATGATTTAGCTGGTTGGGTGAGAATAAAAATAAAAGGTATAAAAAAAATGAGTTGGACAAATGTGATACAAAATAGAGATCTTAAATTAAATAAATGGAAAGAACAAAGAAATAGATTTTATAAATGTAATCCTATTTTATTTGAAATGCTTAAAACTTTAAAAGCTAGAGAAACAGCATTTTTGGGAGATTCTACTCAAGGAGCATCTCCTGTTAGATGTGTAAAAGCACATCAAGTAGGATATTTAGAAAGAAATTTTAAATCATATAATTTTTATAACAGACCTTATAATGTGTATATATCTTTAGCATCATTACAAGGAATTCCAATGTTTTCTTTTGCTCCTGTTATAAGAAGAAAACAACAGAAGGAATTTAATGTTGATTTTAAGAAATATGTTTATGATTATGATCTTGCTTTTGATTTTGAAGGTAAAGCATCAAGAAAATTTGGTAGAGAAAAAGAAATGAATTTTTATATTTCTATATTGGAAGATGAAAATATATCTTATGAATTAATAGATGAAAAAAGAGGTTATGAAGTTATATGTGATCATAAAGATATTTTTAATCTTTGTTGGAGGCAAGTAAAATTATTAAAATCAAGTTTTGATGATTATAATATTCCTTATGTTTTAAAATTTAGTGGTGGTGGTTTTCATATCAGAATAATGGGTAAATATTTACCTAAAGGCACCAGTTGGGAGGAGAGAGTGAGTTTCTGTAAGGATTTTGCATCCAAAATCCAACCAATATTTGCACTTTCTACCCTGGATATGTCTATATATGATTTAAGACGAGTATTTAAAGCACCTTATAGTATTGATATTAAAAGTGGATTAGTAGCATTACCATTGTCTAATTTTGAATTTGAAAGTAATAATATGCCAGAAGATTATGATTATTTATGTGATCCTGAAAGAATTATAGATATAAAAGAAAAGATTAAATTTAGAGGATTATTAGAAAGAAAAGGAAATAAAGACAATTTTAATAAATATTATGAAGAGGTTATAAAATGAGAAAATGTGCAAAATGTGGTGATGAATTAAATAAAGATGAAGAAGGTATTTGTGATGATTGTGATAGTGAAGGACATAGTTTTTATCAACAGAGGTAAAAAATGAAAGATAATTATAGATTAATAATAATGTGTATGACTATAATAGTTATAGTTTTTGCACTTTGTATAACTATTTATCTTGTATCTACGAATGGGTATAGTATTTTTATTAATACAAGTATGGATAATAATACTTTAGAAGCAATTAAAATAATGAATAGTACTGGTGTTTTTTAAATGAGATGCTTTTATTGTGAAAAAAAGTTTGATGTTTTATCAAAATGTGCTGGTGGTTGTGGTAATTATTTTTGTTTAGATTGTTTAAATAAATTTGGATTATGTAAAAAATGTGCACAACCTATAAAATGTGATGATGTTGTTAAACCAAAACAAGTTGGTTTATTTGAAAAGAAGTATAAAAAAAGAGATATAAAAATTACAAAACAATCAGAACAAAAAAGTTTATTTTAGCTTCGAAATATTTATAAATAGTAAAATATTATAGATATATATAGCAAAATGAAAATTAAAACGGACTTTAAAAATGGACAGAGTAAAATTCTCATTATTAATTCCGATTTAGAACTTGAAAAATTTAGGATCATGGTTAATAAAGGTATTATTTTAGATTATGAAATATTACCTGTTTAACACTCCTGGAATAAAGGAGAAATAAAACAAACACGGAGGAAAACAAAAATGCCAGAAGAAATGGAAGAAGTAAGTATTGATGACTTACAAGATATTGAAGTAGGTCAAGGTATTGACTTATCTGAGTATGAAGGACAGAAAATAGCAATTGCTGAAATAGAAGTTATTTCTGTAAAAACACCTTATGATGAGACAGGTACTTATCATGAGAAAGAAAGATTTGACACTAAAGTCTTAAAAGTAATGACTGATGTAGTAACAACTATAACAAGTAAAGATGGTAATGAAGTTGCAATAAAAGCAAGTGAATTATTTAACTTGAAAAAAACAGAAGATGGTAAATATGGTATATCAACTTCAAAAAAAGCAAAAATCAGAAAATTTATGAAAAGACAAGAAGTAGAAGATGTTAAATCTTTAATAGGAACTTCAGTTCTCATAAAAAAATACGAGTCTAATGGAAATACATTCTTAGGATTTGTAACAAATTAATTTATTTTTGGAGGGAATTTTCCCTCTCATATTTTTTAAAAGGGTAGGTATAAAAAGAATGAACATAGAATATCTCGATTTAATTTTATCAACTTCTATGACTTTAAGAAAAATGAAACAAATAGTTCTTGAACAAAAAAAGGGTAATTATAATATGCGTCCTCAAATGCATATAATAATAGTTTCACCATTTGGAACTTTTAAATCTTCTATAACTAAAATGTTAGAAAAGAAATATAAAAAAATGATATATCCAATTGATGATTTTACAAAAGCATCTATAGAAGGAAGTATTGGTAAAGATGGTGAATATGTTCCTTCACTTATGATACATTTAGGAGGAAAATTACTTATTGTTGATGAATTTAATAATTTAGACAATTTTGCACAAAAAGCATTACTTGGCGTTTTAGAAAATCAAAGAGTTAGTAGAGTTTTGGGATTTAAAGTAAGAAGACCTTTTAAATTTAAGAATAAATTTGGATATTTTAAAATAGAAGATAATATAATACAAGGAGGTATGTTCTTTAGTTGTATTGCTTATGCTATGAACTATCCAATTTATAATAATTCACAAGAAGCTAAAGCATTGTTAAGTAGATATAGTCCTCTTTTTATAGAACCAACTATGCAATTTATGTCATCAAATACTAAAGGTGAGTTTGATATAACAATAAATGATTGTTCAGGAAATATTGATAGTATTATAATTAAAAAAGAATGTTATGCAAAATTTCATGAATTATATTATAGATTTATTAGAGATAATAATTTAGTTCCTGATGATACAGATGATTATGGATTTATAAGTAGAATTTTATCAGATATTGTTAGACTAAGCATTTATAATTATTTATCTAAAAATGAAGTTGAAGGAAAATTAGTAGAAATAAATGATGTTAAGTATTTTGAAGAGATGTTTCCTTATATACATACATTAATTCAACAATATATGAATCCTACAACTAAAAATAAATACTTTCAATATAAAAAATTACTTAAAGATTATCCTGATGAAAATAAAAAGTTCTTTTATACTAAATTAGGAATAAGTAGACAAACATTATATGAATATGATAAAAAAATGGAGAAATAAAAATGAGAAATATACTATTTAATGACAATTATCCTAAATTACATAATCAATGTATGGCAAGACTTATCGATTATAAAGTTTTAAATGAAAATAAATTAAATGAAGAATTTATTAAATATGATTGTCAAAAGTCTGATGGTACTTTGTATAAATTAGATAAAAATACTAATTATATATTGATGTATTTTATAGGTGATAAATTTATTCCATTTACGACTATTAGAAAATACAATGACAAAAATATTAAAAAGTGTATGGAAGGATTAACAAAATCTTGGATAATAATGGTGGAAAAAAATGGCAAAGACTGAAAAAGATATAGAAGAAGGAAGAGAATTAAGGAATACTTTAAAAAAGTATTATGGTTTTCCTCTTACAAGTGTATGGAATATAGATTATGGTAAAAATGCTTTAATGTGGGATCCTCGAGAAAGAAAAGCAGAAACCAATAAAAGAAAGTTAGATAAAAGAGGTCTTACTGCTTTAAATGAGAAATTAGGTGATGCTTTTGGAATGACTTATAGAAGTTGTAGAGGTAAAGATGGTGCAAAATCACATAGTATAATGCCTTATGATTTAGCAGAAAGATGTGTTAAATTTTATTCAAATAAAGGAGATACTTATTTATCGCCTTGTATGGGTGATATGGCTTGGATGACTGTATGTTATCATTTAGGTTTGAATTTTATAGGATATGATGTTAGTGAAAAAAACTTTGGAATTAATGTAGAATTAAAAAAGAGATTATTAGGTAAAGGAGATCAAAAAATATTAATATCTAATAATGTTAAAATAGATTTATATAATCATAGTTCAGAAAAAATGCCAGAAGTTAAAGATAATAGTGTAGATATAATAGCATTTTCTCCTCCTTATTGGGATATTGAATTTTATGGAGATGAAGATGAACAATTAGGTTATAACAAAACATATCTACAGTTTTTAGCTGGAATGAAAAGATTAATTAGTGAATGTTTTAGAGTATTAAAACCAGGAAAGTTTTGTATTATAAATATAAATGATTTTAGAAAAAATGGAGTATTTTATGATTACCATATTGATATAGTTAATATAATGAATGATTTAGGATTTATTAGATGGGATACTATTATAGTTAATTGGCCAAGTTGTATAGGACAAGCATTTATAACTAGATTAGAGAATAATAAAATGATGGCAAAGAAACATGAGTATGTTATAGTAGGTAGAAAACCTGGTTTTGTTTTGGATGAAAAAATTAGTGAAGATATTATAGAAAATAATACTGATTTTACAGATGATGAAATTACAGAGATTATAGATGAGTATGACGGATTAATAGATGAAAAAAAGGCAATAAATATATTGGAGGAAAGAAAAAATGGAAAGTAAAGAATTAATTAAAGAGTTTGAATTAATACAACAAAGAATAAAAATAGTTAAGAATAAAATGGACAATATTTTGAAAGAAGTTAATAAAAAGTTAAGGATTTTAAAGAATAGGAAATTAGGTGATTTTGAATGAAGCATCAATTAATAGGAGAACATATATTTGCAACTTTAAAATTATGTAATCCAATTAAATTAAATGATTTGGAATATATTGAAGATTCATTGGTTAAATCTTGTATAGCAGCTAAATGTAAAGTTTTAGATGTTGTATCACATCAATTTTTTCCAAGAGGAGTGACATCAGTTTTACTTTTAGAAGAAAGTCATATATCAATACATACTTATCCTGAATATAGTTCAGCATTTGTAGATATATTTACTTGTGGAATTACTGCAAAACCTGAGGAAGCATTAATTTCTTTAGTTGATTCTTTTAATTGTAATTATGTGAACCAAAAGAAAATATGTAGGAATTAATATGGTTAAATTAAAATTAGATGATGTAACTGAATTTAAAAGATTAATATCTACAGTTACTCCAATAATGAAAGAAAATAAAATAATATTCAATGATACTGGTATAGCATTGTATGGTAATGATGTTTCAGCAGTAAGTGGTTTTGTATTAAAAATATTGAAGTTTGTATTTACTAATTATGAACTTGATAAAGATACAGAGATAATAATGAATGTAGAAGAATTATGTCAAATACTTAAAGTTGCGAAACCAACAGAAAAAGTAGAAATATATACTAATAAAGAAAATAGTAGGATCCACATAGATATATATAGTAAAAATCTAAAGTCTTTTGTATTACCTTTATTAGAAGATTATAATGAAGGTAGGGTAACAGATGAAGCAGTTGATAAAATACAACCTAAATATACATTCAATGTAAGTTTACCTTATTACTCTGAATGTGTTGGATTATTAAGAACTGTTATGAAGTCAGAAGACACTATAACTATATTTAATAAAGATGGAAAATTATCTTTGTTAAAAGGTGATAAAATTGGTAAAAAGGCTAAAGTTGTTTTGGGAGATACTAAAGTAAAAGAAGAAATAGTTGCTAAATTTAACTCAAAATTCCTTGATATTATATCTAATATGTCTTCAGTATCAAAAGAAGTTAAAATTGGAATTGATAATGATTATCCTATGAAAGCAACTATTGCTATAAAAAATAAATTCATATTGAAATATTTTGTTGCACCTATAGTTGATAACTCAGAGGTTGCTACACCAAAAAAACCTAAAATTGAGGTTGGATAAAAATATTTATATACTGAATTATATTAAGTATTATCATACAAAATGGCAAAAACACAATTTTCACATTTAGGAGGAGTAGCAGAAGTATTCACTGATCCAGACTTAGCTGGATATATAACTAAACACTTTTCATCATCTGATTTAGATGGTATTGTATCTAATAAAAGTATGCAAAAAAGATTAGAAGTATTAAATAATGTACTTATAGGTGCAAACTTTCCTTCTTCTTTTACATCAGATGTGTATAAATCACAAAAAATAGATTTTGTTAATAGATTAAGTGGATATTATCCAGGTAGAGTTAAACAACAAACAATGACTGAATTAGGATTTAAGAAAAAAGTGAAAAGAGATAAAAAGATTAAATATAAACAACAAAAAAAGAGATTAAAACAAAAAAGTTCAAAAGGACATACTTATTCAAGAGGTTATAAAAGATGGACAAAGAAAGAAGAATATATTCTTAAATCTTATAAAGGAAAGTCAAATAAAGAAATAAGTACTATTCTTGCTAAAAATACAGGAGTAAAAAGAAGTATAAGTTCAATTAAAAGGAAGAGGACAAGATTATGAAATTTAAAAAAATAATTATAGAAAGTCTTAAATTTATAGGTATGTGGTTATTGCTTTCAATAGGTGTTGGTTTTGTTGCTTATGGTATAAAACAACCTTGGTTATTCATATTAGGAGTAATATTAATACCTGTAATGTTAGGTCTTAGATTTATATTGGAGGGAAAAATAATGGGAAAAAAAGAATTAAAGTTAGATAAAAAATTACCATCATTTGATATAGATAAAATATTAGATGAAGAGATTATTACAAAAAAAGAAATAACAGTTGAACCTGTTATTAAAAAAGAACCTGTGGTTGTTAAAATAGATACTAAAAAAGATATTGAACCAGATTTTGATTTATTATCTGCTAAAAAAGAAATAGATGTTTTAAAATTAAAATTAGTAGAATTAGAAGATTATGAACAAAAATTAAAAGAAAGAAAGACTTTGATAGAAAATAAAATAAATGGTATAAAACAAAAAGTTTTTGATCAATTGTGAGGGTATGAATATGACAGATGTAGTACAAAGATCACCAATGACAGGTATAAATGATACTTGGGGATTTATTGGTGGTATATGGGAGTTCCTAAAAGCAAATTGGGGTTATTTTTTATGTGGTATAATAATTATAGTTTTATTCATTGTAATATATATATTATTTGTAAAAAAAGAAGAAACTGACAAAGAGAGAGATGAACCAGGATATCAATTATATAAAGCAACTAAAGCTAGTTGTGAATTAAATGCAAATCCCAAATTTATAAGAAGGACTTGGAATTGGAAAACCCTTATATGGTTTATACCACCTTTAACTCCCTTTTTTTGGCTTACATTTATATTAAAAAAAGAACATAGTATCAAAGTATTAAATCATAGAGAAGAATTAATTGGATATTATAGAGGTCATTGTAAAAGTATGGACGGAACTATTAATTATTTGTTGTATAAAAAGAAAATGTTAATATTTCTTGAAGATTTGTTTATATTAAAAATACCACTTCAATTTGATATTAAAAAGAAAATACATAGACTTGATAAAAACAATAAACCATTAATGGATGTAAAACATAATTATATTTATGATATGAAAGAAGTAAAAATTCCTTTGAATGAATTTTTAAAAACAATGCCTAATAAAGATATAAGGTTACAAGCTACTTCAGTAGAAAAAATAGGTATTTACTATTATTGTCCAGTATTTTATTTAGGTGATGAGACAACTATAATGGATTATAGAACTCTTATGGACGGTGCAATAGTTGATAATACTTACCAAATAATGACTACAAGATTACTTAATATTGGTGCAAAACAAGCAGAAAAAGCAATGCTCCATAATCCTGATTTATTATATGGAAAATTAAGACCTGAGAAAACTGCAGAGGAAGAAAAACTAGACCAATGAGATTAGTTGCTTTTATGATACAACATTATTTTAGTGTTCCTTATGATAATTTTACAGCTAAAGTAATGTCAGCAATTTCTTTATTTGAAGTTGTTGATGCAAAAAAAGAAGATATTAAAAAAGTAAATTGGATTAAAAATAATACACATGATGATGTTTTAGTTAGTATGTGGAAATTAGACAAATCACTTAATAGAGATAAGGGAGAATTTAATACTGTATCAAATAAAAGAACTTATTTTAAAAATGAATATACTGAAGAAGAAGAACTTAACTCAGAACATAAAGTGACATTAGATGATCATCAAACTTATCATTATCTTTGTGAAGCAATGAATAATATACATAAAATAGTTAGTAGAAATATCAAAGGATATAAAGAAGAAATGAAATTTGATGATTTGCCTGATGAAGAACAAAATGAATTGGAGTTTTAAAAATGAATGATTTACCAAAATTAACTAAAAAAGATTATATGGTATTAGAAAATATTAGAATGCAAAATATGAGAGCATTCAATTCTAATGTTACTTCTTTTTACCTTCAAGAAATGTATAATTATATCAAAGGTAAAAGAGTTTGGCGAACATCTATAATGGGTGAAACTAGAAGTGGCAAATCTGAGGTGGGCTCCACAATAGGTATTACATATACTAAGTATTTTAATAAACTTTTATTACAAGGTCATTTTGATGATTTGGATTTATTTGTTAAAGATAAATTTAGCAAAAATGAATTAAATTTTAAAGTATATAATGTTTGTGCAAATCAAAGTGTTTATATACAAAGATTAAGAGAAAGTTTAAAGACAAAAAAATTATCTTTTGGTCAAATATGGCAAATAGATGAGAGAAAAGATAAAATAGGTGGTTTAGGATCTTTTAGTGAACAATTAGAATTAAAAAATATCAATAATATTATTGCTAAATTTATGCAAAGTGAAATATGGATTTCACCTGACCAATTAGAGAATAGAAATGCACCTTATGGATTATATTGTTATCAAAAAGATGAAGTCAATAGAGTTAATTGGTGTCTATTGTATAAGATTGATAGAACAGTATCTTTAGGAATAAATTATACTTTTATGGGTTGGGTAAAAATACCACTTCATAAAAATGTTAAATTTAGGTCTGATTATAATGATGCAAAAGATGAATGGATAAATAGAGAAATTGAAGGAAGTTCTGATGAGAGAATGTCTTTAAGGAAAAAAACATCTGTATTATTATCTAAAGATGAATTTTTTTCAAAAGGTCATTTTTCAGATAATGGTAATTTTGTTTTTTCATTATCTAAATCACAACAAATATCTATATTAGAAGATTATATATTAGATGGAAAATCACAAAAATGGAATGAGCTTGAAATGTTTAGAATAATAGATGAAGCTCGTATGATTGTATTAAAGGAGGCAATTACTGATGGAAAATAACAGGAAAAATCCGATAATAAATAGTGATTTGAATAGATTTATATTAAAAGCAGAAATATTTGGTGTTGGTTTATCTTCAACAACTGTTGAATTAGAATTATATCAATTGGATATATTAAAATTAATTCAATTCAGTGAAAGATGTAGTAATGCTTATTATCAAAGAATGTTCAAAAGATTTTTAGATAAAATAAGTAAAATAGTTAAAAATCCTAAAATTGATTATAATAGAAAATTACCAAGGATATATTTAAAAGATTTGGAACATTGGGAGATCGCAGATATTAAAGAGGAATTAAAATGAGTTTTGGAGGAGATATTTTAAAACAAACATTGATAACTACTATATCTTCTATTTTTTCTTTATTAGTAATATCAATAATTATTGGATTTATTGCATATTTTATAATTATGCAAATAAAACAAGGATTACCAACAAATATATGGGATTTAATAGGTATATAAAATGTATAATATGACAATAAATTCAACAGTTAGTTGTTATGAGAAATTACACTATTGTATGGTTTATGTTAGGGCAAATCCGAATTGGTTTCTGCTTGTTATTACATTATTGTTTGGATTATCATTAGGTTATTGGGCAGGGTGGAAAATATGGAAAAAATAAATAAGACTAGATTTATAATTATAAGTATATTATTTGTTTTGCTTATCATATCTATAGTTTATTCAGATATTGGACTCCATGATGATTTTACTGCAAATGAAGGAACAGGATATGATAGTATAGGTTGGGTTTCATCTACTTTTGAATATTATATAGAAGATTATAATTATGATGATATGATTACTTGGGATTTAGATCATGATGGAAATGTAGATTTAGTATGGATTAAAACAGGTAAATGTTCTGATTGTTTAACATATTGGGAAGATTTATCTGACTATTGTACAGGAACTTGTGGTAGTGGTAATATAACTTGTTCTTATCCATTAGCAAGTCCTGGAACTACTTTAGGATATATAGATGACTCTTCAGTAATACATTCAGATATAAGAGCAGTTAGTTATTCTTGTAACGGTTCTTATGATTTTGAATCTCATAACATAGATTTGGGAGTAACTATTGGAGATTATTATGTTATAAATGACCATTATTATGATTGTGGTAGTTGTAATTGGAAATATTCTGATTGTGATGATTATGATTATAAAAGTGATGATATGCTTTGGTATACTGATATATATTCAAATATTGCTTGTTCTGTAAATACTGAATGTGATAAAGATAAAGACGAAGTTTATAGTTATTCAAGAACAGGAAGTTTAAGTTCTCCATGTAGGACAAAAAATAGTTATTCTTGTTCTAATAATATAGATTGTTTAGTTGATATATGTTATTCAGATAGTAAATGTGGTATACCTATGGGTGGTTCTACTTGTAATGATGATTATGATTGTAGAAATAGAGATTGTGAAAGTTCATATTGTAGAAATTGTATAGATGATGATGATTGTTCAGGAGATACTCCATATTGTGATGATGATGGTAGTGCTCCAGGAACAATAATAGATTATGATTGTGGTTGTTGGAATAGAAATAGTCCTAATATGTGTGATGAATGTTTAAATGAAGGAATATCTTTTCTCTGTGATTGTGATAATGAATGTGATAGTGGTAGATGTGATATTGTATGTTATGCAAAATTAGCAAATGGACAACCTTGTGATGAAAATAGTGATTGTATAAATAATGATTGTGATAGTGGAACTTGTAATTTTGATGATCCTAATGTTGATATAGATGTTCTACCTTTATATAAACAAAATTGTACTGATGATTTTGTTGTAGATATATCAGGAAGTTCTGCAGATACAGGTGATAATATTTCTTTATCTTGTTTCTCATATACAGGTGGAGTATATTATGATGATTGTATTTCACAATCTATATCTGAATGTAACATTAAATGTCCTTATGCAAATTGGATTGTAGGTGATTGGGATAATTCTTTTTCTTTTAATATGGAGGAAGGAAAAGTTTTTTATCTTTTTGTTAAATTAGTAACTGATTATGGTAAATTAGATACTAGTAGTTATGAATTATGTAATTATTGTTATCCAAATTTTTGTGGTGAAACTTGTGATGATGGTATTTTAAATATGAATGAAATAACTATTGATTGTGGTGGAATATGCGGTGATTGTTCTAATGGTATACTTGATTATTTTGAAACTGAAATAGATTATGGAGGATATTGTGGCACTTGTGATGATGATGAAAGAAATTATCAATGTGGTGAATATTTAGAAACAATAAGTGATT
>Ga0307928_10002855_pt1 | contig 13185 bp, 20 predicted proteins | sample AceLakmetagen232_FD_201815 | JGI IMG/M metagenome (GOLD analysis project Ga0307928, IMG submission 201815) | Saline water microbial communities from Ace Lake, Antarctica - #232 | ecosystem: Environmental > Aquatic > Non-marine Saline and Alkaline > Saline | place: Antarctica: Ace Lake... | reverse complement strand
TCTTTTATTGTTGGTTCTAATACGAATCCGCCATCGTATTTTTCGTATTTTGTATTATCATCATATTCTTCTTTTAATCCTGTCTTGTGGCATATTACTTTGTATACATATGCCGCTATCGTTGTTGTTAACCACTTGTGGTCTCTCTTATCTTTATCATTCATGTATTCTTTGAATGGATCAAAGAAATTACTCATATATTTGAATAATTCGTATGTGACTTTCACATCGTTTTCGTTATATTTTCTAATTAGATGCAATTCTTCCTTTGTCCATTCGCATTTGTTTAGAATTTCGTAATCGAAATCATCATCCTTATAATGCTTTAATTTAAAGAATTTAGCGAGATTACTTAATGATTTGCTCTCATTTTGTATTCCTAAAAACTGAGCTCGTTTCTTTGCTATCACTAAAGTATCAAGTATCAAGTGGTATCGTAAATTAATCCCTGCCCTTATTAACACGGGGTTATCATAATCTTTAACGTTATGACCTATGATTACCCTGTGTTTATTAAAAAGGGTTTGAATCGCTTGTATCTGCGTGTACGTGTAAAAGTGGTATTTGTCTTGTTCTACTTCGTACATACTAATAGTACGAAAAACATCAGTGTTACCACTAATCTTATTATTCAAAACCTTCGACTCAATATCATAACAAAGAATTTTTCTCGCCTCTTTTTATATCACATTTTTTACCATTCATAATAATAAATTCTTTTCTATATTTTTCTTTACATTTAGGACACAATTCAATACCTTTATTACTTGTATCTCCACACCTAAAAGCTGCAACATCGTCTTTATTTCTCATCCAAACTCTACATCCTAACATTTTAATATCCTCCTAACTTTGTTTGTATCATATAACTTTTTATTCTAGCATTTTATTTCCCATTTTTTACCACCTATTTATTTATTAATATCTAATAAAGATAATTTTTTTAAAAATATTAAACTATCTAATATTAAACTTTTCATTTCCATTTTTACCTCATAATAATAAAATGGTTCACATAACACTTATTATGTGAACCAATCAAATAAATTATTTAATCTCCCGAATTGAATAATTCGTATTAAATTTATCACCTATTTTTAGAATAGATAACTTTATTGTTAATGCTGAATCTCTCTCTCCAATAACTGCTTTAAGTTTAGTTTTTAATCTTGTACTACAATTATTAAATACTACATCTTCAACTTTTTCGCCGTTTTTCTCTAAAACATCTGATTGAAACTCTTTCTTCATCTCTTTCTTACCATTGAACTCTTTTTCGACATCTTCAACTCTCCAATTAGTTATTAATAACTCTACTGGTTTATCTTCTTCTAATTTAATGAAGTTTCCACTGTCTATTGCTTCATCCCAATTTATTGTTGTCATTCTTTGCGACCTCCTGACCATCACGGTATCCGTGTAAGTCTTGTCTTATTAATGACTATAAATATTTTAAAACCATTCTTTAATGTTTCCTTGTTCTAACCGTTTATTACAAATATCTACATATTCTTGAGATATTTCAAAACCTATAAAGTTTCTACCAAGTTGGTTACAAGCTACAGCAGTAGTTCCTGAACCCATAAAACAATCTAAAACTAAATCTCCTTCATTAGTATTATCTTTAATGATATTTCTAAATAATTTAACAGGTTTCTGAGTAGGATGCACCCTATTTTTTTCTTCAGCAATAAATCCTGCTTGTATAACTAAATATTTTTTTATAGATAATCCTTTTAAATTAGTCCAAGCCAGTTCACACTCTGAAAATGGATAATCTAATTTCATATTACCTATTTTATCCCATACAATCCACCTAGATTTAAAAGGTAATTTATCAGTAAAAAAATTACCACCAAAAATAATAACTTTTTTACCAACTCTTAAAATTTCATCAAAAACTTCTTTGCTAGGTGTTTTACTATCCCAATTATCATCATATTTTTTTGCAGAGTTTGGAGATGAACCAAATCCTCCAACACCTTTATCAGCATTTATTCCATAAGGTGGGTCTGTTAATACTAAATCAACACTATTATCTGGCAATAATTTCATTCCTTCTAAGCAATCCACACAATACACTTTGTTCAACTCTAATTTTTCAATCTTTGTTTCTTCCATTTTAATTATTTTTATATTATATATAATATATTATAATAATATATAACCAGCTTTATACTTAATCAAAGTACCATCTTTAGTTAAAACACCAATCATATCAATAATATTTGATTTAGGAAAATGATTAATGATTTCATCCAAAGGAATAAAGTGCTTACTAGTATTCTTTTGGAAGTACTCAACCAACTCAATCCTACTAATTTCAACCTTTTTTTCTGATAAATCGCACCTAGTTTTTTTCTCCGATTTGGATTTGAAGTTTCTGTTATCAAACAGCAAAGAAACACCATTTCCATTTTGAGGATTTTCGAGAGGTGCGTTTTTTTTTGCCGTTTTCTCTAATATTAGCTCTACCCCTGTTTTATCAGTGTTATAGAAGAAATCACACCTAACACTAAAATTGTTTGAAAAAAGTGGTTTATTACCTTCTTCCGGATTTTGTATTATGGTAAAAACCCGTTTCTCGAAAAACCGTTTCGCACACTTTTTTGTAGCACTTCTTAGTGTTAGGTGCGAAGGCAGTTTTATCACTGCTTCAATCTTTGAATTATTAAGCGAATATATATTGTTTTTTCCATGATTTTTTTCACACGTTAAGAATCCTAAATCTATTAATTGTTTTAGTTGTCCGTACCAATGTGTTTGGCTTTTGCCTAAACCTCTCATTAAATCGCTTATTACGAATTCGTCTTTCCAATTACTTTTCCTTATATGATTTAATATATTTATTTGATTACTGCTTAAACCACTAAAGGTTGCTCCTAGTATTGTGTGACTATACTCTTTTGCTATTTCATAATCATCAAAATCACATATTATATATTCTCTTTCTTTTTCATCTTTTACTATATACCGTTGTTTTTGGTGTAAATGAGCACTACACTTGATGAGTGTTAAGAATTTTGTGTAATCTCTTCTACTTCTAACATCATTTATTGGTATGTTCATTGCTTTCCAATCAGCGTAAGGTATTAGGAAATGATACTTTTTTAGTTGTTTTAAGGCATCCCTGATTTTTCTTATATCTATTTCGTTACTTGTATCATCCCCAATATTTATTGTGTCTTGATAATTAAGTATGTTACCTGTTTGTAAACCGCTTGTGTCCATTCCTAGTACCCAAGACCTATTGTTTAATTGTATTTCTATGAATCCTTCCGCTTGATTGCTTATGAATACTGGTTGTCCTATTGTGGATTTATCTACACTGGTATTGTTTTCTGCTCCTTCTTCATCTTTTACTTTCTCTACAGTTTTAAGTGTTAATTCTCCTTCACTCATCCAGAGCCTTAATTGGCTCGTGGCTTCATCCATTCCTTGTAATTCTTCTATGAATATGATTTTACCATCCATATTTATATCTGTTAAATAATTTATGGCATTCTTTGTTATACGGCTTATTACGAAGTAATCCTTGTTTTTTTCTCCTGTTAATTGTAGTATCTTCTTTGTCATATATGTTTTTCCACTGCTTGAATCACTACTTAGTATCACGTTTTGACTCATTGGATCACTGTTAATATTCCATCCTGGTGTTCCTGTCTTGCTCGGGAAATCTTTTGAGAGCATTAATAGGAACATTAACATTTTTGTATCATCTTCTCCTATTATCTCTTTGTCTAACACATTTTTTATCTCTTTTAGTATTGACTTGTTTTTTAGGAACTTGTAAGCTTCTTTGTTTTTTTTCTTGCAGAACTCACATAGACTTGTATTATGTAGTCCTGCTTGTTCTGCTAGCCCACAATTCCAGAATATGTTTGGTTGAGCTTGTACCCATTCTACCCATTGGATTGCTTCTTCGTAAGTGAATTGTTCCCCTATCTGACTACATTTAGAAATATAATCTTTCATTATTAATTGTTGTGATTCAATGCTTAATTCGTCATTACTCATTGCTATTGCTAATATTTGTGCCCCAGTGCTTCTTTGTCCCCTGTCTAATCCTTCCCTGATTCTTTTAACGCTTTCAAGATTAATATACCCGCCTTCTTTTGTTAGATTAATTTTTTGTAATTGTTCTACATCATCATTCTTTGCGTTTTTAATATAGTTTTGTAGATACCCTGTGAACTCGTACACGCTGAACTTGAACTTATTTATCTCACTTGGGTATTCTACTTCTTCTATTGTCTTTATTTTAACTCCTTTTTCTTTGAATTCCTCAGGTTTTATATATGTCTTATAATATACTTCCTCTTCTTCTGTTACCTTGTTATAATATACTTTACAACCCCCACAAACCCTTAATAACCTGTCCTTATCTTGTAAGTCATCAAAGTTGATGCAGTTACTATCTATTATTTTTCCTGCACCCCTTAAACCCTTGGCTACTCCTGCTTCGTCAAGTATTAGGTTCCATAACCAGAACCTTATATGTTTAAATGATAGGTTATAACTTAGTGCTTCTGTGAACATTTTTCTTTGTTCATCATTTTTGAATTCTGGTTTATCAAAGTATGTCTCGATATGTATTCCTTTTCTACTGCTGATGAATATATTAAAAGCATAATTACGGCTTTTTAGAACATTTATTATTTTCTTGGTTATCTTATAATTTGCTGAGAAACTCTTAGCATCTAACTCGTAATGAACAGCGTTGCTTGGCACGGTTATGTGGTCGTATAATTCTCTCTTGTTTAGGTCTTCTCTTTTTCCGGGAACCCATTTTTGTTGTTTATCACTGAAATAATTTATTGCACCGAACAAAGGGCTTATACTAACATTTTTTAGTTTTTCAATATAACCCTTTTGTTTATTCACTTTCACGAGCCTCTTTTTGTTTTATCTTGATTACTCTACTCATTGGTATCGTGATTATGTTTTCAGAATTTGTCCTAAACATTACGTGTGATAAACCTATTTCTATTATTGTAACATATATTGTTTTTTTAGAATCATTTTCATCCGTGTATATTAGTAAATCATCCACTCTTATTACCTCATTGTCTTAATACTATTTTTTATAAATTAATTATTTATAAATTTTATTAAGGTGTAATATATATATTAAAGTATATACTTATTGTGATTCAAACTCTTTTTTCCAATCCTCTGTTACATTAATAAATGCTCCTGCTATTCCTAAGCATTCTGTTCCCGTGTTTAAGAAGTGCTCTTTTTTTATCTTATCAATTAATTCGTGTAAGCACCTTTCACATATCATTATATTATCGTATTCCGTCATTTCTTCTTTTGTTGTCTGGTTCACATCATACTTATCATATAACCATTTGTTAAATATGAAACGGTTTAATCCGTACATTTGTCCTTCACACTTAGGACATGTTAATTCTTTCATTTTTTTAACCCTCCAGTAAAAAAAACTTTTTTATTATTTATTCAAGTTAAAGGAGTAAGTTATTAAGAGAATCAGAATTTAGCACGGAGGTCAATCCAATGTATATATTTTGTTTTCTTAATAAGTGTTTTACTCCTTTAATTTCTTGAATTATTCTTGTTGTTTGGTGGTGTTTTTTATCCATTCTTGTAATTCGAAGTGTTCTTTCAGTTTTTGTTTTAGGTCTTCACTTGTTTCGAAGTATAGTTTTACTCTGTCACCTGTTTTGCCGTATTCGTAACTGTTTTGTTTTTCTTTTTTTATTATATGTATTTGTTCATCAACCATTTATTTTACCTCCTCATAAACTTTTTTTTATTAAATTATTAAATATGTCTTTGCTGTATCCTTCATAAGACTTGTTTATTAAATCGTTCTTATTACTTATTTCTTCTGGGTATGTGTCAAATAACCATTTCTCGTATAATTCTTCTATCTCATCATTTAAGTTAATCATTTTGGTGTCACCTTCACATCTTGAATGATACTTTTAAATTCTTCTCTGTTAAGTATTTCATTGTCTAATTCTTGCATAAACCTTTTTGCATCGCTTGATTCTACATCGCTTGCTATTATTATTGATATCTTCATTTTTTATCACCATTTAATTCCTGTTCTGCAATAAACCTTATTGATTCTTGTTTTATACCTATCTTTTTTTTAAGCTCTAATATTGCCTTTTTTACTTTTTTATTTGTTACTTCTTTACATCTTTCACAAGCATAAGAAGGAGGAGTATAATCAACAAATATATTATATTTATTAATAAAATTCTGTCCTTCTTTCATTTCTACAACATATATTTTATGTTCTTTCATTTTACATTTCCTCCTCATCATTTTTTATTTTGTGGCATTCTGGTATTGTTGTCCAACCATTTCTTCGTTTCTTAAATGCCATGTTTAATAATTGTTTATGGTATGGTTTTACTCCGTATGGTGCACATCTCATCTTTTTTGACCTCCTTTGTTAATCTTTTTTGACTAACTTATACCTATTATTAAATAACACATCTTTATAAATCTTTTGATTGGTTTATAAATCCCTCATTATAATAAGACCATAAGGCTTCTAATAGTAATATAAGAAAGAAAAAATAAAGAAAACAAATATCCTTTATAAAGTAACTGAGAAGTTAAGAGCTATTTAAGGAAGTCAAGAGCTATTTTAGCAGCATTATCCCAAGAAAAACTCTTAATAACTTCCCTATTATTAACACCAATCTTCTTAAACTCTACCTTATTATTATACACTCTCCTCATAGAACACTTTAAATCCTCCAAATCAGGCTTATACCAAGATATCTCCTCATACCTAATACCATCAACAGCAGAAACCAAAGAACCCTTTAAAAACAAATTAGTAAGTCCCACGAAATCGGTTTGTCCACCAAAAGGAGTGGTAATAATAGGTAACTCAGAAGCCATAGCTTCAGCAATAGTTAAACCAAACCCTTCAGCCATACTAGGAGCAACAAAGCAATCACCAAGATTATAAAACGCTGAGAGTTTATCATCATTCAAGATATCAATATTAAAGAATAAGTTCTTATGTTTCTCGGTAACACCTATTTTTCTAAGTTCATCATCAAGATTCCAACCAGCATCATTATATACACCATTAATCTTAATAATCATTTTAACAGGTTCTGATTCTTTGAATTCTTCAACAAATGCCTTAATGCAGTATTGTATTCCTCCTCTATCATTGATACCGTTTCTCCATCCCTTATTAGCTATGAATGTGAACATTTTGTTATCTTTTGAATCAATACTTCTTTTCTTAAACAATTCTGTATCAACACCTTCAGGAACAATCCTAATCTTATTCCAATCGTTAATATTAATATCATAACCATCTATTTCAATATCTGTTAATTCTTTCATAGTATTAAGAATTGCATCTTTTACATGTGTTGAAGGAACCCATATTTGTTTAATGTGTTCATCAATTAAATAATTAAACCAGAACTTTGGAACCTTATCTCCTTCCCAAACCACGAACTGAATGAACTCATCATAATCATGCCAAATAAGAGGAGCGAATTGTGGCAACCCAATAAAGATACCAACATCACATTTTTCAGGCTTATCCTTAATACTCTTAAATAACCAGTCAGGACAACCAACCTCCCAACCAGCAGGAGCATTAGTATCAACATAAACTTTATCATATCGCTTCTTTAATGCTTTACTAAACTGTTTAGTATGCTGTGCATAACCAGTTTGTCCGAATACATCACCTATAATACTAATCGTTTTTTTCATTTTAGTTTACCTACCATTTTCTTATTATATTTAGTAATAAAATCACCATATTTAGAGTATAACTTTTTATAAAAATCTCTTAATATTTCTTCGTTACGACTTGCTAATTCTCTATAATTACTTATACGGTCACCACCACTAGGAGTCATTATATGAATGTTTCTCGCTCCTGTATCAACCCATATTTCTCCACCTTTACTTATTATTTGTAATGATAATATTTCTTCTTCTCTGAAACCGCAAGTAGTAAAGTTAGTAGCGTACCATATATCGTGGTCTGTATGAATGTTTCTCCTGTAAACTCCGCTGCTACGAAAGTGTTGTGTTGGTATCCACTCATCTGTTATGTAATCGTAACCGCAATCATCACCTATTTTAATAATTGTGTCACCTTTTACTTCTAAATTGTTCATTAATGGTTTAACATATTTAGTGTCTCTTTTCCATCCTACTTGTGCAAGAGGAGGTGTTATCCCTGTAGCAAACCAACATTCTGGTTTCTTCCTTAATATTTTTATTAATCGTTCAAGGTAATCTGGTTCACACAAAGTATCGTCATCACAGCGACACATGTATTCGTTATCATCATTTTTTATGCTCCACTTAACCATTTGGTTTCTCATTCTACTTATACCGTTACTATGAGTATTTCTTTTTATCCATACTCCGTGTCCTTCAATTTTTAACCTGTTTATAATATATGTTATAAAATAGTAATTAAGTAACGGTACAGTGCTTGAGTCATCAAGAATATAAATATCATAATCTTGATATGTTTGTGTTCTAAGACTTTGTAATAATCCAAATAGTTCAGTTGGTCTATTCTTTGTGCCTATTAATATACTTATTCTTCTATTCATCATTTCTTTTTCACCTGTTTTATTTTACAATGTAAACAACCACAATTCATAGAATTAATAGCATTAACAACAATGAATCCCGATTGTTCAATTAAGTGTTTCCAACCAGCTAATGTGAGAACATAATTGTGACCATGACTCATGAATCCTGGATCACAAGGAACACCAATAATGAGGTCACCATCATTCTTAATAACTCTTTTCATCTCTATTAAACAAATCATAGGACTAAGAGTATGCTCTAAAGTATGACTACTAAAAATTATGTCAAAAGAGTTATCATTAAAAGGTAATTCGTGAGCGTCACCAAGAATTATTCTTTCATCTTCTCTCTTAATAATATCGAGACCTGTCCACTTAGCCTTTACCATATTTGTATTACTTGTTTCACAACCTATATCAAGAAAACTTTTATGTTCATCATCAATATTACAGAGTTTTAAAAAACTAAAAGTTATACCAAGATGACCATTAATATCATTAATTGATACGCCATCACGTTTTAAACCATACTCACCAGTATATTTTATTAAATAATTATCCCACTTATTCTTATCCATTTTTTTTAAACACCATTATTTTATCATGAAAAATAAAGTTTTCAGGAGTATCAATTAATATGAATCCTTTACTTGTTATCTTATCAAGCCACCACTCTCTATCCTCTTTAATAATATGAGTTGAGTCAGAGTCAAGATGAGGGTCACCTATTACTGGGATATTAACTAATAAGTGTTTACCACAAATATTCTTAATATTATCAAGAGCATTATTAAGTAAAGTATAAGTTAAGTGCTCTAAAACATCATAAGCTATTACTAAGTCATAAACCATTTTTTCTTTTAATGGATCACAAATGTTTTTGTGCAACACATTTATATGATGAGCATTTCTTACAGCGTACTCACTCTTTTCATAACCAAAACTATTAACACCTAAATCATTCATTATCTTAACTCTTTGACCAAAACCGCAACCAACAAATAATGTTGTGCTTGGCTTAAAATATGTACTCCAACTAATACAATCCATATAATGTTTTCTCTCAAAATCTTTTCTACCATCAAAGTATATCATATCAGGAACATCATTTAATAAATAAGTATCTTTTATAATTTTAGGTATCTTTAATAACTCGACTTTTCTAACAGGGTACAATCCGAGTAAGTGATTATTCTTCCATTCTTTCATAAAATTAAGTGAATGTATTTGTAAACCATAATCAATGTTCTCATGATACTTCTCTATTATTTTTGTCATATTCTTAATATATCCCATGTGCCATATCTCGCACATACCAAGATTAGCGGTTTTATCATAACCAACTGTTAATTCATGATTCTTACCTATGAATCTTATATTCTTTTTATTCTTAAATAATCTATTAACCCAAAAATGAGGTTTATGTAAATCGTCTTCGTAAGCAAGGTTATAAATGAAGTGATGTCCCATTAAAGACAAGCAATCAATACCGTTCTTTTCTGCTTGGTTTATCATAGTTTTTAGTTTAACACAATCATCATCCAGGATTTCATCAGAATCAAGGAAGAGTAACCAGTCACCTGTTAATAAATCTCTTAACTCATTTTTTGTTTTAGTGAAATCAAAATCTGTTAATGAATACTTATACCTTTTATCTTTTAATTGTTTCTTTTTAACATATTCTATGCTACCATCATTTGTTCTATCATCAAATATTATTCTTATCTCATCAGCACACTTCTCTACTTGATGTAGTATCATTGGTAAAAATTTTAAGTCATTATAACATCTTATTCCCACGCTTAACTTCATTTTATTAACCCCTTTAACACTTTTTTAAGATTGTTCTCAAAATTGTTTGGTTCTCCTATGTACCAAGTATTACTCGTGTTACATTGTTGTGGTTGACTAAGTTCTGCTTTCTTATATATTATTTTGCTCTTAGAATTTGTTTGTTTAATAATTGTTTTAGCTACTTCTTTTGCTGTCATAGGGTAACCAGTTATCTTAAAATATTCTCCAGTTTTATAATAATCTTTATCAAAAATGATTTTTAATAATTCATCAATAAAAGTATCAATATATAATGGTGGTAACATTTTTTTGTCATCACCATAAATGATTAACGGTTTATTATTCATTGCTGCTTTTATCCATAATGGTATAACTCTTTCTTTATTATCGTTAGGACCCCATATTGTTTCTGGTCTAATAATTATTGATTCAACATCGTAACATTCATAGTATGCTTTGCTTATTTCTTCCATGAATTTTTTACCTGTAATGTAAGGGTTATGATTGTTTGTTCCTGCTCTACTACTACTAAATAACACTATTTTAGTTTTATGTTTTCTACAATACTCCATTACTGCTATAGTATTATTAATGTTTTCAGTCATTAATTCTGGGTGCTTAATCACATCTCTTATTATACAGTTACTCGCACAATGAATTATTAAATCATAATAGTTCAAATCATATTTTTTTATATCTGATATTTGTACTCCATAAGGTTTATCAATACCATATACATTATGAAATAATTTAAGTTTATTATATAATGCTCTCCCGATTAAACCTAATGCTCCTGTGATTAATATGTTCATTTTACATTCACCATACTTTCAAATAAAGAAGTCCATTGCTTCATTACTACATCCCAATCATAATACTTAAGAACTTTCTGCCTGCCAACCTTGCCAAGATTAACTCTTAAATCTTTATCATCATAAAGTTTTTGTAAACACTTAGCACCATGATTAATATCCATAATACCTCTCTCAACATTCCAAGAACCAGTAATAGTCCCATTCGCTAATTCAGCATCAAACAATTTTTGGTTCTTCAAGTTCTGATTAGAGTAATTAATAGTTTCAGTTCCAACAAGTCTAACTGGTAATCCACACTTCCCATCTTCGATTAATAATTCATGTGTGGTCGTGTAATTCGTCACCACACTTGGAATACCACAAGCTGCTGCTTCAATAGTTGGAACACCGAATCCTTCACCACTAGTAGATAAGAAGAACACATCCATTAAGTTATAAACCTCATTCATCCTTGACTCAGTAAAACCATTAAAGTATTTCATACCACTAAACACTACTTTATTATTTAACTCATAATTTTTAATTAACTCTATTAATTGGAATGGTTGAGCTAAATCTTTAGGGTCAGTGTGCAAGAATAATATTACATCATCTTTATCTTTAGCGAAGATACTAAAAGTTTTAATTAACCTATCCAACATTTTACGACCTTGATTTCTACTAACACAACCAACAACGAATTTACCTTCAAGATTATACTTCTTTCTCAATTCACCTTTTTCTTTTTTGTTTAAAGGATAATAATTTTTTGTGTCAACAGCGTGAGGAATATAAAGTGTTTCTAAACCGTGAACATCTTTAACTTGTCTTTGACCAAACCGTCCCATTGCTACTGAGTAATTAAACTTTTTAAGAATATCTTCACATCCAAGTGGTAGTTTTCCTCCTCCATCAGACGGGTAATACATTACACTATTACAACCACTAATATCTTTGTTTAAATAATTAGCTTGCATTAACATAAACGTGTCAAGTAGTACAAAGAAGATATCTGGTTTTATAGTTTTTATTCTCCACTCAATAACATCACTACAATAATGTTGTGACCCTTGTCCGAGTATGTGAAAATCAAGTTTTTTACCATCAGTAAATGTTACTCCTGATTCTAAGTCTTGACCGAGGTAATTATGTCCCATATAATATACTTCGTATTTATCTTTTGGTAATCTATTAGCTATATTCTTAGAAATTGTACAAAAACCAGTACACGTAAATGGGCTGTCACTCATTATTAATATTCGTATTTTTTCTTTCATTCTGTTTCACATCCACTTTTATATAATGTTATAGTATTCCCACTTATTGTTATCTTCATTTTGTTATTTAAGAACTCTTTTCCTATCTCTAATGGTAATGATACTCCGTAGTGTGGTGTATCTTTTGTTCCACCAATTCTTCTTATGATGTGATAGTTCCAACTGTATTTCTTGGTTTTTTGGTTTCTTAGATTTATTGGAAATAACATTTTTATACTTTTTAATAATTTATCTCTTTATAAATCTTTTTGTGTTTTATATAATATTAATAAAAACATTTATAAATAACTATATATTTATAAAAATATGATAAGTATATTTAAAAAAATATAACCTATATAAAATGATAATCAAAAATGATATACCAACATGTATTATTCAATTAAGAATGAAACACGAAAAAAGTAAGAGTTTCACAATAGAAATGAGCAACATATCATTACAAGAGTTATATAATATATTTGTAGATTCTGCAAGCAGATTATGGAGGAAAAAAAATGCCAAATAGAGATAAAACTGGTCCACAAAGTGAAGGTCCAAGAACAGGAAAAGGATTGGGTAATTGTGAAGAACCAAAAAAAGAAATGCGTCAATTAAATGATGACGAAAAAAAGTTGATAAATAAATCATTAAACAGGTACGCTAAAGCTAAAAAGTATTTAGAATACCAATTAAAGTACTATGATTTAATGATAAACGAGGGATTAGAACAAAACTTTATTGTTCAAATGACTAAAATGAAACAACAAA
>Ga0307928_10002854_pt1 | contig 13205 bp, 18 predicted proteins | sample AceLakmetagen232_FD_201815 | JGI IMG/M metagenome (GOLD analysis project Ga0307928, IMG submission 201815) | Saline water microbial communities from Ace Lake, Antarctica - #232 | ecosystem: Environmental > Aquatic > Non-marine Saline and Alkaline > Saline | place: Antarctica: Ace Lake... | reverse complement strand
CAGGTCCGGAACCTATGCTTGCGATTTTTGGCTGATCTTTTGAATTTATGATTTCTAAAATTTTATTCTTTAAAAAATCCTTTCGGATTGTATTTGACCTCCAAATGGGCGTGCTGGATGTGTAGTTATTTATAAGTTTTTGAAAAGAAGATTCTCCTAGATACTTTCCATTTTCATAATTGTAATCGTATGTATAATTCATTGCTATATAATCACCGGCATACCCAAGAGGTTTTGTATATACATGTCTGTTTAATTCAATCGGTCCACCATATAAATAACATAATTTGTTAATGTAATACTTTTTATATAGGCTATGCTTATCACTATCAAAACCACTTACTGTTTCCCATACTTTGTTAAAATGCAAATCGAATTTTTTAAACGCGGCGTTTTTTTCTTTTTCTAAAAAATTGATCTGTTTTTTTTCATCTGGATTTTCTTTATCAAAATTGTCAAATTTAGCCTTTAAGCGCTCTGTGTACTCTCTAAAATCTTCTGTTAACGTAACAAATTTTTCATCGTGAATCTGTGATTCTAAAGATATATCTTTTAATATCTTTGTATCTTTTTTAACCATATCAATTCACCTTTTTTACCAAGTCATTATCAAAACAGATTCGCCAGATCATTTTATTTAATCTTTCGGCGTTTTCTTTATCTTTTTCGCTAATTGCCTCATGGCCATATGGATCTACGTCTCCGACCCACGTACTAGAGTCATCAACTGTACTTTTTAATCCATGTGAATTTATGTCCTGCTGGGTACCATGGACGATTATACCTTTTGGAGCATATCTTGAACCCATTATTTTAACTATCAAATCTGCTGTTGAGATAGATTGTGTACCGCAACGGTCTTCTAGCGGTACATCAGTAGCGCATATTACGATATCTGGCTTCAGGCCAACGAGCGCTCTCATTGCTTCTTTTTGACAATATACAACTTCATATTCATATTCGCCATATGGTTCAACCAGCGGCGGTGGATATTCATCAGAATCTGAAATAGGTAAAAGATACGGCATCCAGAATTCTTTTTCAATAAAAAGTATCTTTGCTTTTGGCACAACGTCATCTCTCCGCTTTACATCAACTAAAGTAACGGGGATCACTGTTGTGTCTTCACCTTCTTTGACTTTCAGTACTTCTTCAACCCTTTTTGCGACTTCGTTAAATACAAGCGGCTTTGGGAAAAAACCATCCACAGCAAGCTTTGCCGCTATGTTTTTAACTTGTGCGTCATAACTCGTTATGACTAAGACTTTTGTAGCAGGGTATTTTTTACGAATTATTTCTAATACTTGTGTGCCTTTTATGCCTGGCAACTGCATATCAAGCAGGACTACATCGGGTTTCTCTGTTTCAATGATTTTTAGGCCTTCCTCTCCTGTTAAAGCAACGTACAACTCATGCTTAGCAACCCTCGAGAGATGTTCTCTTAATGCACCTATCAGACTGCAATCATCTTCTATTATGAGAACCTTCTTTGCTTTTGCCATAAACTCCTCCGTTTTTAAAGAAAATAATACCTTGTTTACTTTAACATATTATAACATTCATACTTAATTATGGGTAGAAAATTTTAAAGAAATATTTTTTCCATGGTTGTTAGGGGCAAAGCCCCTGACTTGTAGATGAGGGGCTAAGTTTAGCCAAGGTCCAGACTCTTACTAGCTCCGAAGACACGTGGATTTGCCAAAGGACTTCCCTGCTACTGGGGGCAGGAAAAAATACTAATATACTGAAGTTTTTGCGATCATTTACACTTTCTTGACGAGGTGAGCAAAGCAATCCCAACACTAAATCTAGATGTCAGATAACAAAAGTTATGTCAAGCTTACCCCTTACAGAGCAAAAATAAAAAAGGACGGTTGGGTTAACCGTCCAAGAATTAAGTATCGTGTCCCACTAGTGTCCCCTTAATTAAAAAGGTATCTGCCTGCCTCTTTTTCCCCTTTATTTATTTTCTGGGTGCTCTACTTCAACGGTTATGGTTTTTACTTCTGGTGGTAATTCTTTTTCTTCAGCATTTATTGTGTATTTCCACTTGCCATAACTAAACGAAACAGAATAACATCGCTGCACTTCTTCACCATTAAACTTTAATAAAAATCCACCTTCCGGCATAATGCACTCCTTTTATTTTGGCTTTTTTTATGCACTTCAAAAAATCTCTCTGCTGAGTTTAAGTTTCATTGACTATAGCGGAGAGGCAGGGAGACGAACTCCTATGCTCTTAAGTCTTTATTTTAGCCACTGTTATGACGACCAACAGCACATATTGTGTAGAAATTGTGTAGTCCGTTGTAAATAAACTCATTAGCCTGCTTAATTTTAAAGGGGTCTTTTGCCTGTGTTGTCTTATTCTTTTGGAATCAACCTATTTAATCCTAACTGGTCAAATCTAATAGAAGCAGAATCAAAACTTACTATAAAATTTTTTGAGAGCTTATCTACTACAGCATATCTCAAAATATTGCCTGCGTAGTCTAATTCTGTAATATAATCTGTTGTTAGCTTGGTAAAAGTTGTTGTTGGCATTAAAATTGCCGCAGCTAAGTACTTTGCATCTTTATCCATTTTAGCCATTTGAAAATGTTTTACCTTATCTAAAGCCTCAAAATACTCTTCAACGCTTTCTACGCTCTTAAACAAATCACTATGTAACATTCTATGACCAATTTCTTCTGCTATTGTGAACCTATACCTATTCAGATAAGCTTCAGCATCCATTAAAAATTGGTCAACATATATAGTTTTTTTACCTAGTGCTAAAAAAGCTTCTAACCCATAATGTTCTTTTAATCCAATAAAGTCTATAATATCTATGCCTAGATACTTTTCTGCAATAAGATCTACCTCTACTGGCAAAACATCTTCAGTATGATAAAATTTTGAGAGAATAATGTTAGCAAATTCTTCTAATTCTGCGGTTGAGTAGAATTGTATGTGGGGTTCTGGCATGATTACATCTTTTTTATATGGTCAATGATTTTTTCAATCTCTTTTCGAGTCAACTTTTTATTTTTGATTGTACGAGCCATAAGCGGAACAGCATCTAAGGCATTTCTTTGGATTAAATATTCTTTTACATCTGCTGGAATTTCGCCATGATTTGCTTGAAGTTCAAAAAATTTACTCCACTCTTTACTTCCTTCCTTTATGCCTAAAACTTTAAGGACATTTTCTAGCCATTCTACATTTCTAGGTGGCACCTGCCTGCCTGTTTCAATATGACATAAATTTGATGGTAGCATGTTAATTGCTTTAGCAAATTTTCTTAGTCCATAACCTTTCTCTAATCTTATCTTTTTTAGATACGTACCGAAATATTTATCCGCCATTTTTCCCATCTCCTTCCCTGTAAAATAATTTAGGTAAAATAAAAACTAATAGTGTTGTGACTAAAACACAACACCCTCATTTAAAGTATACATAATCCTGTTCTACTTGTCAACTTATAAGCATTATTTTTAGCTTATAAGCAGCTGCCTAGTTTTCTTAGAGGGTGGTCATCTTTATGGCAAAACAATACTTTTATTTTTCTATACCTGCAATATCTATTTTTGCTATTAGCTTTGTTGCAAGCTGGAAGTGCTCAGGGATCATATGGGAGTACTTTTGGGTTTCACTTATGTCACTATGGCCCAAGAGTTCCTTTATTCCACCGCCAACCCACCACTAAAATCACTAAAAAAGTGTACTTTGCTATGTTTTGATACCTTGACTGATGTTGAGTAAGCTTTAGTTATTACTACTTGTTTTTTATAGGGTTATGTTAATGTGGAGTGTTCTTGGGCGGGAAATGACTCCCGCCTTAAAACGAAGTGGTAGCCCCAACGGGAGAGGCTACATTTTAAGCTCATTTGGGGGTTTTCACCACCAATTCCACCACTAAATCAAGCGTATTTTATGTTAAATCAAGGAAAAATTAGGTAGATTAGGCGGCGGAGTTGATTAAAAATAAAGTGTCTATTTTTATTCTTAGCCCAACAGAGGTGCAAGAATCAGGGAAGTTTAAGGGCTCTTCAATTCTTCTGCGTGGTCGATAAGAAACAATTGCGTCTCCCGTAAAATGAGCAAAGGTAGGAAAGTTTATCAGAGGAAAATACATTCTTCTAACCTGCTCTTCGGTGTATGTGGTAAAATCATGCTCAAAAGGGCTAAAAACCATAATGCCAAACTTAAGTTTTTCATGGTCTCCACTGAGTTTTCGCAATGCACTGAGCGCATCTAACCCTTCTTCAGCTGCATACTTACCTTCCGCAGAGGGATTATAACCATATATATAAATGCCTTCATATTCTTGTAGCTCTTTATAAAAAGCTCGGGCACCTATTTCTCTCATGCGACTAACTACCTCAGCAAAATTTGCAATATGCACCCCTGCAAGCCTCCTTTTTTCTTTTATGTTCTCTAAAAATGCTTGAGCTAAATCATCTGAAACCCCAGAAACAAATAATGGCTCATTTGAAAAAACCCCGACAAAGTGAATACTTTGTGACATAGCTCTTTGCAAAGTCTCCAGCTCTAAATTATTTTGCGCTATGGGCAATCTTATAGTAAACGTTACACCTTTGCCAAGTTCGGAATCTACTGCGATTATGCCATTGTGGTCTTCAACAATTTTTTTAGTTACGGCAAGACCTACTCCTATTCCTTTAGTGCCTTTTGTTGTAAAGAAAGGTTCCCACATCCTCTTTAAATTCTCTTCGGATATACCGCCCCCTGTATCACTTATCTCTATAACAGCTTGGCCAACTTCTCTCTTTGTCGTAATTGTAATAGACCCGTCTTTATCTATTGCATCTGATGCATTGTTAATTAGATTTATAAAAATTCGCGCAAGGCCTGCTTCATCTGCCTTAACCAATAATGTTGGTTCTTCAAAATCAAAAGTGGCTATTTTAAACTGGCGTTTAACATCTCTCAAAAATCTAAGTAATCCGTTAATATCTACTAATTCTTCTTTGGGTTTCTCTGCATAGATGCTTCTTATAATTAATTTAAAAAGCTTTACCGTATTTAAAAATTTATTTAGGTCTCTATCAAATTCATCTACATCTGGCGCCTTTCCTCTATTTTTGAGGAGGGAGTTTTCTATAACTTTAATATTTTGTTCTACCAGTATTTTTTCGGCTTCTTGACAAAATTGTTGGAATTTACTTATACTTTCCTGGTGAGAGTCGGTCATGCTCCTGGGCATGGCTCTTTTTAAAAGATTATTTAAATTGAATATACCCTCAAGGAGTTCTGGCGCGCCATCATAAAATTCTTCAAAACCAGCAATGGCATCGAACATTATTTGTAGTGGTGTTTGTAAATCATGAAAGGCGCCTGCTATTTCTAAAAACTTTATTTTAAGTTCAAGTTCTTGCTGTGATAGTCTTGTTGCTACAGGCCTAAGAGCGTACCCCTGCTGCGGCATGATTAGTGTAAAAGCTAGTATTATTAAAATTAATTTCTTCATAAACTTCGTAACACCTTTGATTAACTACCGTAATAAAGCCGAAAATTAAACAAACCCCAGACAAAGTATAAATTTTGCCTAAGGCCTGCCCTTTTCAATTTCTTAATCGTGTACATAGTGTATCATAAATATGAGAAATTACAAGGGAATTCTGGGAGAATTCTGGGAAAATATCAAGAAAAATCTCAAAACAACCTACTCCTGTCCAAGACCTGCTTTGTACCTGCACTTGTAGCGTGGGTGTATATATGAAAGGACTCTATATCCTTGTGTCCTGTAATAGCCATAATATCACGGTCTGCATGTCCTTCTGCCTTCATTTTCGTACAAAAGCTGTGTCTAAAATCATGAGGGGTCAATCTAATACCCAATAGCTTCTGTGATGTCTTTGCTATATATCCTGTATAATGATTTGCATGGTGCTTATCATTGTTCTTATTCGGGAATAGCCATTCGGTTTTTCTTTTATTAAAGTAACATTGCTTAATTATCTTTGCTAGTTCATCATCTATATCTCTTAATATAAAGGGCTCTTTATTCTTGGTGTCTTGTGGTTCACAAATTATTGCTACAGGTCTTAATCCGTTCAACTTTACATTTTTTCTCTTAATGGATATTACCTGACTTCTTCTCCATCCCAACCGCATAATCATATAAGTTATACCATAGTAATCTGGCCTGTGCTTCTTTATGTGCTCTAAGAGCTTTTTCATTTGTGCCTTTGAGATTTCCTTGTATAGTTTCATTGTCCTTTTGGGTTTCTTTACACCACACAAGGCACCATCATAGACTTCTTTATTACAGCAACCTATCTTTACCAGCTTGCTAACTATCGTTCTCAATTTAGTTATTTCATCCCGCCAACCTGTAGTCCTGTTCTGGTCAACAACTACGAACTGCTTATAGGCCTCTATTGCTTTATCTGTGAGCTGATTTATACTTGTAATATAGGAATAGTGCTTAGGTAAAAAAACTTTGAAAAAATTGTGAAACTTGGATATAAGATTTTTGATTGTTTTCTTACTATTGCCATCCGCCTGACACTTTAACACCAACCTTTCTTTTAATTCGGGAAATGAAAGCGATTGAGCATCGGTGTTAGGTTCATGCTTGGCTATATGCTGCACCCTAATGAGAAAAGCTTCCTTCTCAGATTTTGCTTCAATGCGATATTGCTCTCTCTTAGATTGTGAAGATAGGTAATAATTTATCTCATAAATATTACCTCTTATGTGTCGAACGCCAGAATAACGTTTTGCCACTATGCAATTGCCCTTTGTTTATACCATTTCCAAAAATCATTCTTGAAAGAGAATAAATACTTTCCCTGTTTATATACTGGTATCTGCACTTCCTGTCTCCACTTCTTTGAGTGCAAGGTATTCAGTTTAATATGCAATGTTTCACATATTTCTTCTGCGGTTATAATGTCATCCTTTGTCATTTTCACTTTCTCCTTTTTCGTTAACTTCTTCCTTTTGCTCTATCTGCTCTTTTCTGTGTATGCCTTCTTGTGTCTTGTGACACTCCTCGCAGTAAAAGTATACTGCTTCAACTTGCTTGCCACAGCAACGACACACATAATCTACTTTATCTGCCTCTATGCCATCTCCTTCATGCTTACCTGTTTCTTCTGCCATCTCTATATACCTCCTATGATTGTTCTTGTTCCTCTATTCCTACTTTCTGCCTTAATTCTTCTTCTTTAATTGGTAGGTATCTTTCTAATGCCTCTTTCACAATATCTACCATAGTCACTCTCTCGCCTAAGCTTTTAAAGCCTTCCTTAAGACGGAATAGCTTCTCAATATGAGACTTAGTTATTCGTGGGCTATACATAACTATTCCCTTCATTATTGAACATTCGATCTGACTTTCGTTATTCTGTTACTATGTTCTTGCTTATTAGCTGTGTATTCCAGAACGTGATACTGTATCTCGCCGCTTTTTACATCAATAAGCCCAATGGTAATCTTTGCTCTAATCACCTATTTCTCTAATTCATCTCCGTCAAACCTTTCTTTTAATTCTAGAATCCACTCGTCTAGACTTTTAGCCATAATAACACCTCCTTAATATTCGTCTGGAAACAGAATCGTTGTTGTAGATCGATCTGCCTCTGTGATAACCCATATCTTAGGCAAGTCGTCTCCTTCATAAGCAGAAAACAGTCTGCTGCCCTCTACCAACGCTCTTTCATTCGCTAAAACATCCTCTTTTTCTAAATTGCCCCAATCGCTCATTGCGTGCTTGTATAAACAATCCGTAACAAATTTCGCAAATGGCGGATTCTCAGCAACCAAATCGTTAACGCCTATCGTTAAACAAATATGACCTAAATTAAATCTTGAATTAGTTGTTTCCATTCGATGTCCTCCACTTTTTGGTTCAATAATCACCATCTCGATCTCCTCCAATAATCCTGGTCTTTCGTTTTTGTTGCATCTTCTCCTATCGCCCATAGATTTTTATTAGCGTAGTCTTCAATGGCCTCCAAGAGTTGTTCTGTTATCGATTTCCCTGTCTTTAGCTTCATTCGCCATAAGCACTCAAGGTCTTCTGAATACAATATGTCTGTAGAATCTCCATCCATCACCCTGCAGTGCATATTGGTATGCTCTAAAGCATTGTGGCATTCCTTGCACAGATCTCCTGCGTTCCAAACATGGTAATATACCTTATTAGCCGTCTTACCACATCGACTACACTTATAGAAAGCTGCATCATTTGGGTAGGTCTCGTTTGCTAAGAAAATCTTAGCATTATCCCTATTGCTGAATAATGCTGCCTTACATTTTGGGCAATTAAACTTTGTATAGGAAGCATCCATCTGTATTTGCCAATCGTATTCCAATATTCCCTCCGCCTTACTCCACCAATCAAGATAATCAATCTTGGCCTTGCATGCTGGACATATGTTCATTTTCAGCTCCCTTCTTTTAAGATGCTTTGGTTCGTAATGGGTAATCTTTGGAATTTAATCTCAACGAGTTTATACCTGTGCCTTCCATCTTTAGCAATCTCGCACGCTGAGTCATTTTTCCATTCTTTACCACAAAGTTCGCAAAATAAAGTTTCAGCTCGGACTACCTTATCAGGGTAAATTCCAACAAGGTGATGTTCCCCATCCTCAGCAACGTTACACATCTTATGGGCAGAGCCATCAGCTTCTTCACCACAAACCCTACAAACTAATATGTCATTATCCATTTTTGATCCTCCTTATTTACAATAAAGTTATCCAAACCGCTCTTTATCCTTAATGGTTACTTTGAACAAATACTTCTTCAGCCCTTTACGGACTTTGTCCTTCGCACGCTTTATAAGTACTGAGATAGTGCCAATAGGCATATTCATAATATCGGCTATATCCTTGTACTTATTTTCTTCATAAATACTAAGTTTCAACACCATCCTTTCTGCTCGCCGTAATTTATCCACCTCATTCTTCAGAAGAGCGTGTATTTCTGCCTGCTCAATCAACTGTCTGGCATCAAGTTTATTGTATGGGATATTTACTCTTGACGTGATGGATAAGCCAGAGAATAAATTTTCATCTAAGCGTGTCTCTCTTGCCACTTTTTTAGCTCTTTTTCTGTAGTAATCAGAGGTTACATTGATAGATACCACACCAAGCCAGCTCTTAAGGCATCCAACGTCTCTGATTGTGGAAAGCTTGTTCTTCTCCCATATTGCAACAAACACGTCTTGTGCTATATCCTTTATACTATCATTTGCAAAACACATATTCATTTTGTTGAGTCTACAGTAAACACTTCTGTGCACATGGTTTTTATAAAGTTTAACAAACTCGCTCCATGCTGAATCATTATTACTTATACATTTCTCTACGAGTTCTTTTATAGACATTTACCGCTTTCTTCCTACTAATTCTTTATGAAGCTTACGTCTGTATTGCTGTCTTCTCTTTTAAAAATTCCGTTGTTTCATCCTCGCTCTCAAACAATTTTTCTTCACATATCGGGCAGAAGAAATAAGTTGCTTCGCTACCGTTACCTGATTCGTTTATCCCATTAAAATATAACTCACCGTGGGTCATTTTGTAGCATTTCCATTCCAAATGGTCTATTTCTGCATTACATTTAGGGCATTCAGCCATTGTTGCACCTCCTTCCTTATCATGGTTTTTTTCAAGTTTTTTCAAAAAGTTTCCAAGCTGTAACACAAACTATAATATGACCTTTTTGACTTTTTTCGGGGGTCCTTGCATATGTGCGTATAAGTATTTCGTCCTGCACAAAAAACAATCATTGCACATATCTTTGGTTACCCCAGCAAAAAAGTAAAAAAGTCTCCATAGCGCCTTTAATTGTAAGGGGGTTAACTTTTTTGAGAAAGTTTTTGTAAAGTTAGCGAATTTAACTTCGCTTTTAGCTCCTGGGGAGTAAGTAATTTGCCTTCTCCGTTCTCGGAATTACAATATTCACCTGCGAGCGTATATTTATAAACTCGCCCTTGCCCACCTTGAATTACCCTTAGCAATTCGTAACGTGCCAACTCTCTCATGTGTGAATAAACCGAAGCATCGCTCCATCCTTTAGCAAAATTCCGTACATTGGCACGCGTAAAAATAATGTTCGTTCGAGTAGAACCTTTTAATTTATCGTGCAATTCAACTTCATCTTTGTCTAGGTCAACCAATTGTGAAACCATATCTTTGATAATCACCATGAGGTCTCGAGCTTTCTTGCTAACTTCATCTATTGTTTGATTCAATACAGCCTGACCCAATTCATAAGCCCACTTATAGTCTCTAAGATCCGCTTCAATGTAAGCAATGCCATCCTTATACTTCACCCCTTTTTGATGCTGTCTAAGTAAGCCTATGGCCATAATCAAGTATAGAAACTTTTCGTGGTCGCGTCTCGTTCTTACTGAGTAGGTAGGAAAAATGATCTCGTTAGCATAGGGAATCACTATTTTTATTGGGTGCAGCAAGCGTTGAGCATTTTGATGTTTTCTTCTAATTGCGTCTCTGTCAATTTCCTCTATTAAACCATTTAAAGTTTTTTCTTTTCTTTGTATTTCATGTATGCGTTTTGTTTGTTGTTCTGACTCATCAATGTAGATGCTAAACAACCTCGTATCATTCTCAACATTTATCTCTGGCAGTGCTGTTGTTTCTATATATGCAACAGGACCACGTACTGTTACTTCTTGAGTTTCAATTTCACCCGTACCTGGATTCTTGGTAGGAACCCAAACGGTCAATATGCGTTCACTTATTAGACTCCTAAGGGAATAATCGGCTTCCTCTGTTCCTACTTTTTCTGCTACATGAAGAATGCGGTGTTCTAAGTCTTGAGCGCAATAGAAAAGGGCATTCGCAGTAAGTCTTGTGATAATTTTCGTCTCCTCTGGCGGCATGAGGTCTAAAATAGTTGAGACCAAGGCGTTCTTGCCCGCACTGCTTCCCGCTCTAATAATGCAAGCAAGGGGTTTATCCAGCTTTCTAGACGTACATATAAGATAAAGCAATACCTTATTGATTACTTCGCCGACGTGACCTAATTTGATTGAATCCTCTTTTAGCTCTTCCATTATAAGGGTGTTCTTCAAAAATTTCATTGCTTCTTCTTTTCCCTCCAGAGTCATCTCAGGTACTTTTTTCTTACTATTAGCATGCTTCACAGCATCTGAAATTTTTTCCTTTATGATTGGCTCTATAGCCATAAGGTATTTTTCCATCTTTAGGGGGTCTATTTCTTCAGATCCCTTCATCTCTAAACATTTATTTATAAACTGCTTCCGACTCTTACCAGAAGAAAGCGAAATTGTATCGGTATATATAAGGTTGCTTTGTCCTACTAAATCAATCCTTGCCAATATAGACTTCTTATATTCTTGAAAATTCGCCAGTTTGAATGTAAGATTATCTTCTGTCTTCAAGACTAAGCTATCTTTGTGTTCTCTCACCACTTCAAACTTTTTATCCAAAATATTTTCCGTTAGCGGAAGTGCCTGCTTTACCAAAGCTTCAAATCTCGCTTTAAATCTTTCTTTATCTTCCGAGCCACAAATCATTGACATCATATCCCTCCTTGCATTTTTCTGGCCATATAAGTACCCTTGCTCTCCTACCTAAAAGATTAGCTACTTTCCTACTCCCTTCACGCCCAGCCCTGCCCTTGTCAAAACAGACGACGATATCTTTAACGCCATCAAAAAGTTCTATATCTTTTTCTTTAAAGGCATTTACTCCGGGAATACCTATGCAAAGATATCCACATTGGATTAAGATTAGACTATCCTTCTCACCCTCTCCCATAAAAAGAGTCTCGCCTGTCTCTTTCGCCCTAGATATATCCGCAATATTGTAAATTCGAACCACATCCCCAGCTCCGACAGGATACCAATATTGTTTTTTCTTATCATCCGCCGCTATCTCTCTATATGAGTAGCACTCGCCCTTTCCGTTAAAATATGGGAAAACATAAAATCCACTGTTATATTTTTCTTTATATCCGATTTTCATTTTGTCGAGGGTAGCATCTTCAACTCCTCGTCCATACCAATATTCCCTGTAAGATTTTGACAAATCCTGATGAAATCTTTCAATATCTGTACTAAAATCAGTCATAATATTCCCCTTTTTCTATATATCTAATGCTTTCCCCAATCTTTTCGCAAAACTGTAAATACTTCCGCTTCCACAACCTGCATGGCAAAACCAAACTCCCTTGTTTACATTAATCGCCAGCGAAGGGTATCGGTCATCGTGAAGAACACATTTTACCATTACCTCTCCTTCAGAATTTGGTCTAAGCCTATACCCTAACAATGCTTCAAACTGTTCCAGATATTCGTTCATTTTTTGCTCCTTTAATAACTTTCCCAATTACTATATTGCGTGCCGTTTATGTAATTTAGTAGCCAAAATTTTTTACCTTAGTTTTTTATGTATCTCTTCCAACCCTTTTGCGCTTTCCTCACAAAATTCAATATCTTCTTGTAAGCCATTTTGGTATTTTCTTAAAAATTCAGCAAGTTTCTTAAAAAAGTTGATTTTAAAAATCCTCACACTTTTCCTATCGCTAAAATCAATTGCTTCTTCCTTAAAACCAAAATAATCTAAGATCTCCTCATCGCCCCAAGCTTCAGGAAACAACGCTTTGTATTTTAAAAGAAAGCGGATAAAATTATCGGTAAGCTTTTTATATCTCCCGCGGTCAAGTTTGTTTGTAATATTTTCTCGGACCTTTGTTTTTACTTCGGCAAGCTGTTCTTTCTTAGCTTCTTTAAGCGTTTTGCCAGACTTAAGAGCTTGCAAAATACCTTGTCGTATATCTATGTACCTAGTGCTGTATACATAGTTAAGGATATCATCGCCCGAAGCTTGCGCGTATTCCAAAATTTTCTTGATTGAGCCTAAATTTTCTCCTTCTCCAACTAATCTCTCAATTACCTTAACTTGCCTCAGTAGTCGTCTATCCCAATAAACTTGGTTGCCTTGGCCAGAAATTTTTTTACCAGAAGGAAATACACCTTCTTCTACATAATTTCTGAGTGTTCTCCCAGCAATATGAGCTTCTTTCGTAAATTCTGATGTTGTAATTAAATTTTCATTTTCCATCATAACTCCCTAGCCCCATGTTTATCTACTTACCCATATTACACTAATCGTGCCGTTCTTGTCAAGTATTAGTTTCAGATTTCTCACTTTCTGCAATGTCCTTAAATTAAACCTCAAAATTTGGCATGGAATCTTTCT
>Ga0307928_10002853_pt1 | contig 13207 bp, 18 predicted proteins | sample AceLakmetagen232_FD_201815 | JGI IMG/M metagenome (GOLD analysis project Ga0307928, IMG submission 201815) | Saline water microbial communities from Ace Lake, Antarctica - #232 | ecosystem: Environmental > Aquatic > Non-marine Saline and Alkaline > Saline | place: Antarctica: Ace Lake... | reverse complement strand
TCGTCCATTAACCCACTAATCTCTGCTGATAAAACCTTCGGCAATTCTTTATTTATCTCTGCCTCAAGGAAATCCATCTGCCTTTTAAGTGATTCAACATTAACCTTATCTTCTGCAAATGTTAGTGGCCGCCAACCTATTTTCTCTTTCTTGCTTACTACCTCAATTACTGTTCCTAGCTTCTTTTTTTTTTCGCTTGCCTTAACAGTCTCTTCTTCCTCTTCGTCATCCTTTTCAGTTACCTTCTTTTTACCACTAGGCTTTTCCTTTTTTTCCTCACCCTCTTCTAATTCCATTTTGTCAGGCAACTTAAGCTTACTTCTAACATGATCCTCTAGGTCATCATCTGCATTAATAATCCCTGACATTGTAAGAGTTTGAAGCGCCCTACTAAACCTATCTACATCAATCTTTTCAATTCCTTCTACACCAAGTTTAGGATATTCAGTTACATTATCGAAGTTTAAATCGACTAACTGCTTAATTGCATGACCATTCCAAATAGAAGCTATATAATCTCCTATCGCCTGTATTGATTTATAAAAAGCCTCTGATTGATCGACAGATAATGCTCTTGATCCAGTCGGGCCCGATCCTAAATCTAAGAAGTGAGCCAATACATTTGAAACAATATCCCGATTATATCTATTTATCGCTTTGCCTATTCCTTGCCCCTCATACTTAGTAGATCCAATTTCAAGCTCCCAATCGTTAGGTAATAACACATATGCCTTTTCATTAACTCTTAGATTCTTACCTAATTCCTCAGCAGCTGTGACATCTTCAGGAGTAGGATTTGATGGCATAGAGAATATAGGCACTCCGACAGCATTCCTTTCAAATCCAATAGCATCAATCTTCTCTAAATTCTCTTTAAAGAACCAAGGTTTATATGCAGATCGAAGAATAGAAACACCTCGCCAATTATCCCCTTCCTTTTCATTTGAGAATACTAAAAGCTTCCCCATTGGTATTGATGGAGATCTATCATCTTTTTTACCTACCTTATCACCGGACAATATCTGAGTAACACCATCTTTCTTATCCTTTGTTTGGAACTTCTGAATTGATGTTTGCGCTCTGAATGCAAGCTTCTTCCACCAAACAAAGTTTTCCTCAACCTTAAACACTTTTTCGCCAACATAGAAGCCGAAGTCTAAATAAGTAAGAATATCTTTAAGCGTTTCTTTCCAGTCCTTATCCATTCGCTCAAACAAAGCCTTCTCAACAAACTCTTTAATCTCTTCATCCTTTGTTTCTTCTGATGCAGCCTTTACAAACCACTCACCTTGAAGAATAGCGAGTTTAATAATCGAAAGCGTGGATTTAATAACAGGATCGCTCTTTCGCATCCGATTAAGAATCTTAAGTCCAACACCACCATACTCAGTATTTAAAGTGGCATTATATTCAACATCCGAGACAACTCCACCATAACTAGTTGTACCGCTTCCACCCAATTCTCCCTTGTTTATAGGTTTCTTTGCCATTACTCTTTTATATCATAATTAAAACTCCATTGTTGAAACACCTGCTGTAATAGTCTTTGCCCCACTCTTAGTTTTTTGGAAATGCCCTGCTTGTTTAGCTGGAAAATGATTGATAAAGAAGTATCGTACCATATCAGGTCCATTATCATTCTTTTTTGCTGGCTCGTCAAGAATAGTGCCGTCTGCACGCACTTTATTAGCATATATTTTCATCTCTTTAATCGTCCCTTTGCACTTCGGGTCGAAGATGATTACTCTATCCTGCAAAGCCTTTCTAACAAGAGGTAGTCCATTAATAACTTTCCTTGAATCCGGATCACCCATCGCTACAACTTTAAAACCTGCCCTTCTTCTTAATTCTATCTTTGATGGTTCTTCAATAGGGCAGTACCATACACTCACTGCTCTATTTAATAACTTCCTTAAGTCGTGATCCGTTCTCTTTTTATCTTTATACCGATCGGGAATGAAACCATGCTCTATTATTTTATCTTCGACCATAGTAATAATATCGCTATCTGTTTTACCCTCTATCCATATTTCATCTACCATTACAGTTTTACCAGAAGGCTTTGGCTGAAAGAATCCAACCACATCAGCATGCCCCTCTGCAAAACCAAAGTCCTCGGCCAATACTAACTCTCCACCTGTATCAACCTTTGTTTTCTTTACATGAAACGCTTCATTAAACTGCGGATATACTAATGCTTTTTGAGAAGGTCTTTTGCACATCCATTGAGAATCCCAAGTATCCTCGTCTAATCGCATTTTAGAAGCAATAACATCTTTTACTTTTAAATAACCTTCAGAAGGATACTTACCATCAACATAATAGTCTTTTAAATCTTCATACAGAACGGTATTTTTGACCTCCTCTTCCAAGTGAGGTTCTATTGTTTCTGCAACACACCACCTATACACCTTAAATCCACGCTTCTCGGCCTCATCTAGTAGCCTCTCCATAGGTCCAAATGCAAACTTCCTAGTAGATGTAAGGATTAGCTGTCCAAGTATCTCTCCCTTCGACTGGGGCATTGAAAACGCCTCCTGTATGATATTCCACATCATTAGCTCGATTTCGTCTAAAAATGCCTTTTGAGGATGAGGAGAATTAACCCCGGACATCGTTCCTGTAAGAATCTGCACCATTGATCCATTTGTAAATCTACTCTCTCTCATTAATGATTCTAATACCCTTTCATTAAATATAGGGATTTTATTAATCCAATCCTGAAAGTATCCATAACACTTCTTAGCCTGTTCCTCAATAGCTCCAACTGTCGCAGTTTCACAACCCGGCCAATAATAAGAATTAAGAACGTCTAATATAGCGAAGTCTGTTGTTTTACCACCTGTTCTATTGGCTAAAGCGATAGCGTTTTGAACCTTTTGGAAGAATACATCTGCAACGAAGTCAAAAGGTGCATCATGATCTTCACACATTGCCTTACGAGGAATAGCTACACCGAAGTTATCATGAATGAACTCCCACAATCCATCCTTATCTTTGTCTTTATATATTAACTCTAAGACCTGAAAAGCATCATCACTACTTTTAATTAGTTTTGGCATTTTTAATCTTCTTTTTTAACCACTTCTCTACACCGGGCATTGATACTACAATTGGTTCGTTACCTTTGCCACCAATCTCGTATTTTTCTTTATAAACACTCGGCTTATAACTCTTCAATGTAAAAATAATCGCAGTAATATTTCCTTTTTGTATCAACTCCCTCAACTTAAATTCTGCCTCTTCTGTTATTAACCTTCTTCCTCTGCGTACTGCTTTTTCCCATCTCTTTGCAAAACTATTATCTTCCCTTCGATATCTATAAACTGTATCTCTACTCACCTTAAGCAATTTACAGGCTACAGAAACATTGCCTGCTGCTTTCTCTGAACGAAGCGTTTTTATGAACTCCTTTTTTATAATGTCCGATTTGTCAGATTTAGCCATAATTATATTCTACATCACCACCACAAACCCTTTAAATATTCTTTAAATAGATAATTGCTTACATCGCAACTAACTGCGTTCCCTAAAGCCCAGTAACGAGCATTGTCGCTAATTCCTTCTGTATAGCCATCTGGAAAACCTTGCAAGCGTTCACATTCTAATGGCGTTAAGTATCTAAACTGATCTTCTTCTTTTTCATATACAACCTTCTCTCCACAACCAACCTGCGTAGTCAATGTACCCACCCGATCGTATCCACCTATAAGCTCAAAGCTGAAATTCCTTAACTGATTAATTTTCTCCTTATTCCTTTCATTATCAGTAATAAATCTATAATTTCCATTTTCATCTCTCACATTTCTAAACCTAACATTGCTATTAATTACTCTAGGTATCTTTATATCAAAATCTTTCTTACTACCTAAGAAGAACACTCTCTCTCTACTCTGCGCCGATCCATAATTCAAACTATTTAATAACACCACTCTTATATAATATCCAGCATTCTGTAAAAGCTTTACAACATCAACAAACGTACTTCCTTTATTATGATTAATAATTCCTTTAACATTTTCAAGGACAAAGAAATTAGGTTGCTTCTTCTTCAATAAATCATGAATGTAAAAGATCATCTTCCCTCGTTCATCTTCAAACCCTTTTCTCAAGCCAGCTAAACTAAAAGACTGACAAGGAAATCCACCTAACAGCAAATCGAAATCAGGCAGTTTAGTAAAATCTATCTTAGTAACATCACCATAATTCTTTACATCATTATACTTTTCATAGATATCTATTGAAGATTTCTTAATCTCACTATATCCAACAAACTCGGCCATATCTTTAAGTCCCCACTCCAATCCTCCTATTCCTGTAAACAAGCTAAAAACTTTCATTTAATTACCTTCAATAGTTTATCCTTATCTAATCTGTAACCCGATTTTTTAAAGAACTTCTTTATCTTTTTATACTCTTCCTCATTATCACAATAAAACGCCAATCTCTCTTTCAATACCGGACACTCAGGCATCTCAACAGTTATAACATTCAATCGATCCAATTCAATCTCTTCAACCTCTGCATCCGACAAACTAAAATTCGACATTAAATCACTTTCCAAAAACCCTACGTCCTTCAACATATCTTCATCGAAATTAGCCAACATATCCCAATCCCAACGCCCAACGTTCTTATTTAATCTAAGGTTTAATTCTCTTTCTTTTTTAATGCCAGGAATATCTACATAGACTACCGGCATCGTTTTATTGCCTAATTCCTTCCAAATGTTATATCTCTGATGCCCACCGATTATTACATTCATTCTCTCCTTAGCTTTATTAACAACAATCGGCTCAACCATACCAAATCTCTCCAATGAAGTCTTTAAATCCTTTGCTTCCTTCTTATCTAAGGATCTAGGATTATATTCTGCTGGCTTTAGATCTGATAATTTAACTTGTATTACTTTCATTCTATTATCGTTTTAGAGCAACGCCTACACTCCCAAGTAAAAGGTTCAACATCGGTAACATACCATTTGTGCCAACCAGTCCGACACAGAAATATACGAAACAATCTTTTCATTTTATTTATACCCTTTCTCTGCTTGATGCTTTTTAATACTTAATACTTTATTAGCAGCCATCGCTTTATAATCTCCAAAACCTACAATCTTCTCTCCTATATGACCTACTAGTGCTGATGTGTCGCAATATATCTTAAAATCCATTTCCTTAGCCTTCTGACAAAAACTAATATCCTCTCCCCGGAATCCTACATTATCAAAGAATCCCCATATATCCTTATGCTCCTGAACGAATCCTTTCATCTTTTTAAATACTTTCATGTCAATTAGAGTTGCAGCCATTCCTAAAGCATCACACTCAACCAACTCATTCGGCTTCCACATATAGATAGGGATATATGATTCTGTCTTTTTGTGATGTCTAAAAAATGATGGCTCGTGAGGTTCGGTTCTAATAAACGTCAATCCTCCTGTAATATCTTTATTGGATCTTAGAAGTCTACAAAGAGTATCAGGTTGAAATACCATATCATCGTCCATGAAGAATAAATAATCCGCCTTAGTTTCTTTTAACGCCTTAGAAGCAATCTTATTCCTCGCAAACGTTATATTATCCCTATACGTGGCAATCCTGCTTATCTCAATTCCCTGACCTAACGAGTGAGCCACAAGCCCCACTAAGCTATCCATGAATCTAGCATGTACTCTCTCTGTTTGATGTGGTAATCCTAGTACTACTTTCATTTCTTTTTCTTTGGATCGTAAAATTTCTTCTTAAACTTAAATCCTTCTTCGTGCTTCTGACATCGAGTTTTTATCATCCACCCACCTGATTCATATTGATAAATACAACCACACTTATTCCTTCTGTGGGATTTCGTAGTTTCGACTCCCAATTCTTTCTTAGAATATCCAAGCTTTTTATTCCATCCATGTTTCTCAACATGTTCTTTTGCTTGTTTTTTGTTCATTTCAATCCAATAAATCTTTTAATACGCCTAACGATTTTTTTATCACTATCAAATATTAACTTTACAGATTTAGGTCCAATATTACGAACCTCTCTAATCTGCTTCTCGCCAGCTTCAAAAACTTCTTCAACATTCTCATAACCAGCATTTATAAGAGAACTAATAACACACGTCGGCCAATCTACTTCCCTAAAAGCTAAAAACGTATCAAAGTAATTCATTTCAATCCTACAAATTTTTCTATATGTTTAATAATTCTTTTATTATATAAGTCTACCAATTCTTTTGTTTCTTTCTTCTTAAATAACCTGTTTCTTCTCATAACGCTTGCTACTACCTTTTTAGGTTTTCGGAAGCAACAATATAAATAAACATCATCCTCTTTCTTAAAAAACTTGTTTAACTCCTGAAATGTAAGTGGTGTTCTAGGATCCTTAAAACCCCAGAATTTAGATGTCGGCTTCATTAACTTTTTAAGCTTCGCGGATAATCCTTTCGCTGATTTAGCCATAGCTCTATCACTTGGAGGATCATCCCAATACCCACCAGCTTTATGTATTATTTCATTATTTACCTGACCTACAGTCTTAGATTCAAAAAAGCACTTTAGATCTTTAGCCGCATCTTTACTAATTCCCATTTCTACACCCATATTATCCAATGCCTGTGCTAAAAATGTTGTTCCAGATCGATGCATACCCAAAACAACGTATATTTTTTGACTATTGTCTACTATTAAATTCTTTCTTATTTTACTCATATTTACTCTTTTGTTTCCTTATCAATACATGATATTTGTGATGGCAAGACCGACATAAATCTACAACAAGATTAATTTCGTAATTTAAATGATGTTGATGAATTTTTTTGGTTCTCCCACAAAAATAACAATTCCCAGATGGTACAAAATATCTAGCTTTCTTGCCCCTCTTGTTTCTCTTCCTATATTCTCGGTTATAAGCATTAACTTTTTCCCTATTTCTCTTCTTGTAAAGACTTTTTAAGTGTAATTTTGAGCATCTAGGGGAACAATAAGAAGTCTGTTTTCCAGTTAATTCTTTACCGCATTTTCCGCATTTCATGCGTTAATTATAGACCACTACTCCCCTATTGTCAATATGTCCCTATATTTCATTATTCGTGCCTGTGTACCCACTCCCCCACCGATAGGGTAGAGAGGTCTGACCACATTTTTTACCCGCTTTTCTTCAATTTTTGCTCTCTTTTTCGCTCCTTTTCCACTCGTTTCCAAGGATCAAAACCATGCTTTTTAATGAAAATCTTCCTATTTTCCTCTAATAATTTCTTATATTTATAATCATGCTCGATCCAAGTACTCCTATGGTAGTGATGAACATAAGTATCTTTCCTTAAGATGAATTTCCACCCTCCTTTTAAAGCCCTAATACAGTAATCGTCATCATCGAATAACCCCAAATTGAATATCGTATCCAACTTGCCTATCTTCCTAACCATTTTCGTCTTAAATCCTGCACAATAAAAAGCCAAAAACTTTACTTCTTTTTCCGTTCCGGCAAGCCCTAACTGTAATGAATATGCCCACCTTTCAATCGTTATCTTAATATTGTTATAACTAAGTTTCCTATCAATCATTACCTGCGCTCCCGGTAACTCACGCCAGTTAGGAGGTGAAGATACTGGGCCCACTATTCCTACCTCTTCTTTTTCAAGAGATTTTAGAAGCCTCAAATCCCATCCTTTAGTTACAAGAGTATCGTTATTTAATACAAAGAAGTAATCAAGTTTCTGTTTTAAAACTTCATCTATTCCTTCATTAACTGCCTTAACAAATCCTACCGGCTTTTCCGTATATGAGAAATAAAAATTATTACCATTCTCAAAATGATCAGTTAGCCAAAGAAAAACTTTGTCGCTTTCCTCTTGTGTTGATCCATTATCTATTACAATAAAATAGAAGTCCTTTAAGTTAGAGCATGCTTTAATACTCTCAAATAAATTAATGGTCATCCAGCTAAGGTTATAAATTGGTACTATTAATCCTATTTTCTTATTCATATTTTAATTAAACCACTTGTAATACTCTTGTTTCTCTGATTCCTTAATTACTAATACTGGCAATCCAAGTTTAACTCTCTGCCAATTCAAAAGCATTCTTCCAATCCTCCCATTACCATCTATAAATGGATGTATTTTTTCAAAATTAATGTGCATTGTCTTTATCTCTTTAGCTTTGTCCTTATATTTTGAAACTGGAAGATAATTACAAGCCTTAAACCATATAGCCATAGAGTTAGGTATTGCTGTAAAGTTGGGAGCTTCTTTTCCACCAATCCATACAGGCAGTTGTCTATAATACCCAATACTCCTACTAGGTAATTCTGCATTTTTCATTAGTAAGTAATGAGCTTTTTTAATCACCAGATCGTCTAGCTTGTCCTGACTAATTAGATGTTTCCATGCCGATTGAGCCTCTTTAAGCTCATATTCACCATACACACCCTCAATGGCGTTTGATTCTCTCAAAAACTCTTTTACTTTCTTATTCATTGGTTTTATTATATATTTTCGGATATTCACTCTTAGGTCTTGTTCCTCCTCCGGGCATCACATATATTGAATCTTTGCCAAATCCGAAATTAATAACAACATCTTCTTTGGGTATTAATGATTTAAGTCCTTGAGAATTAACAAATACTTGCCAACCATCATCGCCTAAACTATCCCCGAACTTATCAAATATTTCTCTTTTAAATCCATAGCCTGAATTAACAAAATCCTTAACTACGTTACAATCTTCCCTTTCCTCGATCTTTACAAACCGATCATCTTCCTTCACATAATTGAGATAGTTAAACAACCCGACACATCCTGCATCTTTATTGTTTTCGATAATATTAACTGCTGTCTCAATCCAACCCGGTTTATATTCTAAATCCGCATCTAACTTAAAAATATAATCCCCATTCGAAACTCCTATACAATTCCTAAAGGATCTACCTACTCCCATATTCTTACCTGAGTTAAGGATCAAATGGCTAATATGCCCCTTAAAATACTGCTCCGTTAAATAAGAAGCTACTCGTTGATTCAATGAAGCATCATCATTAACTATTAATTCATAAGGATACTTAGTATTCTTTTTTAATGATTCCAAAGACCGAATTAAAAAATCAGGCCTTTCATAAGACAGAATACATAAAGATGCATATTTCATATTTAATCTTTCCTTTCTTCTCTTGGCTCTCTAGGTCGCGCTACTTTAACTAAAATATTTCTTCTATTTAACGCAACGCCATTAAATTTATTAACAGCTTTATCAACAGCTTCTTTTGTGTCAAATGTAACAAATCCAAATCCTTTCGATTTTCCAGTATCCCTATCTTTAATAATGACCACTTCTACAACTGTTCCTGCGCCACTAAACGCTTCCTTAATTTGTTCTTCTGTAACACTCCACTCAAGATTTCCTATATAGATTTTATTCATTTATCTCACCTCCAATTGGTTGTTTTTCATCAAAAATTATAAATACCTGTCCTTTTTCTTCAACTGCATACGTTTTAAATCCGCTTGTTTTTTCCCAAAACTTTCGCTTCTCTTCAGCATTTATATTACTGCTCTGTTTATATCGAACAAGCCAACTTCTAGTATCCAGTAACTTTTCTATATAATCCTGCGAAGGCTGGTTGCCCAACTTTTCCTTCATAATTTATCCAACCGTATCTAAGGTTATCCTTTCTAAATGTCAATTCATGTACTGTTTCAAAATCAGAATCAATTAAATTATGTAGCCAAAATTCGTCTATATTTTTAGTATGTGCCGGATGTTTATGTATCGAAGCTAAATCTACTGCATTATGGATCACTAACCAACCGCCTGCTCTTAATACTCTTTTAATCTCAAACATTACTATTTCAGGAGATTGACAATGATCTAATGCGTTAGTAATCACAACTACATCAACATCACCATTTTTAAATGTCATTGCTTCCCCAACTCCCTTACTATGATAAGGACAAGGCCAATATTCTTTATACTCATCAGTCAATGGCTCTATAATAGTTTTTCTATCACAATGTAAATCTGCAATTATTCCTATTGGTCCACCACCTATTTCAACCACAAACTTATTAGTAAGATCAATTAAGTCTAATCCCATTTCCTTGCGCATTTTCGGATAACGAACAATTTCTCTTTCTATCTTTTCCCTACGTTTTTCGGGATCTCTAATTAACCAAGAATCTGCTTCCGCTAGTTGCGCTTTATTCCAATCTAAATTTTTATTATTATTCATTTTTTAATTCTTCATAATATTTAAGATAAATTTTCTCAACTCCATCCCTCGGTGATACTTTAGGTTCCCACCCAAGAATCTTTTTAATCTTCGAAATATCACTAATATAGACTTTTTGATCTGCTGGCCGCCAATCGTGATGTTCTATCTCTACTTTCTTTCTAGATATTTCCTCTATCCAACTAACTGCCTCAATTAAACTCATTGTATTTTCAGATCCACCACCTATATTAAATATTTGTCCCTTAACCTTTTCTATGCTCTCTAGCTCGTCTAGATAAAGCCTAGCAACATCTCCACCCCACAACATATCCCTGACCTGCTTACCATTACCAAAGAAGTTTAGCTTGCCACTACCAAACGCTATGCGCCTAATAAAATGATCTATCCAACCCTGATCTTGTACACCTTTTTGATAATACCCATAAATACAACTCATTCTATTTATTACCACCGGTATTCCAAAAGTATGAAAATACTCCTGACAATATATATCTCCTGCTAATTTAGATGCTCCATAAGGTGAGTGATGATATTTACCGAAACCATCAATAGGAAATTCCTCTGTTATACCAGAAATCTTATCCCCCATAGACATAAGTCCACAATCCCAAACACGTGGATCTCCATATCCCTGACTACCCCATTCATATCTAGTTTCTTTTTCAACCAAAGGAATTTCATTTATCAAATCTGTATAAACTTTATTTGTTGAGGCATAAACAACAGGAATCTTCTTTTTTGTTTGTTCTCCCATTACTCTCGAATATTCAAGAACATTTAAAGTACCCTGAGCATTAACTTGAAAATCATAAACAGGCCACCTTACCGACCAAGGAATGCCCGGGTTTCCCGCCAAATGAATAATTGCATCAGGAACTGGCGATCGTTGGAAATCAACCATTTGCCTTACATCTCCTCTTAGAATTTCTACACCAGCCTCTTGAAGTGTTGGGATGTTTTCCTCTGATTTAGGCCGAATAAAAGAATCCATTGCTATCACTTTATGTCCTCTTTTAATTGCTTCAATACATATATTTGTCCCTATGAATCCTGCCCCTCCTGTAACTAATATAACCATAATTTAACTTAACTACTTTTAACAACCTTGTCAACAACTACTTCCTGATAATCAAATCTACCATTCGGCTTGTTAGGGTACATATCTACTAAAACATGCTCATCGTGAGGCGATTCTAATACGCTAACATGCCAAAAACCTTTTAAATATCCATGAGGATCTATCCCTCCTGCCGGAACTTGAAAAAATCCAAAAGTATTTTCAACAAACTGTATTTTATGATCAGGGTGCATATAATAAGCCATTGTTCCAGCCTTTGGTACTTCAATATGAATACGACCTTTAGGCTTTAAAATACGCCAACATTCCTCAATACAATAAAATAATTGTTCAGGATAAAAATGCTCAAACAAATGCAAAGCTCGCAAAACATCCACAGAGTTATCCACAAGAGGTATTGGGTCTTTTCCTAAATCTAGTACGTGATCTACTCCCTCGAATTTTCTTATATCTATACCGATATAACCTTCAGGCTTTCTTTTCCCACACCCTAAATCAACTTGAATTATTTTTTTTGACTGCATAAAATTTACCTTCCAATTGACCTTCTCTAGGTTCCCATGTAATTTCAAACCTAGCATTTAATCCATCTGACTTACGCATATACATAAATTCTGAATTATCACTATCCTTCAAGTATTCAAAACTACCGGAAGTAAATACCCGATGATGAGTAATGTGAGAAAATCCTGCTTCTACTCCATTAGGCGTAGTAAAGTGGAATAATCCTTTATTTTTCAAAACTCTCCAAATTTCATTAAAAGTAAAAATTAAATCTTCGTAATGCTCAATATGCTCAATAACATCATAACAACGAACCTCATCAAATTCGTTATCTCCAAAAGGTATTCCACGCTTTGCAAAATCCCTAATAATATCTGCCTGAGCATCAGGACATTTATCAATAGCAACAGTAGTATCCCCTGATCTATGTATCCCCGGTCCTAACTCTAAAATATATTTACTCATTGATTTTCTTTAAATACAAATCCCCAACCACCAGAAATTAAATTAGAAATTTCCCTAGTAACTGCACCACTTCTTTTGATTCTATTCCACATTACAAACGGAAACCAGTCATAATCATCTTCCTTCTTGTAATCTTCTTGATACTCAACAATATCGTGAATCCCTACGATTTTAGACATTCCTGAGTATAAATCCCAATCTTTCATACCACCTTTCAAGGAGTGATCCGCATCTAATAAAACCATATCGTAATTATCTCTAACTAAATCGGCTGTTTCTTGAAGTTGAGAATCGACTTTATGATATGTAATATCAACATCTTCAGCCATTATCTTCCCCTCTTGAATTAAATGTTCCCAATACTGCTTAGGATTATCTCTTATATCTATAGTTACTACCCTAGCACCAGATAAAGCTAACATCGTAGTCAATGCTCCGCATCCTGTTCCTATTTCAAGAATACTTTTTGGCTCAAATTCATTCAATAACTCAGCTAGAAATCTAAGTGATTCCGGATGCTGTTGTGGGCTTGGATACACTAACGGAAAAACTTTATCAAAATCAATCATATTTTCCCCCATTCTATATCTTGATTAGCGACTATTGGTTTATCTTTCTCATACAATAAAGATTCATTTGCATCACCTATTGCTTCTCTAGGCGCTCTAGCATGCCATTGGTGAAAGGCTACAAATTCATCGACACACACAGTATTGCATCCATTCTTCCCCAATCTATGCATTAAATCATTATCATCATTACCCCAAAATTTAAACCTTTCATCCCACCCTCCAATATTTAATAATTCTTCCCGCATTACTCCACCTATAAATGGAGCCATTGAATGCTCTATCAGTCCAATTTTTTTTCTATCTTCGTTAAATTTCTCAACTGTTTGGTTAATGTCCTTTGCGAGATACATTGTCCCGGGAACAATAAA
>Ga0307928_10002852_pt1 | contig 13210 bp, 29 predicted proteins | sample AceLakmetagen232_FD_201815 | JGI IMG/M metagenome (GOLD analysis project Ga0307928, IMG submission 201815) | Saline water microbial communities from Ace Lake, Antarctica - #232 | ecosystem: Environmental > Aquatic > Non-marine Saline and Alkaline > Saline | place: Antarctica: Ace Lake... | reverse complement strand
GGTGGTACGGGAGGAAGAGATGAAACCAAAAACGAAATCAGCCGTCCTCAGTATCGTGCTCGTGGTTGTGCTTACGGCCCTGCTCGTGGCTATGGCTACGTCATGCGTTGCACGGGACGCGGGTTATCACGATTTTGGCGAGGGGTGGCTTGTGGCCTCTGGTTCACATTATGAAAAATAAGCTGACAGTCGGTGAACTATTTGCGGGAATCGGCGGGTTCTCCGTGGGCCTTGAGAGGACAGGCGGCTTTCGGACAGTATGGCAAGTAGAAACCGATGACTATGCAAACAAGGTCTTGGCCAAGCATTGGCCGAACGTAAGGAGATGGCAGGATGTCAGAACCTTCCCGCCGGATGATGGAGCAGAATGGGCAGTTGATGTTATTACCGGAGGATTCCCTTGCCAGCCTTTCAGTTGTGCCGGGAAGCGAGCAGGCACGGAAGATCACCGCTGGCTCTGGCCGGAAATGTTTAGAATTATATCAACTCTCAAGCCAACATGGGTCATTGCTGAAAACGTGCGTGGACTCCTTAATCTGCAAGACGGGATGGTCTTCGAGCAAGTGCTTTCTGACTTGGAAGATGCAGGGTATGAAGTCCAAGCGTTTGTTATTCCTGCTTGTGCCATCGATGCCCCGCACAGACGGGATAGGGTGTGGATTGTGGGCAAGTCCAGCATCATACGAGGACAGAACCAGTCTAAAACAATTCAAAAAAAGAATGGAACAAGGCCGAACGCTCACGGGGAAGGTCTTGGAGGGCGAAGGTCTGGGGCCCCACGCACGGAAGATGTGGCCGTCACCTCACAAGAATTGCAGCACAGGGCCGGGAATGCAAGGCCGACAGGGGGGGGAGAATCTTCAAACAGCGGTCAAGATGTGGCCGACGCCAAAGAGTCGGGACTGGAAGGGTCAGACACAGAGAGGGATTCACGCTCAGGGCGATGCGCTCCCGAACATGGACAAGGGAGATGGGAAGTGTGTCGGTGGCTCCCTGAACCCGACGTGGGTCGAGCTCCTGATGGATTTTCCACCGGGGTTCACAGAAGTAGAGGATGGGCCGGAGATTGGGAGCAAGGAGTGCCAAGAGTAGCAACAGGAGTGAAAAACAGGGTGGACAGACTTAAATGCCTCGGAAACGCCGTCGTTCCCGCGGTGGTGGAACAAATAGGATACGCGATACTGGAAGCGGAGGAGGAACCATGCGAAACAGACAAAAGAAGAATTTGATAGGACGCAGGCGCCGCCGCTTGTGGCTCATGCTTAAGAGTGGGGTGTTGTCATAACGCACGGTAAACACACAGGAGAAACGGAATGACATTTGAACAGATGAAAGATGAAATTGACAAGATGGACTATGAATCAATGTTGCGGAGGTGGCGAAGCGCCCCGACGGGTGATCCGTTTTTTCAAGGGGACACTGGCGATTACTACAGCAAGGTGATGGCCGAGAAACGCTCAGAGGTCGGCAGTGATGCCCACGTTTCCGTAAGCAAGTCGATAGGTTGGTAGGGGTAATCAGCAACAGAAAGGGCAGGCAATGACATTTGAAGACGCAAGGGCAGAGTTGAAGAAGATCGCGGGCGGGCGGTATCGGTCTCTCAGATACACACTTACCGAAGACGAAGACGGTATACTCAGGACTGACTGCATGTGTTACGTGGACGGCATCTGTTATTTAACCGGTAGCACATGGCGTGAAGCGTTGGACAAAATGAATGTTTCGCTTAACCCACTGCCTGTAAAGCGGCTCACGGCAGACGAAGCGCCGGTGGATGAAAGCGCAATATGAAAATCAGAGACAAAAACATCAAAGAAATGGTGGATGTATGCGATAAGGACTGCCTACAGAGACCGTGCTACTGGCCACGGCCTGACCCCGGCGTGTTCACGCAAGGAGTTGGCTACCGCACGCGGAATCCTGGGCGCAAGCCGGACTGGCTGTGCGGCAACCGCGAAATCAAGGGGTGTCCGTATCCGTTGCCACCTCCATCCCACACAAAAAGGAGAAAACATGCATGAAGATTATAAATTCTGGTTGACAATTTGGGCCATGGTCTGCGTAGTAATTTGCACGATGATAATCACGATAGGGATCACGACCTATCGAATCAACAAGATGGCATTCGAGAACGGATACGAGGCGGACACGCTTAAAGGCCACTCTGACGCGTGTTGGGTCAAAGTTAAATAGGTTAAGAGATAGACCACAAAAAAGGAGAAACAGAATAACGAGCGAGCTACTAAAAACGAAGGTGATCGAGGCGGCGGAAAATGAACTCGGCGGCTTGATTAAGGAGAACATGGACGGCATCATGAGATCCTACCAGGAAGCGATTGAGAGCCACGACCTGGATGCAAAATTCAGTTTCCAGGTCAGCATGGGCCTGATTCTCTCCCCCGAAGGCGACGGCGTGAAAGTCAGGGCCAAGGTAGGCTACGGCGTGAAGCACACGGACGAAACGATAGGGACCGTGGCCACGACTGCCCCGGACCTTTTTGATGAGCTGGATAGCAAAAGCAAGACTGATTAACCAAAATGAAAAACCGACACCCAGGCTACTGCTTTGTCTGCACGCGCAAGGTCGGCAAACTCAAGGGCCACGTCGCGCGTTCCGGTGGGGTATTCCACATCTATTGCCCTAAATGCTATCGCGGGACACCAATAGAACGCCGCCAGATGGCGGAGGAACGCCGGGGCCGTATCGGGAAGCGTATCAGGAAGGGGCTGAACAGGCAGACTCAGCTATGGAAACGAGAGCAGAGGGAGCAGGTCGTCAGAGAGGCGTGGTGGAATAAGTGAAAAAACATTTGACAACTTCACGGATTATGGTAGGATGTGTTTAACGATACAAAAAGGCAGTCAGGAATGATTCAATCAAAAGCAAATAATATGTCCGGGGTGGTGACGGTGAGAACCCGTCTGTGTCTGTCTCCTGACTCGACACGTATCGACCACCCCGGCTTTTTTTGTAGGTGACAACATGAGCACAAAGGCCCCGAGCTATCAATGGTATCCCGACAAATGGCTGGCCGATACGCGCCGCCTTTCTTGGAAAGCAAAAGGTTTATACAAAGACCTGCTTGACATCATATGGATGCAGTTTCAAGAAACCTGTAGCATACCAGACGACACCGATTTTATAGCGCACGAATTAGGCTGTACCCCGGAAGATTGGCAGAAAGCGCGTGCAGAAATCATGTGTGAACACCGTCCATTGATGCACTTGGAAACCAATAGGTTATTCTCGAACGGCTTATATAAAGAGCATGAAAAGCAACAGGTTAGGAGAGAGAGGTTGAGGGCAAACGGTATGAAGGGGGGTAGACCAAAAAAGCAAAAGGTTTCTAAAAATAAAGCCGAAAAAAGGCTTTCTTCTCCTACTCCTACTCCTTCTCCTACTCTAGTAAAGAAGAAGAAAGAGCCCCTCCCTGATATTCCTGAATCTCTGAAAACCCCTGAATTTCAATCCCTCTGGACAAAATGGATTAAACACCGAACAGAAATTAAAAAGAAGCTGGAACCAACATCGGCAGGGCAACAATTAAAGAGACTCCAATCATGGGGCATAGATAGAGCTGTTGCCGCATTGGAACATTCACTCGCGGGAGGATTTCAGGGAATCTACGAGGACAAGGACAAGAAGACGAAGACGAAATATCACCCCGACGATGAACCAGGGCGATACGGGCCGTCAGTAAGATGATTGAAAGGACATTATGCCAAGAAAATTGACATCAGGAGAGCGACACATGCTGGCATTGATCCGCGAGAGTGACACTGGGAACGGATGGGGAACGGTAAGCGATGCCATCATGCCTCTCATCGTGGCGATGCCATCTGAGCTCGTGCGTTTCGAGTACAGCACCGACGGAACCAGGGGTGGCCGGGTGGGATTGACTGAACTTGGAATGAACATTATAGAGGCGACAAAGTGGCTGTGAAAACAGAACTCACACCAAAGCCGCCGCTTCGCCATGTTGCCAGTTTCAGCGGCGGCAAAGATAGCACAGCAATGGTCTTGAGGTTGATCGAGGAAGACTGGCCACTGGATGAGATTGTCTTTTTTGACACTGGGTGGGAGTTCCCGGAGATGCAGGAGCACGTTGACAAGTTCGAGCGGTACATCGGGCGCAAAATCACGCGGCTACATCCCCGAGAGCCGTTCGACTTCAATATGTGCGAAAGGCCAATCGTCCGACGCAAGAAGTCTTGCCCGATGCACGGAAAGGTTTATCGAAACGGAAACGGATGGCCCTCATTCGCTAGGCGATGGTGTACCGGTAAAAAGGTTGACGTTATCGACATGTATTGTGGCGACGCCATGCGATATGTTGGGATTGCGGCAGATGAACCACAACGGCTGAAGATGAGAAACTACCCGTTAGTCGAGTGGGGCATGTCGGAGGGCGATTGTCTTGCGATGTGCTTGGACCGGGGATTCGATTGGGGTGGGCTATACAACTATTTTGACAGGGTGTCTTGCTTTTGCTGTCCACTCAAAGGGTTGGACGATTACCGCACACTACGAAAGGATTTTTCCCACCTCTGGGATCGTATGCTTGTTATGGGTGACAATGTACCTAGTAAAATGGGTCGTCGTTTTCACCACGGCAAGACTATACACGATTTAGACGCACGATTTGCGCGAGAGGATGAGGCCGAAGCGAGGCAAGGAACGCTGGACCTTTGTAAACTAGACACCCAAACAAAGGAAACACAATGACCTTACAACTAAATTACAGATTCAACCCCGAGGCCGAGGCATCCCTCTTGGGTTCGATCATGCTCAATTCCGATATTGGCATGTTTGAATGTGAGCGCCAGGGGCTTACAGAAGAATCATTCAACGACCGACGCAACGGCAAGATATACAAGATCATGCGTGCGCTGGCCAACGAGGGCCGACCGATTGACCCGATAATGATATGCGAGAAAGTCAAGGAGGGCTCAGGCATTGACGCTATGTTGCTTTCCGGTTATCTCGAATCAGCGGCGACGATCGGGCATATCGTGGAACACATCGAAATTGTCCTGAAGAAAGAACAGGTCCGGAAGATCGAGAACGCCTGCACGATGGCCCTGTCAGATTGCCGTGACGGACGCGAGCCGCACGAAATCAGCGGCGAACTTATGGCTGACATTGCAAATGACGCTCAGACTTTGAACGTCCTTACGCTGGCAGATATGAGGAAGAATAAAATCGACCAGTGGCACAAGGCTGTTGACGTTGGCTTTGTCGGGCTTCCGTCGGTGTTCCAGTATGTGAATCAATATACAGGCGGGTCACGGAAGGGCATCCATGAAGTCCTCGGAGGATTCAGAGGCGAGGGAAAGAGTACGCTACTCAGGCAAGATGCTTTAAGCTTGGCCGATGGTTCATCCGCTGGGCGCAAGGTTCCTGTCGCATTATTCTCAATGGAAGACCCCGCTGACATCGCAGCATCCATGATCGTAGGCAACTCCGGTGACTTCTCGGTATTCCAGCACGACATCGGCCACGGAACACAGGACAGCATCAAGCACGCAGATGAAAGCTGGCTAAAGATTGCGGATATTCCTCTATACATCGTAGGCAATCCGATGAACATCAATCAACTGTGCGCGTCGGCAACTGCACTCAGGGCGCGATACGGGATTGAGAAATTCTATCTAGATCATCTACAGTATCTATTACCGTCAAGCCAGCGTTTCGGAAGTCGCAATGATGAAGTCATGCACAATAGCAGGCAGATATGCGCCGTGATAAAGAAACTTGATGTAGCATGGACATCAGCAAGCCAGTTCTCGCGCGGCCCTGAAAAGCAGCAACGCAAGCCGCGCCTGTCAGACCTCAGGGATAGTGGCGCAATCGAGCAGGATTCCAAGCTGGTATTCCTCCTGTACTACGATGCCAAGATGGAAATTCACGTTCTGGAAATAGCCAAGCAGAATTTTGGGCCGTCACCGATAGAGATCACGATGAGGCGGCGCGGGAACAGACAACGATTCGACGAGATCGGAGTCGTGGACAACAGCACAACGGACGAACAGGATGAAATGGAGGAGTTGGTATGAGTCATTATTGCATCAAATGCAAACACAACGACGAGATCAGGGACTATCGGAACTATGATTTATTGTCTGCGCCACATGGATATTTCTGTAGGCTTTTTTGGCTGTTGGTAGATCCGTTTTTTGAAGGTTGCGTTATGTTCAAAACAAAATAAGGAACAGGAGGACTTGGTATGAGCAAAGGTAAACGCATTATTCTGAACATTGACGGAAAGCGCATCGTACTCGATGAGCCGGAAGTTGCCGGGTGGGAGTTCTTGGAGTTTAGGGACCCGGTAAACGGGGAAAGCTACGGGTTCAAATTCGACAACACAGGGTGGCGCATAAAGCGTGCCGGCTTTGACCATTCCTATGCACCGCGGTGGATTGCCACGAGGGTAGAGCCGAAGCCAGCGTCCGAACCAACGCGAGTACACGTAGAACCAGACGCGCAAAACGCCAAAGAACGCCACGACATGAAAAGCTCCATCGGCAGGCTGATCGCTCGCGTCGATAGATTAGAGAAGCGCGTGGAGAAACCGGAATACGGGAAGGATAGGAAGGAGATGGCCGAAGCTGGATTGTTGCTCGCAGGAATGGAGTATACGAATGGTTCCATGTCATTCGAGGATTATACGAAAGAGCGTGATCGGTGGACCAGCCTCTATAGAGGGGAATAATGAAAAAATTCGACGAGGCAAAGACCAGGAAGACAATGCGGCAACTTGGATTCGAGCCTGCAGACATCGGAAAGGCAGTTGTAAAAGCAGAGGCGCATTGCCACGAATACAACGAGCGCCTCAAGGTGGTAATAAACGAGCTTGACGGAGTGGCAGAGAGCGTCAGAGGCACTTACCAGGATTGCGGTGCAAGGAGCAGGGCCGAAGAGATCAGGATGAGTGATTCGGAAAACAGGAGATATTGATATGAGCCAAGAATTAGCAAGGATCGAAGGAGAACAGCAGGAAGTAATTGACATGCCTGCAATGATGGATATGTCAAAGACGCTGATCGACTCAGGGTTCCTACCCGACATGATCAAGAAACCAGCACAGGCCGTGGCGATCATACTGACAGGCCGAGAACTCGGGATTCCGATAATGCAGGCGTTGAGGCAAATCCATGTCATTAAGGGTAAGCCGACAATGGCCGCAGAATTGATGCTATCCCTCGCGTATCAGCATGTGCCGGGGTTCTGGTATCAGGTAGTCGAGAGTACAGCCGAGAAATGTGTATGCAAGTTCCAGCGACCGGGACACGAGGCGTTGACGCATGAGTTCAAAATGGGTGACGCCAAGGCTCTCGGGCTCGACAAGAAGGACAACTGGAGAGAGCAACCTGCAACGATGCTGCGCTGGCGCTGTATATCCTCAGGCCTCAGATTGGTTGTGCCGGATGCAATCGCCGGTGTCTGCACGCCAGAGGAAATAATGCCTGACATATCCGTCAGCGAATCAGGAACAGTCATCGAAGGAACTGTAGTACCCGAGCCACGGGATAAACTTCCCGAGCCACCAAAGAAAGTTATAAACAACGAGCAACGCAAGCGCCTCTTCGCGAAGATGAACAATGCGAGCGTTACCGAAGAAACACTGAGAACGCACATCCTTGACAGATACAAACTGGAAAGCACCAAGGATATCAAGACCGCGGATTATGACGCTTTGTGCGAATGGGTATGCGCCGGTGGTCAGGACGGACCAGGAGTGGAATAGTGACCGAAGAAGTGACACTGAATCTGAACATAGTAGTCCTTCAACGAGCAATGAGCGTGGCCATAGATTTAGACTGGTCGCTCGACAAGTTGATACAGTACGCATTGGTAATAACGCATGGCATGGAGGGCTTGCCGTTGGACAACATATACGGATCGCCTACGGATGAGCCCAACGCAAACCCCAGCCGCGCCTCGTCGGGTGGAGGGGGTGTTGAGTTGTAAACATAAATAAGGAGAAAGAGATGAGAGAGCAAGAAGAAATTGAGGCCAAGTTAGTTGAGGCAATGGATTCTATTGAGGCAAGTGGTGGGAGCAATGCTGAAACCATGGGAATTAGGGCAGCATTAGAATGGGTGCTTGCGGAAGTGGGTATTCTTGAGGCCCAACAACAACAGACAGACGTAGGCCGGACAAAGGAAGGACGGCGGTGATAGGGCACTTCATACGGGCGGAATCGGTTGTGGCATATCAGGAGCGTGGACGCAGAAGAACAGACGGTAACGCCGTTCTAACAGAAAGGATAGAAAAAATGAGTACACAATATCAGAATGAACAATGGAGCGAAACAGAACCACTCCCGCAGGCTTTAGAAACACTTGCAGACGCTTGTGAGTCTGGTCTTGCAAAGCGGTTTATTGTCGGCACACAAGGAGAGGTGGAAGAAGAAAAAAACAACGTTGATGTTGAACAAGATGTAGCCGATTTGAAACGCCGTATAAGAATATTGGAAGCCCGAGCAGATCAAAGCATTTTGTGTATACCAACGGAAAAAGAGATTAAAGATTTTAGAATATAAAAAGATGGCGGGGCAGAGGATGAAAAAAAGGAAACGCCGTTTTGATAACAAGGAGAAAAGATGAAAATAGAGATCAAATCGAGATGGGATGGAAAAGTATTATTCAAAGTGGAGGCAGAATCGTTAAAGGCAGCTTTGGAAATTGGAGTTAATAAAAACGCAAATCTGGAGGGTGCAAATCTGGGGGGTGCAAATCTGAGGGGTGCATATCTGAGGGGTGCATATCTGGAGGGTGCATATCTGGAGGGTGCAAATCTGAGGGGTGCATATCTGGAGGGTGCGAATCTGGAGGGTGCGAATCTGGAGGGTGCGAATCTGAGGGGTGCGAATCTGAGGGGTGCGAATCTGTGGCGTGCGAATCTGGGGGGTGCGAAAGGAATAAATAAATATTATATAACACCATTAAGTATCCTGGAAGATCAGATTGGAAAAATACGAGCTTACAAGTTAGTTGATACAAAAAATGAGGGACCGTTTCGAGGTGGCATTATCTACGAAGTTGGAAAAACCTATACAGAAAAAGAAGCCAATACTGATGATACAGTACAATGTGCTAAAGGGATTAATCTTGCAACACTTGATTGGTGTATAAAGAGATGGGAAAATGGATATAAGATACTCATTGCCGAGTTCACAAAAAAAGACATTGCCGCTATACCCATAGCGTCAGATGGAAAGTTTAGGGTACGAAAGTGTAAAATTGTCGGGGTAAAAAAGCTAAAAGAACTTGGTTTGGCATAATAAATGAAGGTGAATAATGGATAACATACTAGCACTCGCAGTAGGAGATTCAATATCCGCCGCTCGTGAGGCTGATACTGGCAGGGATGATGGCTGGCCGGTGTTCATGGGGATACCGGAGAGCCACAGGCAAGGCATAAGTGACGGTAAAAGCAAGCCGCTGGTTGAGTTTTATAAGCAATGTCACGACTGCGGAAGGTTTCTAAAAAAAGCCCGATGGGTGAAGAAGGATCATCCTCGGAAGAAGCATGGCCTATGTGCCAGTTGTTTCGCTAACTATGACGATCCGTATCTATATTGAAACCAAAACGCAAACCCCAGCCGCGCCTCGTCGGGTGGAGGGGGTTGTTGAGTTGTAAATGTTGAAAGGAGAATTAAAATGAATCCAGATCAAATGCCTACAGACGAACATGCAAGACAAGAAGAAAGAGATGCAACAGAACTGAAACTAAAGGTGAACAACTTGGTGTGGATGCACGCGCCAATACAGGTAACTCTGGGTGAGGCTGAAAGCCGAGCCTGTAGAATCATGGACATACTTACAGCCCTGGCAGGCGGTTAGCGAGCAACCCAACAACAACAGACAGACGTATATACAATAGGAAAGGACGGTGGGTGATGAGTAATGCAGATGATGAAATGAAATTGGCGGCTATCGGCGAACAACTTCGTACACAGGATAACCGAAGCACGGCCGATCCTATGTTTTGCGTACAGGAAAAGCGGCGAGAGTACTGGTTCGATCCGCAGTGGGGCGATCAACACGTGTGGATAGATCAGGAGAGCGGTGACTATGAGGTGAGTGAAACAGAGAAGCCAGGATACAAACAGACTGGATATAAAGACACTTGGCAAACCGTGATGGTTGCGTTCACGGAAGCCGCCTGCAAAGACTATCTGCGACAGAATGGACATAACCACGGCAAGACACGGATATATGTGAAGTCGTTTAGACGCTGTAACGAAATGGTTTTTATTCGAAAGTGGCTGATGGAAAAGGGAGGTGACAAACATGCGGTAAATTCGTAGCTGGATCGATTTCTGGGGTGGGGAGTCCCGAGGCTCCCCGCTCTTAAACTACAATGCTGAAAGGAGCAGTGAGTGAATGAAAATCACATTGAGCAAGACCGAATTGATTGAGCTGTTAGAAACGGCAAGCGTGGAATTGAACATAGAGAGATCAGAGCCAGAAAAGGAAGAGGTAAAGCCGCCTGAGCCTCCGCCTCCGGTTATAGACCTGCCGCCAGTAGAAGCACCTGCACCGGCGAGCGCAACAGTCCATAGCAAGAGCAAGCCGAAAAAGGCACACACCGCACGCAAGAAGAAAAAGGGCGCAACCCCTGAAGGCCCTCTCACAAAGCGAGGAACAAAACGCAAATACGAAGTGAGCCAGACGTGGAAGGAAGGTACGCTGTGCGAAATGTGCGGCAAGCCTGCAACGCCTGGGTACACGATTTGCGCTAGACCACAATGCAAAAAAGATCGGGTGAATAAATGGCAAAGGGATCGCCGGATCAAGGGCGGTAGCACTGTTAAGGATCGGAAGGGGTTTTGCGAGATTTGCGAAGACCCTATAACCGGTACGAACAAGATTTGCTCAAAACCTTCGTGTGAAACGGAACGCCGAAAACGATACAACAAAAATTATTACGATAAGAAAGAGACGAGCGTCCCTGACGTAAAGAACCTGGCCGACCCATCACTGACCGAAGCGGAGCGGAACGAAATAAGAGCGAAACGGGCATTAGTAATAAAGGCCGCTTCTGAAAAAGCTATGGCTGAGGATGGAGCGGTATGAGAAATAAAATTTCACGACCAGTACAGATTGCGCTAATTAGCCTCTCTCTTCCATTCCTTCCGTTTGTGATAATAATGTTGGGTGTAGCTCTATTGAGTTTAGTACTGCGGGCGTTGTTTATCTTTGTATTTGGAAACATGATAAAGAGAGACTTCGGACCGCAGTCATAAAAAGGAATTGTGAAAGGATGGTACATAATATGACACTAGGCAAAACTGAAAGCACGGCAACCAACGCACCACTGGAACTAAAGCAAATGAAAGGGAAGGCGTTGCTAGAGCTTGTCCAGACCGAATCTTCGTATTCAGCAAATATACTGGAATCGCTGGAACACGCGACTTTGAGTGAGTTGTGGACAATCGAGCGATTCTTTAGGAAGTGCCGGGATAACCGGAATAAGGCGTAACAGGGGAAAAAGGAGGAAAGCAGATGATGGTGAACCTATTAGCAACGGTGCTTGTGTCGGTGGTGACGAATTGGACGGCTGTGTATGTGCAGATTGATACAGGGATGATACAATGTGATGATTCTATGGTTCCAGGATCAACCCCTGCAATATGGTACAATCGGCCCTATCACTATCAGGAGCAGGACCGTTACAAGAACGGCAGATATCTTGGCAAGGACGGGGTTGTTGTCAGGGTAACGAAAATCAAGTTCAACTACAACGGCAAGCCACAAGTTCACCGCATCGAGGAACCGCTGGAAAGGATAATCATGCGCTGTACGGAACAGCCGCCTATTCAGCAGGAGCCTATTTGGGATGAACCAATAAGGGAGAAGATTGAGGCAGAACCGGTTTTTGGCTTTTATACCAATAGCTTTACTATTGCTGATAGCCTTTTTACCATTGCTGATATGTCTCCAGCAGAGTACGTAAATCCAGTAACAGACGAGATAGAGAAACGATTGGAGAAGATAGAAAAACGACAACAAACACAGCTTGAATTGTTAGAACTACTCGAAGAGGTTATTGAAGCGAGAGAGGCGCTGAAACAGGGGGAAAAGAGGAAACAGTGAAGAAACCAATCACACCGAATAGCAGGATCAGGCAGGCTTTACGACTGATATGGCTACGGTCCAGGGAACGCTCCGAAGCGCTCAAGAACACTGACTACCGTTGCTCTGTATGCGGTGTCAAGCAGTCGAAGGCCAAGGGCAGGGAAGTTGCGCTCGACGTACATCACATTGAAGGTATAGACTGGACTGGCCTGATTAACATCATACGAGAGCGTATGCTACCGAGCCCTGACAAGCTCGCGCCGTTGTGCAAGGGGTGTCATGAGAAGATGGGTAAAGGGAAGGAGGAACAATGAACCACCAACTCAAAAAGTACATTGACAGGGAGTGTTCAAAACAAGAGCTGGCTCATCAGAGGCGCAAAGCGGATGGTCCTTCGCCTTCCGCAATCGAGTTCAGACTTGGCGCGGCATTAGTGCTTGAGCTTATCGAAAATTATAACGCAGCCGATGAAGATGATTTGTACCATGCGAATTGTGCGAAGAGAATGGCAACGTGGATATCGGAGAATGTTAAGTAGTCGGCTAACCTGAGCAACAACAGAAAGGAGAAATCATGAATGTGCTTTATCTAATAACAATAGGAGTGTTTGCTTTGCTGATATGGCATCTGATAGTTGGAGTGATAAGGCTGAGAGAGGATTTTAATCTACTTGAGAAACGAGTACGAAAACTTGAGACGCCAGAAGGAGAGAGGGGGCGGGGTGATGAGTAAGAAGAGGCTGACAGAACGTATCCTTCGCAACGGGCAGTATGTCACGGACAGGCACGAGAGCTTGAAGGAGTACGCGCGGACTATGGGTATAGGCTACACTAGTTTTTGTAGGGAGTTGGCAAAGAGGCGTAGAGAGGGAGGTGGGTGATGACTACAGACTATCCAAAGATATGCAACACCGCAGGAGAAATGGAGGATGTGCGCCATCCATCGAGCGAGATCCTTGTGATGTACGACAAGGACGGACGATGCACAAGGGATAAGGACAAGACCGTTGCGCTTGAGATCATAACGACGAACGCAAATGGATATGAACAGAGCCGGATGAAGTTCAGCGTAATTATGGAAGCACCGCCCCTTGCAGGTTCTTACCAGAAGCGCTGTTCCTAGC
>Ga0307928_10002851_pt1 | contig 13213 bp, 23 predicted proteins | sample AceLakmetagen232_FD_201815 | JGI IMG/M metagenome (GOLD analysis project Ga0307928, IMG submission 201815) | Saline water microbial communities from Ace Lake, Antarctica - #232 | ecosystem: Environmental > Aquatic > Non-marine Saline and Alkaline > Saline | place: Antarctica: Ace Lake... | reverse complement strand
TAAAAATAATACTAAAATAATTAAAGATTTTTCTTGACTTTGCCGGAGCAATAAACTAATATGGTCCTATAGTTAAAAATAAAGAAAGACAACCAACCGCCCCCCAGGGCGAAGGAGGAGTTATGAAATATTAGGATTAAAGCCCTGAACGGAGCAAGCCGGGGTTCGACTCCCCGGCAGGGCTTAGTTAACTTTAACGAGGGAGGAGAAAATAAATGAGAGTAATCGCAATACCAAAATTCAAGTGGGGAGAAAATACCGTAGAATTTTGGCCGACAAAGGGAACACCGGGATTCAATTATAAAGTTATTATCAATGGATTAAGGATGGATTGGTTGAGTGCGACACATCAACCAAATGCACGGGCGGCTAAGTATTTTATCCTGAAGCACCGCGAGACTATCCGCCTGCAAAAGATTTAACGGGGAATAAATGAGAAAGGGAAATATAATCAAGAATCAAGCCGGAGATTCTTTTCTAATTATCAAGCATGATAATGGATTTATGAAACTCCGGTCTCTGAAATATGGAATAAGACTCCGGCGGACTTTCTCAGAGCATGAGATTATAGGGGCCGGATATAAAGTAGTCCTTTAAAGGAGGCGAAGAGTGACGCTAAATGAAATAACGATTTTCTCAATCTTGAGTGATTATTTTCCGCATATTGATTTTCTCGTATTAGAAAATACGATGGAGTCCGGGAAGTCATTTAAGATTAGTTGGCCCGGCGGTCCACCGGAAGATGAGGTCCGGAGAATTATCGGGGGGATAGAAGATGGAAAATTTGTGTTTATAGAATTAACCAGGGAGGAAGATCAATGAAATTAGTAAGAGGCGATATAGTAAGACTGAAACCCAGAGTCCGCGGGATTGAAAGCAGCTTTGATAAACCCTATGACGTTGCCCGGATCGACGGGCCCCATCGTGGAGCATGGGATTATTGGATGAACATTCTTTGTGGCGGAGAAAGGCTCCCGGTCTGCGTATCAGATATCAAGTTCAAGCTGCGGGGGAGTAAATGAACACTCCCTTATATTCCGCAATTAGGTATCTCGGGTGGTCTCATATTTTATGGATCATGAATGACTCTGACTGGAAGAAACGATTGCTTCGATATGCCTCCGGTCAATGGTTTGCTAATAATCTTGAGGCCATGAGATATTATAATCTGGTCCGGAGATCCGAGAAGAAAAACATAATCCAGACGGCCCAGCAAGCTAAGTCTGCGGATGGACTTGATAAGCTCAACCATCCTGGAAATTATGGGAGATCATTATGAATGACTATGAAATAAGGAAGCAGGAAAAGATCGAACGTTACCGGGAGCTGGCCCGGAACGCGGAGAAACAACAGTCGGCTTTATGGGAGGAGTCTCGGAAGATGTCAGATGCTATCCCCTTCGGCCAGCCTATCTTGATCGGCCACCACAGCGAAGGACGGGACCGGAGATACCGGGAGCGGATCAGCAATAAAGCGGACCAGGCGATGAAGGCCGGAGACCATGCCGAATACTGGAATCGAAAAGCCGACGCCCTGGAGAATAACATATCAATCAATACCGGAGACTCTGAAGCGGTTGTTAAAATGAGGGAGAAGATAAAGGCCGCTCAAGAATTACAGGATCGCTACAAAGCAATCAACGTAGCGATCCGAAAAGGAAAAGGGGATCGGGCGGCTCAAGAAAATGCTCTTTCGGAATTAGGATATTGCGAGAGTGTTATTGATTCGCTCTTAGAACTGGACTTCTCCGGCCGAGTAGGAATTGCCCGATATAAGCTCACCAACAATGGAGCCAATATTCGGCGGATGGAAAAGCGGCTGGCTAAATTACAGAAGCTCGGAGAGATGGAGACCAGCGAAAGAACAGTTAACGGAGTGCGGATCGTAATCAACGCCGAAGAGAACCGGGTCCAGATTTTCTTCCCCGAGAAACCATCGGAAGAGGTCCGGGGATTTATGAAGATGCACGGCTTTCACTTCGCCCCAAGCTGGGATGGGAAGCCGTGGCAGAGAGCTTATAGTTTATCTGCGGTGGAATTGGCTAACCAGGCTATAAAGATAAATGGGGATAATAAATGAGATCAAAACTGGAAAATTATAAAAGTTTTGTAGAGAAAAAATCACAGCTTATATCAGGTGATGGGTTTAAGCCTATTCGGATTCCTGATTTTTTATATCCGTTCCAGAAATATTTAACGGATTGGGCTATTCGCCGGGGGAGAGATGCTATCTTCGCTGAATGTGGGATGGGGAAAACCCCGATGCAATTAGCCTGGGCAGAGAATATATTAAGGAAAACTAATAAGCCGGTTTTAATCTTGACTCCGATAGCGGTTGGTTTTCAGACAGAAAAAGAGGGAGAGAAATTCGGGATTGAATGTCATCGGTCCCGGGACGGGAAAGTTTATCCTATTACTATTACTAATTATGAACGGTTACATTATTTTAACCGGAATGATTTTAGTGGAATAGTAGCTGATGAGAGTTCAGCTATCAAGCATTTTACGGGCAAGCGTCAGAAATATACAACTGAATTTATGAAGAAGATTCGATATCGGCTTTTATGCTCTGCTACTCCGGCTCCGAATGATTATGTAGAACTCGGGACTTCTTCAGAAGCGTTGGGACAACTCGGATATATGGATATGCTTAGTATGTTTTTTAGAACAAAAGATGGAGCTATGCACCGGACTTGGGGATTAGGTCAGAAGTATTTTTTTAAGGCTCACGCTAAAGATCAATTCTGGCGGTGGGTTTGCTCCTGGGCCAGAGCCATAAGACTTCCGTCAGACTTAGGATTTAAAGATGATCGTTTTATTCTCCCCCCTTTGGATATAGAAGAGACAACTATCAAGACTGATTTTATTCCCGATGGATTCTTGCTCCCGGTCCCGTCAGTTACAATGAGCGAAGAACGCCAGGAGTTAAGGGCGACGGTAGAAGAAAGATGTAAGATCGCGGCGGGGAAAGTAATAGATACCGGCGAGCCTGCCGTTGTCTGGTGTCACTTAAACACCGAAGGCGACTTATTGGAAAAATTAATTCCCGACGCTGAACAGATAAGCGGATCAAATACCGAAGAGGAAAAAGAGGAAAAGCTAATCGGATTTTCAAAGGGAGATATTCGGGTTCTTATTACCAAACCGAAGATCGGGGGATGGGGTATGAACTGGCAGCATTGTGCTCATATGACTGTATTCCCTTCCCATTCTTTTGAGAGTTATTATCAGTCAGTTAGACGGTGCTGGAGATTCGGCCAGACCCGGCCGGTGAAGGTTGATATTATAACAACGGAAGGACAAGAAGGAATAATTAGAAACCTGAAACGCAAAGAAAAACAAGCGGAGGAAATGTATAAATTAATAGTTAGAGAAATGAAAAATATTTTGAATATAAAATCTATCGTTGATTTTAAAACAAAAGAGGAGATTCCATCATGGCTGTAATAGAACAAAAGGTAACGGATGATTATGCGGTTTATAATGGGGATTGTATCGAGGTACTTCCAAAGTTCCCCGATGGTTCAATCCATCTATCGGTATATTCCCCGCCGTTCGCAGAACTTTATAATTATAGTTCCAGTGATCGGGACTTATCAAACTGCCGGGACTATAAGCAATTCCTAAAACATTATTGTTATGTGGTAAAAGAAGTTTCGAGGGTAACTATGCCTGGCCGGGTATCCTGCGTCCACTGTATGGATTTAAAAATACCGGGTGGAAATTCCGGGTTCCGCGATTTCCCCGGAGATATTATCAGGATACACAAGAGGTATGGATTTGATTATCAGGCCCGCCACTGGATCTGGAAAGAGCCGCTAAGAATGGCAATCAAGACCCGGGCTCTCGGATTAAGGCATTCTCAGATAGTTAAGGATAGTAGTAAATGTCACGCCGCCGGATCAGAATATTTATTAGTTTTTAAGAAGCAAGGAACTAACCCGGAACCGATAGCTCACCCATTAGGATTATCTGTTTATGCCGGAAGTACTCCGATTCCTGCGAATCTGTTGAGCAAATATGGGAATGGATGGAAGGAACCCAAAACCAACAGATTATCTCAATGGATCTGGCAACACTACGCAAGCTCTTTCTGGAATGATATTCGGGTTAAGCGTTGTATATCTCATCGGAAGGCGAGAGAGAAAGACGACGAAAAGCATATATGCCCGCTCCAGCTTGATGTGATTGAACGCTGCCTGATCCTCTGGTCTAATCCACGGGATAAAGTATTAACACCTTTTATGGGAGTAGGAAGCGAAGTCTGTAATGCTTTGAGTCTTTACCGCCGGGGGATTGGGATAGAGCTTAAACCATCTTATTATAAGCAGGCTTTAAAAAATATAGAACTGGCTATGACTGAGAGGGTAAAATTAAATCTTTTCTCAGATAAATAGATTTTAAAAAGGAGAAACAGAAAATATGAGATCAAAAATCAAGAAAGAAAAATCTAAAATCGGGGAGAGACTTTACCTTAAAAAAAGACCTGAAAATCTCATGTATTTATCCGGTTTTAAACCCTTATTTTTATAGGGGCTATATAGGTCCTACATAGGACCCTAAGGTAAAGGTAAAGGAAGGGTTAAGGTTAAGGAATAAAAGAAAAAGGAAAATATTTAAAAATAGTTCTTGACTTTGCAGAAGTTAAAATTTAAGATGGTCATGCTGAATAAAAAACCGGGGTCGAAGGAGTTAAGAGGATGAAGCGGATTAAAGATGTAGGGCGGAAGATCAGGAGAATTATGAGGGAGAAAAATATCTCTCTTGAGAATTTTCATTCTCGGGTAGAGGTGATCACCGGAAAGCAGATTTATATTTCTCGGGCGAAGCAAATGATCCGGGTTAAAAGACTATCCGGGAAAAATCTTATGCTGATGTCCCGGATACTTGAAGTTTCCCCGAATGAACTGGCGGGAAAAGTCAAAGCTGCCTTCGCGGAGATAGGATTGAACCTGGTCCAAGGTGGAAGGTTGATGGGGATGACTAAGGCGAATACCTGCCAGTTGGCTAACCGGGTCGAGACCGGCGGGGGGATCAATAATGCCAGTCTTAAAAAACTTTCTAAGGCGACCGGAAAACCGATTGAATATTTTATAAATTAGGACCCCAAAATGGGGAAGGAGGACAAGATGAAAGGGGAAAAAGTGATGATGAATGTAGGAAAAGGGGACTTGGTGGATGCGAAAAAGGATGCGTTCCGGGACGAGCTCCCGGTACTGCCGGAGGTCACAGCCCAGAAGGTCCAGACGCAGTATATGACCGCCGTTACGGTTCAGCGGCCCCGGAAGCTGGAAAAGATCGTTAACGCCGTTCTCCGGGAAGCTGAGTATGCTGGAGAGTCATTTTTCTATGCCTGGGGGATGGGTAAGAATCATATCGAAGGTCCCTCCGTTGGCCTGGCCCTCTGCGTAGCCCGAGAGTGGTCAAATTGTGCCGTAGAAACTTCCGTTGATGATATCGGGGATGCCTATATCTTCACTTCCCATTTCATTGACCTGGAACGCGGATTTACTATCAGTCGTTCTTTCCGGCAGTCGAAACGCTGGACGGTTTATGGCAAGATGGACGAGTTCAGAAAAGACGATACTCGCTTCCAGATGGGCCAGTCCAAATCAATCCGTAACGTCGTTCGGGCCGCTGTCCCATCCTGGCTGATTGAGCAGGCGATCGAGAAAGCGAAAGATGCAGTCCGTGCCGGGATAACCAAAGAGGGAATCGCAACGGCTATTGAAAAAGCGATTAAGCTCCTGGGCCAGCATGGGATTACGGAAGATCGGGTCCTGGCGAAAATCGACCGAAAAAATAAGCATGAAATCACGAAGGAAGATATAATTGATCTTCGCACCGCTTATTCCGCTATCAGCAAGGGGGAGTCTTTCGCCGATGATATATTTCCTCCCTCTCAGGCTGGTCATGCCGCAGGAGCAGACCCGGAGCCCCCGGAGATACCTCTCGGGGTAGAAAACGAGAAGGCCCCTAATCCGGCCGAACCACCGGAGGGACTTATTAAAGGCGGACCGGATGATAATCAATCGGCGAAAAAGAGAACCGGAAAGAAATCTCCGGCTCCCCATCCGGTGAAAAAGAAGGTTATCAAGAAAGCCACGTCTAAGAAAACACCGATTAAAAAACCTACGTCTCCGGCCCCCCCGGCTAACCCTCCGACAGAGGGAGTAACGACCCCGAGTATCATGGATAAGCTCTTAATCGAGTCAGTTTCAATTCTGGGCCGGGAGAAATATGGAGTGATTCTCGAAAGGTTATTCCCGGGAACTAAATCGGCGATGGGATTATCGGAGCCGGACAAGAAAACGCTGATGAAGGGGATTGAAGTTGAGGTTTCAAAGACATACTAACCGGGGATTTAAAAGGAGGATAGTCAAATGATTTATAAAATTCACTGCTCAAGTCTTCCGAGAATTGAAATGTGTCCGGGGTCAGTTCAAGCAGAGAAGGGGATAGAATCGGCAAGTGATGATCTGGCATTATCGGGACAGATTATCCACGCCGCTTTACAATGCTGGGCCAGGGGGAAAGATCCGGATGACGGTTCGCTGACTGAAAGAGAGAAGTCAATTTATTACTGGTTCCGGAGAGAGGTTGAGGCGATAGAAGCTAATCATGGAGGATATATGATTAGGCTCCCGGAGTTACAGTTAAAACTAAAACTCTATACTCAGGGGGAGGATGAAGTCTGGTTAGTCGGAAGACTTGACTTGATGGTTATTCCGGTTGATGGGACGAAACACCTGATTGATTATAAGACTGGTTTTGCCGAGCAAATTCCAGCAAAAAAGAACCGCCAGCTCACTGGATATTCTGTTATGATGGTCAAGAAAAGACCGGAGTGGGTGCCGTTAAACGCCCATCTGTTCTCTGCCGGAGATCCGAAAGAAAGCCGGTTCACGCTGACTCAGTACGGCCCGGATGATGTGGTGGTAGCGGAAGGGTATCTCCGCAAGATTATCAAGGCTGCTCTATCTCCTAAAGCCAAACGGATTCCCGGCCCCCACTGCCAATACTGCACAGCGTTGGCGACCAAACGTTGTCCCGAGACAGCTTCAGCGGTGGTGAAGATTGATAATCAAATTAAGGTTATGCCGTCTGACCTGCTCCCGGTCCCGGCGAAGAGTCTTGAGATCTTCGGGGCTATTAAAGCAGTCGGGAGGTTTGCCAAGGCTTTCCTTCCCGCACTCAAGGAAGCGGTAATGAAGGACCCGGAAGCGTGGGCTGGTCAGTTCACTCTTCATCCCGGCAGCAAAAAGAGAGTATTCCCGAGTGTTGAGGCCGCCTGTAACCGACTGATAAAGGATGAAGGGGTAGCAGTAGAGGATATCTGGAGGATTATTAAATTGACCCCGGCCCAGGCTGAAAAATTAGTGGTGGAAAAGCAATATTCTCAGAAGGATGGGAAGGGTCCGACAGTTAAATCAATCAAGGAATATTTTAATGGTGCTTTCAATGATCTTATTTTAAAGGGTGAAACGGCACCATCTTTGAAAGTTGTCAAATAACTAAGAGAGGGGAAGAAATCAATATGAAAATCTTTGGAATTTGTCGGAAGCATTCTATGGAGAATATTATGAATTTTATATTTGAGGACTATCTTCTTTTATTGATTCTTTTATTAATTATTATCTCTATCGTGATTAATATAATTCTTATAATATCAGTAATATAAAAGGTGAAGTAACGCCATTTTTAAAGGTTGTCAAATAGGTGCAGGCACATGATGCAATCGTTAAGCCCGTAGACGGGAGATGCCGAGTTGTATCAGTGGGGCGGTAGGCGACCCTTTACCTGCATTCTAAAATAAAAGGAGGTAGTAGCAATATGACAGAGGAAAAGAAAAGTTTGATGATGGTTCATCTTGATCCGTCTCAGTACGGACTGGATGAGACGAAGGCCCGGCAGATAGAGGCCGCTTTCCTTCCAATGATTAACAAAATGAAGGAGCTGGAAGGCGAGTTCAACCGGGTGATCAAGCTCCCCATATCGCCGGAGACCTGCCGGGAGGCGAAGAAACTCCGTCTGGAGTACGTCAAGGTCAGGACAGGAACGGCAGTTATCCATAAGAGGGTCAAGGACTATTATCTGTCCGGGGGAAGATTTGTCGATGGCTGGAAGAACACTCAACTCTTCGCCAGCCAGGGGATCGAAGATCAGCTGTCCGGCATTGAGAATCATTTTATTAATCTTGAGCGGGATCGGATAGCAAAGTTACAGTTCACGCGGTCTGCGGCCATAGTCGCTTTTGATCCTGGTTTTATCCCGGAGAATCTTGGCGAGATGTCGGATGAGGTCTGGGAGAATTATTTTACCGGAGTCAAGCTATCCTATGAGCAAAGGATTAAAGCCGAGCAGAAGGCCGAGGAAGACCGGATCGCCCAGGAGCAGTCCGACGAAGAGGAGCGGGAAAGGATCAGGGCCGAGAATGAACAGCTCCGGAAGGAAACGGAGAAGAAGGATAAGCAGATTGCCGCCGCCCAGGCCAAGAGAGAAAAAGAAGACGCTGCCCGGAGAAAGAAGGAAGTTGCCGCCGGAGCCGAACGGAAGCGGGAAGAGGAGGCCCGGAGAAAAAAAGAAGAGGGATTTAAGAAGAAGTTGGCGGCCGAACGAAAGAAGCGGGAAGACGGAGAGGAGGAACGGAAGCGGCTGGAACTGGAGATGAAGGAGGCTCTGGATATTGGCAAGTTAATAAAGGAACTTGATATCCTATCGGAAGACTGGAGAAAGATCGCCGAAGAGTTGGGGTCTATAGGCAAGGGTAATTTAAATGGCTGTGCCGATGACCTGGAAAAGATCACCAGCAAGTATAAATAATATTCATGATAAAAACTAATTGATGGAGGACACCTTATTTCTACCAGGGCAATGACCCCGCTCTGGTAGAAGTCCTCCATCATAAGGGGCAAGGAGGATAAGAAGATGAAGGGAATAAATACAGTAGTTATCGGAGGAAATCTTACCCGGGACGTGGAGGTCAGATATACTCCGAGCGGGAAGGCGGTAGCTGATTTAAGTGTCGCCGTAAACAATTCTTTCAAAGGGAAGGATGGCGAGTTGAGGGAAGAGGTCTGCTTTCTGGAAGTTGAGGTCTGGGATCGGCAGGCGGAGACATGCGGCGAATATCTCTCAAAGGGATCTTCGGTCTTGGTGGAAGGTTCGCTGAAACAGGATTCATGGACGGATAAGGAATCCGGTGCAAAGAGAAGCCGGCATAAGATCCGCGGCCGGAGAGTCCATTTTATCGGAGGCGGAAAGGGCCGGAGAGAAGAGCAGGAAGGGGAAGAAGACGGCCAGCAATCAACCGATCACACCGAGGGTGATGATATAGGTCCGGACGGAAAATCTTTACCACCGTTTTAATCAATAGCCTGGGGAAAATCAAAGGAGGATAAGATGCAGATAAAAACAGCGTATGAGATAACGGATGCCGATGATCAGCGGGGAATTAGGTGGACTGCGAAAGCCTGTAGCAAACTAAAGCAGCAGATTGTCCTCCGAAAGATTCAGGTATTATCGGGGGAGGCGACGGCTACGGATGGTCGTCGTCTTCATCGGTATTACCTGGAAGAAGTAATCCCGGACGGCATTTACTCCCCCGTAATTATCGGAAAAAGGCAGGTCTGGTTATTCAGGGAAGAAAAGGGTCCTCAATTCCCCCATACGGAAAATCTATTTATAGATAAACCGCTTCTGAAAAAGAACGTGATGGAAATCAATTCAGCGGTGGCGGAATTGGTAAGACTCACCCCGGAAGGTATCGGAATCAATATAGGATATCTCAGCGATATATTATCCTGCCATATTCTTTTCGAGGTCTGGCAAGTTCCGGAGAGCCCGGAATATGGAGCATGTGGAATGTTCCAGTTTATGAGCAAGGGATATCAGGCAATATTAATGCCGATGAAATTATAGGAGTTCTGCTCCGGGGAGATTATTTAAGATGAAGCTCATTGAATATTGGAGATTCAAAAGATCAGTTAAGGCCCAGCATCTATCAGAGATGAAAAAGATTGAAAGGGAAGCATCTATAGAGATTATGGGGGTTGATAATGAAAGGGATAAACTAAAGCTCCAATCGGAGATTATTGAGTCTGGAAAAAGATCGGATTGTAAGCATAAATTTGAGTCATTGTTTGTTGCTGGTAAATCTGAGCCTGGAGATTATCATAGGCAACGGGATTTTGTTATTCTTATCTGCCCGAAGTGCGGCATGGTAAAAAAGGAAGTGGTATAATGACAACAAAAGAAAGTAAAATGACAATAGAAGAAAAGCGGGCGTCTATTGAAGACCTGGGCAAAGCCGAATTTGAAGAGCATAAAGAGTTCTGGATTGAATGTAATAAAAAATTAAGGATTAATCACGAAGCTAATCAGCGAGCCATGGGTTGCTATGATGATTGTCCGTTTGCGGTCAAGCGAACTCTGGGTTTTGGTCCCTGTTGTATTGCCCCCTCCCCCGAAGATTGCCCTGGAGATAATAAGAAAGGGTGTTTTCTTGGTAATACTCTATTTTCTATAAAGGAAGAGAATGGGAAAATGATACGGTTATGAGTCTAAAAGATCAATCATATTTCCGAGTTATCTTCCGGGAGAATAAGGCGAATCTTCTGTCAACTCTCGACCTTAAATATCTCCAGCATTTTTGTGAACGGAACGCCGGGAAGAAAGGATATATTATTGTCTGCGTCGGAGAGATGGAGAAGTCGTTAGCCCAGTTAAAATTCTTTCACGGCCCATTATTAGATGCCTTTATCCGTCTATCAGGTGATACAGACCGTCAAAAATTCAAGGATTATCTCAAAGAGAATTATCTGGATCGAGATCAGCCGGACAAGGTCCCGTCTCTCCGTGATGTATCAGTCCGGAGAATGGCAGAATTTATCACACGATGCCGTGAGCATTTATTTGACGAAGGCGGATATATGGATGAATTTGAGGACCGGGAATATCGGGAAGTTATCAGATGATGAAAAATAATTAAAACTTTTTCTTGACTTTTATCAAGGGAAAATCTATATTGGTCATGTAATGGGACGATCGGGGAAAATGAGAAATCAAAGGAAAATAAAAGTCCGTCAGCAAGGACCAGCCAAAGGGTGTTACAGCCTGCTTGGTTCCCGGTCGTCCCGCTTGCTGGCGGACTTTTTTATTCATAAAGGATAATCCTATGGCGACACGTATTTTTCAGGACCCGGATAAATGGGATGATTCCTGGCATATAGAATTGCCGGCCGAAGGGAAGCTGTTGCTTGATTATCTTCATTGCAGCTGCGACCGGGCCGGGTTCCTAAAGTGGTCAGCCTTAATCGCTTCATTCAAGACGGGGATTCCGATTGATCGAGTCGGAGAGATATTGGCCTTGTTGGTAGATACCAGCGATATTGATGGTTTCCGTCTCTATTTTCGGAAGGGGATTATTTACCTTCATGATCATATAAGAGTCCAGGACCCGAGCGGATTGAGGGTAACTGATACCGCTCACGGCGGGACTCTAAAATTATTATTCGGCCAGGTTGAGCTTTTCCCCGAGTGCTTAGTTCATTTTCCCGATACTCATCAATCAATGAAGAAAACTATTGAAACCTATATCGAGCAAGGGGGAGCCAAAAATAAAGAGAACGCCATGAAGAGCCTGCTTCGAGAACTGAATAGAGTCGCCCCCGCAAAGTTGGTCCCGCCCGGTGGGCAGAAACAGGCAGAGCTATTTAAAAAAGATACGCCGCCTATGATAAAAGAATGTCTGCGATTATTAACGACGGTCCCGGGTTATCCCTTTGATTTTGAGAAGGATCGAAATTTCTTGATTGATATGTTTTCTGATTATGGTGGAGACGGTTTTCTATTTGCCCTTAAAGGAAAAATTACCTGGTGGATTGATGAACCGATTAAGGCGTCAAGTAAGCCCCGGTCCCAGCTCCGTAACTGGTTCAATAACCACTTCGTAAAGTTCCCGGCCGCTAATCTAAAAAAGGAATCTGATAAGCAGGATAAGTCAACCCGGGCGGTCCAGGCACTTGACCGGGAGATAACGGCAAAGGCGAATAAGGAAAAGAGCAAAGAGCAGAAGGAACGGGAAGAGATTAAGAGAGAAAATGAATGGCTTGATAATCATATTCAGCTGAAAGACATTAAGGCGGTAGCGAAACGGCTAAAATCTGATATTAAAATAGCGGTTGATTTTATGAACCAGCGAAGAAAGGCGAAGGGATTGAAGCCGTTGCCGAAAAATACCGGGGAGCAACTTAAAAAGGAGGGGTCAAGTGAACGTAATAAAAATTAAAACTCCTATCTGGAACGGTGGGAATCGGTGCGTAGGGATCGCTGAATATAAACTTATTGGAGCCGGGGTCTATATAGATATTCTCTATCGGAATAAGACGGGGGAGAAGACCTATCCGAATCGCTTCCGCCTGGATCGTTCCGTAGCGATGGAGTGTCCCGTTAAGACTATCCGCATTTCTTCATCAAGGCATTTAAGATTACGGATAGTCCCGATTGATTCGATGGAGATAATAATTTGATTGGGGAATAGAAGATGAATTATAAAAAGATATGCGAAAATCTGATTAAGAAATGCAGGAAATATGAATTTTCCTTAAGTTCAGAATTTTCTGGAAAGGAAGAGTGGGACTTCGATGAAAAGAAACTCCGAAATTGTAGAGCAAGTAGGAGGGATATGCAAGATGGCAACAAATGAACCTAAAAAATATATAGCTCACTGGAATTATTACGACGGTTCGGGTTCTGGGATTTTGCCGATAATACTTAATATTTCAGAGGTTGAATTATTGAAGCTGGCAATAAAAAAATTTGGGACTGATAAGAATATTGAGTTTCAAGAGTGTGAATAAAAATGACAGAAAAAGAATGTCATTGGCATGGTATTTTAACAGCAGCATGGAAAAAGTTTGGAAAGACTAAAGACGGAAAATATCTAAGAGAAAGATTAAAAGTTCATGATTTTATTCTTTGGAAAAGCCGGAGAGGCGGAGCAAGGATATTAAATAATGGGACTATAATAAACGATATAAAAAATGGATTTAATAAGGAGGAATAAGAGATGAAAGGATATAAGAAGTATTATAAGTTAGCTAAACCCGATGGATTTGATTTCTATACGGGCAGAACCATTAACTACCGGGAGAATATCGGGAAGGTAGTTTCTCCGCCGAAAATAGCGGAACAATTTAGTTTATGCTCCGACA
>Ga0307928_10002850_pt1 | contig 13217 bp, 14 predicted proteins | sample AceLakmetagen232_FD_201815 | JGI IMG/M metagenome (GOLD analysis project Ga0307928, IMG submission 201815) | Saline water microbial communities from Ace Lake, Antarctica - #232 | ecosystem: Environmental > Aquatic > Non-marine Saline and Alkaline > Saline | place: Antarctica: Ace Lake... | reverse complement strand
AGAATAGAGGGAGAAGGACACTTTGATACTATCGATGCTCTTATATACCTTATTAGAAACATAGATAAGTTTGATAACCCTTACCCTGGCGCAAGATACACTGAAGATCAGTTTGTCAAGCAAGAACAAAATACACTTGAAGGAATATTCCAATGAAAGAAGATAAATACTTTGCCACTCTTCCAAAAGAAGAGATAGGCCAACGACTAATGGAGAAGATAGAAAATTACTATAACTTCATTACTACCAATAACCGAGCTGACGTATGGGACGCTGTACATCGCCAGTTCTATCGAGGCTATTACTCAAAGGCACAAATAAAGTCTGTAGGAAAGAATAAAAATAAGAAAGAGCTTTCCATAAACAATTTCCGTAACATATTACAGCACATAGTAATCCTTACTACCAATGATAGGCCTGCTTATACCCCAAGGGCAATAAACAGCGACTATGACAGCCTAGCTCAAGTGAAGGTAGCAAAAAACCTACTTGATTATTATATGACGAAAGACAATCTTGAAGATCAAATGAATAAACTTGTCCAGTACGCTGTAGTCTATGGTGAAGGATGGATATTCCTTGAGTGGGATAATACTATCGGTGACATTGTAGCTTCAGAAGATGGGGAGAAAATGATACGAGCAGGCGATATAGCTCATAAGATATTTACCCCTCACGACGTTATCAGGGACCCTTCTAAACAAAACATCTCTAGTCAAGAATGGTTTATTGTTGTAGAAGAAGTAAACAAGTATGAGTACGCTAAGAAGTTCCCAAAATGGGAAGAAGAAATACTTGGGCTTGAATATGAGCCGGGGAAAAGATGGCGAGATAATGTCAAGAGTGAGACACTTACTCCTGATACAGACGCTGTAACTATGTACACATTTATCCATAAGAAAACAACCGCTGTACCCGATGGTAGGATTGTTAAGTTCTTTGACGACAAGATTGTTGTCTATGTAGACGACCTTCCCTATGATGACTTCCCCCTAGTGGGGGTTATACCTGACGTACAGGATTTTAGTCCATTTGGGTATAGTGTGTCATTTGATATGTTGTCTATTCAGCAGGCATCCGATGGGGTTAATAGCACTGTAGCGACTAATCAGGCTGCCTTCGGCATACAGAATGTATTATGCCCAAAAGGAGCAGGGATACAAGAACAAACCCTTTCAGGTGGCTTAAAAGTAATCTATTACAATAGTGCCACTGGTAAGCCAGAGCCTTTAAATCTTACTTATACTCCTCCTGAAGTAGTTCAAACAGGCGACAAGTATGATAGCTCAATGGAGACAATCTCCGGTGTAAACTCAGTAGCTAGAGGTAATCCAGAGGCTTCTCTAAGGTCCGGTAACGCTTTAGCACTAGTACATTCCACTGCTATCCAGTTTAATAGGGGCTTACAGCGTTCATACGTGCGTTCACTGGAACTTGTTGGTACTGCCCTTATAAACATACTAAAAAGGTATGCTAAGACCGCTAGGGTTATTAAAATAGCAGGTGTAAATAACAGACAGTACATAGATGAGTTCAAGGGAGATGACATCTCAGCTATCGACCTTATTGCTGTAGACGTAGGTAATCCAATGACAAGGACTACTGCTTTTAAAGTAGAGGCGGCTAATAATCTTCTTGAAAAGGGACTACTGACCAACCCAAAAGATTATTTACAAGTATTCTCTACAGGGAATCTCGAAGCTGCTACATCTGACTCAACAAATGAATCTATGCTTATAGAGAGTGAGAACGAAAAACTTATGAGAGGTGAACAGGTCGAGGTAATAGCCATTGAAGACCACGTACTCCACGTAAACAAACATAAGACCGTCCTCTATTCCCCTGAAGCAAAAGAGAACGCAGACCTTGTCAAAAATGTCCTAGACCATATAACGAAACATTATCAAGAAGCACAGACGTTTGACCCCGGACTACTGACTATGCTAGGTATTCAACCAATGCCACAGCAAGAACAGCAGGGTGGACAAGCAGGGAAAGCTCCAACAGGAATGGCCCCAGACGATGGTGCATTAGGGGAAATGCCTAATATGCCAACTAACCCGATGACGAACGAAACATACAACCCAGAAGCAGGAGAATAACATGACTGAAAAAGAGATAGTAGAACGATTAAAGAAAGTAAAAGACGTAAAAGACTTACGAAAAATAAGCCAGACTGAGACAGAGCTATACAGGCGAGCAGCAGAGAAGATAAACTCTAAATATGCCCTAGAGGGTACAAGCTTGAAGAAATCATCTGACAGGTCTGCGTTTGTTATGAATGACAACGTAAAGAAGACCTTCCCTAAGCTACACGCTACTATGGCTAGAAAAATGGTCAAGAAAGGGAAGCAAGAGGCGATAGACGAGCAAGAAGAGGAAAAGAAAAGGAAAAGGCAAAAAATATTTAAAGGATAAAATAATGAAAAGTTTACACAATACAGACATCAACGGAGCAAGCAAAAATGTTAAGGATATAATAGTTTTTGGAGATGGTGACCTATTTAAACTATTATCAAAAGCATCTAGCGAGAATGAAGGGTGGATGAAAAGTACGAAAGTAATGAATACTGGAACAGGGTGCGTTATTCAGGTTACTACCCAACAAAGTGGTGCTGATGGGACTTATGCAGTTGCAGAAGCACTAACCTATGTACCGGGAGTACAGATAACTGGTGATGGAGAAGGAAGAAAATTAGTAAAACTATAAAGGATAAACTATGGAAACCACAGAGGCATCGAATGAAACTACTATACCGACTGAAGAGATCCCCATTAGCACAGAAGATACGAGAGAGGAAACTCAAGAGGTTAGCGAGGAAAGCGACCCTGAAATCGAGCAAGATAGCGAAGAGGATACGGAAGCAAGCACAGAGGGAGGAGAATCTGAAGAAGAAGAGGATAATACAAGTCCTGAAGAAAACCTCCATACCATTGTTGTTAATGGAGAAAAGCAACAATTATCGACAGAGCAACTTATTAGGGCTGCTCAGAAAGGTGCTGGTGCTGATATTAAGTTTGAAGAGGCAGCGGAAGCTAGACGAACAGTAGCTAAAATGTATGAGAGGTTAAAAGACGACCCATTTGAAGTAATCAAAGAAATCGGCAAAGACCCCGAACAATTAGCTACTGATCTCCTCTACGAAAAGTACCGGAAGGAACAAATGTCCCCGGAAGAGAAGGAAAAAGAGGAACTCAAGCAAAAACTGACCAGATACGAGCAAAAAGATATTGCTGACAGGAAAGTGTTTGATGACCAACAAAGAGAGGTAGAAATCCAAGGGCATTTAAAGAGTATTGACGAAGAAATCTCAAATGCCTTTGAAACCTCCTCATTAGCCAGAACAGACCTCAATTTAAAGAATATTGCCAGGTATATGGCTGAAGGAGAGGAGAGATTTGAAGCAGGGGACACAGAAGCTAGAATAACAGCCAAAGAAGCAGCAATTATGGTAGAAATGGCTGAAATGGACGCTATGGGACAAAGATTGTCCGGTGACGGGGAGCAAATATTCAATACTATAGGAGAAAAGGCCTTCAAAGAGGCTAATAAATACTATTTAAAGAAGATTAAGTCCGGCACAGACGGCTCTACAGACAAGTTTGAGGCCGTAAACAACGGTAGAGGCAATAAAGCCCCCAAAAAGCAGAACTGGAACGACTTGATGAAAGAAATCAAAGGTATGACTTGACAAAATGAAATAATTCAGGTATAATGATACCAGTTTAAGACATTACCACCCGATTGACGCTAAATGCTATCTTTTTTGTTTGGGTATGGTAAGTGGAAACAGCCGGGAACGATCTCGTACTGGAATGACTACTTATTGTATTCTAAAAAAACAAAGGAGGTAGCAAAATGGCTACTACACTAGAATCGGCTGAGGGATATTTCAAAGATATCTTCGCCTCAAAACTCAATGACGTTATCCCTGATAACGCAAAATTAACTAAAAAAATCAAGTTCGACACTGGCAATAAATTAGGTGAGCAGTACTCACAACCAGTTGTTTTAACTAATGAGCAAGGCGTTACATACGCACTCCATTCAGATGGCGTATTTGACCTTAATGCTTCTATCAATATGTCAACTAAGGAAGCAATCCTGAACGCTGTTCAGTTTGTTATCCGTTCACAGATGCCAACCAACTTCGTTACACGAGCTGTAACAGCTGGAAAACAAGCATTTGGTTCTTCTATCGGACTTGTAGTTCGTAACATGATGAACTCAATGACTCACCGCCTTGAAAGTTCTATCCTTTATGGAAACAAAGGGATTGGTAAAACTAGTACCTCTGTAAACTCTGATACTAGTACTACCGTAGTAACTATCACTGCTGCAACTTGGGCTGCTGGTATGTGGGCAGGTGGAGAAACCGCTAAGATTAATTTCTATAACAGCACTTCTCAAGTATCATCTAGTACAGATGGCGACTTCGCTATTAGTGCTGTAGATATTACCGATAGAAAACTGACCGTAACTGGTACAGCTACTGGTATTGCTGCTCTTGATACTGCTGCTCAAACTTCTGGTGTCGCTCTTGACATCTACTGGAAAGGTTCTTATGGAAAAGAAATGAAAGGTATTGACGAAATCGTCACTAATACCGGAGTTCTTTTTAATATCAACGCTGCTAACTATCACTTGTGGAAAGGTAACTCTTACGCAGTTGATGGTAGCATTACTTTTGAGAAGATTACTACATCTATAAACGATGCAGTAGTCAAAGGCCTCAATGGTAAAGTATGCGCTTATATGTCTCCATACACTTGGACAAAACTAATGCAAGACCTTTCTGGGGACCGTTCTTACGATCAGTCTTACAGCAGGAACAAACTTGAAAATGGTACCGAACAGGTTATGCTTTATTCTCAGAATGGTGTAATTGAAATCGAGTCACATAACATGGTTAAAGCTGGTGAAGCTTTTATCCTGCCTATTGACGAGCTTTCTCGTATCGGTTCCACAGACATTACTTTTAACAACCCTGCCAATGGCGGTAAGTTCTTCCGAGAATTAACTGACAAAGACGGTTTCGAGTTGAAAGCATATTCTGAGCAGTCTCTGTTCTGTACAGCTCCTGCTAAAATGACGAAACTTACTGGTATCACCAACTAAGTAATAGTTGATATGGCTAATATAAGACTATATAGCCACTATTGGGGTAATCGCAGGGAGCTTTTTGAGAATCTCACTAAGCCCTCTGTGATGCCTTCAGTAGAAAGGTTAATAAAGGAAGGCCACAATGTAGAGTTTATTACTTATACGGAAGAAGGCGAACTTATTGACACAATAACAGAAGAGGCAGAGAAAGCCTCAAGGTTAGACGCTTATACAGCTATCATACCTCCTGACACAATTTTTGGAGCTGAAACGCTTTACAATATGTTTAAGGTTGCGGAGAATAAAAAGATTATGGTAGCTGTTCCTCACTTGAGGGTAAAACTGAGTGCGGAGAATATTCCTGTACCAGTATCAAACAAACTACTCCCCAAATACATTAAAGAGCATATGCACTGCACTGCTCAGTTCTCTTATGACAACCTAGAGGACAATGTAACCCATGGGGGGATTTCCATAAGAGAGATAGATAAACATCTCTGCATAATCCACTCCGTACCAACTATGTATTTTTGTAAGTTCAGCCAAGATGACGCAAGAATACTAAAGAATGAAATAACTACTTGGAACCATTGGGATAGTGTATTTCTTCATAAGATGACTGAGCAAAATAGAGTAAGAACTATTGGCAGCTCATTACTAGGATGTATGGCAGAGATAACAGGAGAGGGAACTCACCTAAAGCCTTTATCTAAAGGACAATATAACGACTCATACGGCTGTGTAAACTCAGTTAATAGAGTTTATAATGCCCTTAATTATGTTATGGAAATACCTGATGAAGATTAGATGCTATGGTACTGGTTGGGGAGACCATGAAGACCTTTATAATAATAAAGCAAAGCCATCTATATTATCATCTGTTAGCAGACTAATATCAGAAGGGCATACTGTCTCATTTGATTTTTATAATTCAAGTGAAGGAATGACTGGGAATAGGTCTAGGGTGATGTGTGAAAACTTTATTTCTACTCTTAAAAAATGTATTTCTAATAATGAATACTTATTCCTTTTACAACCTGACACCGTTTACGGGGCCGAAACATTCTATAATATAGCTACTTACGGAGAAGGCACAGGGGCTTATATTTGTGTACCCCATTTTAGGGTAAACCTAGAGGACTTTAATAAACCTCTTCCAATGAGCAATAAAGACTTAATTGACTACGCATGGGAAACAGCTCATTTTTCCACTATTCATTCTAATGTAAATGCCGACTATCATCAGGCAGAAGCCAGACTTGCCCTGTACCCTTGTGGTGAACAGACTATCATGAACCACTACTATCCTACTATTTATTTTTTTAAACCTGAGAGAGATGATATAGTGTTGTTTGAAACACAGAAAAACTGCAATGGGTGGGCGAGCTATGATACAGGTTTCCTTGCACATGCGTGTAAGAAGAAAGTAAGAGTTATTGGTAGTGCTGACATGGCATTTATGGTAGAGCTTGAGTGGAAAGATAGCCATCATTCAGACCTTGACAATACGACAAGGAATATACCAAATACAGTACAGGGAAGAGATTATTCTCCTTACCTACTTAATACGGCTTATGTAATAAATAAAAACATTAAAGATATGGGACAATAAATGGCAGGTAAGAATACAAGTCAATTAGTATTAGCCGAAGGGCAGGACGTAAGCGGAAACCATAGACCCATCCTTACAGATGAGATAGGCAGACAATATGTCTTACTAAGTGAGCCTGTTAGTACAACACTAAAGGACCCTGATGGCAACCCAATAGCTTCTCACCAAAATGCAGATGGCGATTATCATTTAGGCACGGCTGTTATTCAGAATATTTTATCTTCTACTAAAAACTACACAGCAGCTAATCTTGCAGGCGCTGCAACCTTTACTGGAGCAGGAGAAGAAACATTCGGAATAAATGGCATACAAGTATTTAGCACAGCCGATAAAGACATAACTATTTATATTGACCAAAGTACAGATATAAACTTTACAGACTCAACAAAGACATTAATTAATTCATTTTTATGCTATGCTAATGACCCATGCGCTAGAGTGTTTGCCAGTATGGCTCCATATTATAGACTACGAGTAATAAATACAGACCCTGAAGGTGGAACTACATCTAAATTAGAAGTAGCTACAGGAATGACACCAAGTAAAATTGAAAATGAGAATACTGGTGACTCAATAATAGATGTTGCATTTGATTGCGTAGGAATGTATATAGCAAGACAAGGCGAACTCAGGACAGAGGTAACAAGTTATGCACAGGATGGTGTAGTTGCAGCGGTAACATTAAAGCAAGGTGCCGGAAATCTACACGGTGCAATATTTGGAGATGTAGTAGCAAATAGTGTGATTACTATTTACGATAGTTTAACAGCTACAGGTAAAGTAATATTCGCCAGTGGTTCAATGGAAAAGAAAGTCAATCCTTTCAATGTTAATTTTTATAAACTACCTTTCAGTATCGGATTAACAATGTCTATTCTGACACAAGATAGCCACGTAACAGTAGTATATGAATAACACAGGAAATGAAATGAGTGAACACTGTGAAGCGAATCTAGAGAAAATTGAAGACCTGAAGAAGACAGTTTACGGTAACGGTAAGCCGGGATTGGCTTATGAAATAGTGAGTATAAGAGTTAAATTAAATATCTTAATTACAATGAACGTAGCAATAGTTATTAAGATGCTTACAGAATACATAAGGAATTAAAAATGAGTAAAAACGTAACGATTGATGGGTCTACATACGTAGTAGCAGAGAGTGGTGACGCTGTACCTTGGGCTCCTAATGAGACAGCAACTATAGAGGCATTAGCTAATAAAGGCACTTGGAAAACAGCAGCAGCTACTGTAGTAGACACTATAGCTACCTTTGCTGATACAGCAGGGAATAAACTAAAAGCCAGTGGGATAGCAGTAGCCAACATAACTACTAATGCAACTAACATAGGGTTAAGGACTATTATTACATCTATAGTAAATGACCTAACTACAGGTGGGGTAGCCGTTCCTTTAAGTGCCCAGCAGGGAGTAGTATTACAGGCAAATATTATAGCCATAAAAAATGCAGTTGACCCTCTTGGGATACCAAAACCATACATCGGCACCACAGCCCCGACTAATCACGTTTTAGCTGATAGTAAAACAATAGGTTCAACAGTAGCGGCTGGAGATTATGCAGGAACTGCATATGAAGCACTATATACAGCTTTATGGACAAACGCAGGAATAGCAGATACATCGGGACATTGGATGACAGATACTGGGGCAAAAGGTGGTTCGGCATCTATAGATTTTGCAGCCAATAGAACAATAACAATGGATTATAGCGGGGCTGTTCTTCGTGCAATTGGGGCTGGTGTAGGTTGGACAGAATTAACAGAAGCCAATACTATTAATGCTAAACAGGACGATGCAATGCAAGGGCATAAACATTCAGTAACAGGTTCTTCATTTGTACAGACAGGTGGGGTAACACCCGGTGCAGCTAGTTATTACGGTACGTCTGGGACTATAGTTGTTGGGGATCCTACAATAGACGGAACTAATGGCACACCAAGAACGGACAAAGAAACACGAATGAAAAATATCGGTGTAAATATCATATTCAGATATCAATAAGGAATGAAATTATGATTAAAAAAGACGGTAAAAAAAAAGCTCTACATATACTCATCACTTCTATTTCAGATGGGGGCAGAAAACCCTCAGACAGAGAAGACGACGATGAGAAAGTAGCTCCTATAAAAGAAGATGAGTTCACAAAAAGGCTTAGGAAAATAAGGAATAAATAATGGATTACACTACTACTGGACTTGTTCAGAGAGTAAAGGACTGGGCAGCTATACCTACTAGCCAACCAGCCTTCTCTACTGCTACTCTACTAAGGTTTCTCTCAGATGAGTTACACGCTAATATAGCTCCTTACATACAGAATATGCGTTCAGAGTATTTCATTAAGACACTTACATATTCCATTAGTACAGCCAATGCTTCTTATTTAATACCCAAGAGTGCTGTAGGTGGTACTGTAAGGGAAATAAAGAGGATAGACAGCTCAAGTAACGAGATAAATGTAAGACAGCTAAGTATAAACAGCTTACTTACTAAGGGTAGTATTATATGGAGTGACAGTGAGTTCGCCTTCTACCTTGAAGGTAATTATGTTGTACTAAAGAACTATTCTGATTTAACCTCTGAAAGCATTAAAATGTATTATGCGAGGAGACCTTCTACTTTAGTAGGAACTTCTGCTTGTGCAATTATATCAGCTATTACTACAGCAACTAATACTGTTACTTGTACGGCTGTACCTTCTGCCTGGACAAGTGCCAGTAAGGTAGACTTAGTTCAGGGGTCTCCTCCATTTGAGGTATTCACAGAAGACGCTTCCGTAACCGTAGCAGGGACAGACATTACTTTCTCTTCTCTACCAACCGGACTCGCTGTAGGGGATTACGTTACACTTACAGGGGAATCTCCTGTAGCTCAAATACCTTGGGAGGCTATGCCAATGTTATGTCAAGCAACTGTCATTAAAATACTTGAGAGTCAAGACGATACAAGTGGACTAGAGAAAGCAGTAGCCAAGTACAAAGAGTATTCTAAAAGGCTTATGGACATAATGATACCTAGAGTAGAAGGTGAGCTGAAAGAGATAACTAATGAGGAATCATTTATTTAATGGGACAGAGTTTAGAACTTAAAATAACAGGGTTAAGGACAAATCCATCTCCCCTTGATACAAAGGGCGGTAGTTTAAGTCAGGCAGACAATATAAATATAAACTCTCCTAATACAGCCGAGTGCCGTAGAGGGTTTACTAAGTATTCTGACTTGTTTACTGTAGGCTCTGGTAAGATATCATCTGTATTCTCCTTTAAAGACCGTATTCATGCTTTCTATGAAAATACCCTCTCAGCAGACGATGGATCAGGGACTTTCTCTGACTATACAGGCACTTTTGTAGTACCCGATACAGAAATAGGGTTTAGACAAGCAACTCAGCAGGGAGCACTGTTTTTCCCTACTACAGCAGGCGTTAAACGCTTAGATAGTCTCACAGGGAGCCCTGTAGACGCAGGAGTACCAAAAGGGCTAAATGCTGACTATTCCCTAGTAAGTGCTGGTGGAGACACCATTACAGCCACCTCAGCGGTCATGTACAGGATTGTATGGGGATATAAGGACTCTAATGGGAAAATACTTCTAGGAAGTCCCTCAGAGCGTGTAGTGGCTACTAATAGCGATGCTGATAACTCTTATGATGTTACTCTGACTATTTATGTTCCTGATGGGATTACTACCGACTATTTCTATCAAATATACCGTACAGCTAATACTGGCGATAATACTATAGTTCCTAATGAGGAAGCAGGGCTTATTTACGAGAATAACCCTACAGCAACAGACATCTCTAACAGCTACCTAACAGTAACCGACCAGACACCAGACAGTCTTATCGGGGCTACTATTTACACAGCCCCTACTCAGGAAGGTATTTTATCCTCTAATGGGCAGCCCCCCTACTGTAAGGATATGGCTCTTTATAAAAACCATATGTTCTATGCTAATTGCAGGACTAGACACTTCTTACAGCTTACAATGATATCTGTAGGAGATGGTAGTACTATCAGCCTACAAGCAGGTGATATTGTTACTATAAACAGTGAGGCTTATACGGCTGTAGCCAGTGGAGCTACTCACGCAGATGGAGAGTTTAATGTAACCACAGCAGGCACAGTAGCAGGGAATATAGAGGCTACTGCTAGAGACTTGATTAAGGCAATTAACCTGAAAACAAGTAATCTAACTGTATATGCCTATTATACATCAGGGTATGACGATCTACCGGGGGAGTTTATAATCGAACGTAGGTCATTAGCTGATACAGCTTTCTATGCCTATATAACTACTGACAATACAGGGGAAGAACATGGCAATAGTTTTAACCCTGTCCTACCTGAAGGGGTCTCTACAAGTGTAACTAGCGAGAATGATGACGCTCCTAATAAGGTGTATGTATCTAAAATACAAGAGCCTGACGCAGTACCGATACTTAACGACTTCTCCTTTGGCTCTGACCAGTCTAATATAATTAGAGCCATAGCATTAAGAGATACTCTGTTTATAATGAAAGACGATGGGACTGTATGGAAACTAACAGGAGAGGACTTAGGTACATTTGTTGTAAGTAAGTTTGATGACACTATAAGTATCTACGGCCCCAAGACAGCGGTTGTGTTTAATAACCAAGTATTTGCTATGTCCTCTCAGGGGATAGTAGCTATCTCTGACAGTGGGATTGCTGTTAAGAGCTGGGATATTGAGGATAAGATTATAAAATACCTTAGTACAGACCAGTATGCTAGTTTTAAAACAAACGCTTTCGCTATCGCCTATGAGAGTGAACGCAAGTACATCTTCTGTGATGGGGAGCTTAAAACTTGGGTATATAACTCTTTTACTAATGTATGGACTAATTGGGATAGAGTAGAAGATGCAGGTGTAGTCAATCCTGTAGACAATAAACTCTACCTAGCTAATAGAGATGGGTATATCAGGAAAGAACGTAAGGACTATAGCCAGTTTGACTATGCCGATGACTCATACGCAGTGACTATAGTTAGCTCTACCGGAGTAGCTACTACAACTGTAGAAGTATCTGACACTACTAATGTAGCTGTAGGTCAATCACTTAACCAGGGGGACTATATGTTCTCTAGGATAACTGCCGTAGAAACAGGCGGTGTACTAACAGTAGAAGACCAGTTTATATGGACTGATGGAGCAGCTACAGTAAATGACACTATTAAATGTGAAATGACCTGGCTACCTCTTTACAGTGATAATCCCGGAATGATGAAGAGATTTACAGAGCTACTGGTATTCTTTAGGGATATGAATAAGAACTTTACTCTTACCTTTAAGAATAACTTTGACCAAGCCACAGGGGAAGAGGTAGTAATAACACCTACATATACAGGTAACGCCTATGGGGCACTTACTTATGGCGAAGGTGTTTACGGTGGAGGCGATAGTGGTTCTCAGGAGCATAGGGTATTTTTCCCACTTGGCTTACAAAGAGCATTATGGGCTTTGATAACATTCACTACTGACAGGGCTTTTACTAAGTTCTCTATGAACGCAGCTAGTATAATAATGAACGAATATAGCCAGAGGTTCCTTAAACGATGAGCAGACTACCTCCTCTATCTTTATTCAGAAAGGAAGACTACCCTGAAGCACCTACATGGTTCACTAGAGCTATCTTTGTATTTAACTCATTTTTTGAGAAAATATACAACGTCCTTAATGGGAACATAGACTTTACTAACCTTGATATGGCCATAGAGAGCGTGACTGTTACAAACAGTGTCGATATAGGCACAGGGACTAATGGGTATAGTTTTAGGAATAGAATCAAGAGAGCTCCTGAAGCTCTTATGTTAGGAAGCGTACAAGTAGCTAACGCTAGTACGGATACAGAATTAACAGCAGGGACACATATAAATTGGACTTACGATGGAGAGTATATTAAAATACAAAGCATTGTAGGGCTTTCTGCTGATACTAAATACAATATAAAACTAATATTAATGTGAGGCAATAATGGCATATCCAGACCAAGAACAAGAAGACAACCCAGAAGCAGATGGGGAAAAGCTACAATCAGCAGCAGGCACAACCCTCTCTGGTTACTCTTCTCCTACTAGTACCCAACAAGATAAACAGTCAGGTATGCAGACTAACCTACAGTCATATATCGACCAAAACAAACAACAAACAGGGGAAATGACCGATAAAATAATTGGTGGGTTTCAAGACGAGAGGGCTAATTACAATAAAGACTTATCGTCTGGCGCTGACACAAGACGAGCAGCATTAGATAAGTACGCTAATGATTATTCTACTAAAACAAGTGGGGTAATGGATATGTTTAATGATCCTACTGGGGAATGGAGTGGGCCTAATAGAACATGGGGAGATAACCTAGAGAGAGCAAGAGGAGTTTTAGCTGGCAATACACCTAATAGACCAGCCTATGGCTCAATGTCAGGACTAGACCAAAGGGCATCTGATATGAGTGGCAGGACAGAGGCA
>Ga0307928_10002847_pt1 | contig 13221 bp, 6 predicted proteins | sample AceLakmetagen232_FD_201815 | JGI IMG/M metagenome (GOLD analysis project Ga0307928, IMG submission 201815) | Saline water microbial communities from Ace Lake, Antarctica - #232 | ecosystem: Environmental > Aquatic > Non-marine Saline and Alkaline > Saline | place: Antarctica: Ace Lake... | reverse complement strand
TTAATTCTTTTAGTTTTTGTAAATCTTTATCTTTGATTTTTTTATTTTCTAATTTTTTAAGCTCTTTTTCTATCTCTTTTTCAATATCTATCGGACTAATATCAATCACATCTCCCAATTGTCTAACAATAGGCCTAGTATCTATTATTTCTTCATCTTCTCCGCTTATTCTCGCCAACTCCAAATCTAATATCCTTTGAAATTCTCCCCCTTTTTTAAGATGTCCTTTATTAACTAAATCAAAAAATTCTAAAGATTCATTAATTCCCGCTTGATAGAAATCATCCGCATCTTTTTTAAAACTTAAAGCTGCTTGCGCGTATTCATTTTTTGAAAGAGTTTCTTTAAGCATTTTTTCTGTATCAATATCAACCCCGCCGCCGCTCAATAACCGCACCCCTTCCTCTCCTACTCCAATAGAAGTTTTTATAGCATTGATGCTGTTGATTATTTTTCCTATTCCTAAAACATTCATTACTACCTCTTTTCCTTTTTCAATCGCCAGAGTATAAACTAGTCTTTCAAAAAATGCGCTTGTCATCATAATTCTTTTCTGTGTTAAGGAAAGACCGCCAACTGCTTCTGATTTGCCATGGGACGAAACTTCTGAAGGATTAACGTCCACATGCATTAAAGTTTTTTGTTTAAATTGCGTATAAGGAAAGAAAAAATATCTATTTTTCTCATACTCACGGCCATAAATAGTAACACTAATAATATCTTTTATTCCTTTGGCTATTTTTGAAAACTTTTCTAAATTAGCAGCATAATTATAATCTTCCGCTACATCTTTGTCTTTAACCTTTTTTCCTTTTAATTCATCTTCCCACTTTTGCATATCATCCTTTTCTAATCTATCTTGTTCCTGTTCTGCTCTATTAGCTATTAAATTAAGCGTATCTTGCGCTTCTTTATTAAAGAATTGTTCCCAAAAATTTCCCTGGCTTAATGTGTGAATTTTAGAATACTCAAATCTTTCAGAAAAAACATCATGATGCTTATTAACTTCTGACTCATTATCATAACCGTCTTGAGTGATGTTAATTGAATAAGTAAGAACATCCCCTATTAACATTTGGTGATATGCTAATTGATGGGATTCCGCGCTTTCGTAAATCTTCTCTATAAATCCGGCAGGGGTCCAATCCCCTGATTGCGGACCCTTTTGTTTGTGATATGTAAAATCAAAGCCTTCACCGATTTGATTTATTATATTGATTTTCATCTGAACGCTCATACCATCAAACATAGATGGAATTGGTATTTTAGCGCCAATAAACTCTTCTCCTTTGTCCAAATCAACAAAATATTTAGCTGGAATTTTTCTAACTCCGCTATAATCTACTTCAACAACCGTTGGTTCTTTTGTTAATTTATCTTCGCCAATATAAATGCCTACTCCGCCAAAATGAGCCTTGCCTGGAACTAAAGAAAATTCAAAATCATTATTATATCCATACATTCGCCCATTTTCTGATGTTTTATAAAGAATAGTTCCCCACGGCATTGCTTGAACAACCAAAGGACTAAAAAATAAAAAACCAAATATCAATAGAAAAAAAATTTTAAATTTTTTCTGGTTTTTCATATAAATTTTAGTAGAATTTAAATTCTATATTTGTTTAAAACAAAAAATTAATTGTCCCAACTACAACAAGGAGGAAATTCATCTAGATTTGTTATTGACCAATTTTTATTAATAGATTCCGCGAATATTCTTTTTCCTTCATTTTCAGAAATTTCATATTCTTCCGCTAATTTTTCTTTGCATTCTTTTTCTAACTGTTTAGATAATTCAAACTTTTTATGCCAATCTTCCTCTTTAAATTCAGGACATTTACTACATTCTAAATTGTATGTTTTGTTTGATTCTCTTTCGCCTTTTCTTACACATTGAAACCACTCATTAGCAATCTCTTGTTTAACAGACTCGGAGATTCTACTTACTATTTCGTTTATATTTTCTGGAGCCGAAAAATATTTAAGATCTTCCTCTGTATCAGGAAGTATGCCCCATTTTTCTTCTGAAAGATCCGCGTCTGTCCCTTGTTTAATTTCATATTCTTCGCCAGTTAACGCCATTAAATTTCTAGCTGCGGCCAGGCGAATACTATAATAATCATGCTCTATTAACGGCTTTATGGCTTTAATCGTCTCCTGATCTTTTATATCATAATATTTAGCTAACATACCAATTATATCCATTGCTTCAATTCTTGCTAAAGTTAAAATTTTACTCTCGTCAAGCGCTATTTCTAAAAGCTGAGGTATCCAGTCTTTTAATTTATATCCCATTTTACTTAAAGCCCCGCCAGCTCTCATAGTAACTACCGTATCTTCTTTTTTGTCATTTAACGCTTTTATTAACGCGCCTATTGCGTCATCGTCATCTGAATTTGCCACTGCCTTAATTGCTTCTAATTTATATTCAGAACTTGCTTGTGGGGATTCTAACACTTTAATTTGCAATTCTTTTACTGCCTTGTCTTTGCTTTTTGCTCCTAATAAATATTTTGCCGCTGTTTCGCGCAGACTTTCTGGGTTTTCTTTGTCATTGGCAATGGCAAAATAAAATTCGCCTGTTTTTTTGCTTAAAAATTCACCCTCATTTTTAAATGTGTAAAACATTTGCAAAGCGCCCCATCTTTCGTCTTCTGATAAAGTTTTATCCAAAACAACAACCATTAGCTCTTGCGCTTGCGTTTCTAATGTCTTAGTTAATCCCCAAATTAAAATATCTTCGCAATCATCTCCTCCTTCTGTTAAACATCTCTCATATTTTGACTCAATGATTTTTAACTGATCTTCAGCTGAAACATTGTTAAAAACCCAAATGCCGTAAGCTATCTTAATCCCATAAGCAACCACAAAACACATAATAACGATTAATATAATTTTTATTACTTTTTTCATAAATTTTTGTTTAAATTTTTTAATTAATAAAAAATACTGCTAAAAAGCAGTGTTTATAAAATTTTGGGTTCTAAAATCCGCGGAAAGTTTACTCTCTCTCTCTCTCTCTCTCTCTCTCTCTCGTTTAAATTAGATTGTATTAAAATCATATTTAAATAACTTTCTATATTTTTACTAAATTAAATTTATTTGACATTTTTATCTAAAAAATAAAAAAACCGTAAAATACAGGCTTTAAAATCTTCGTTTAAAAAAACGATTTTTATTATCTAATTCTAATAAATTGTCACTTTGAAATTTCATACAATGAAATTAATATCTCCTGTCTCAAGGATAACAAAATATAAAATATTGTCAAAACAATAAAAACAAAACAACTGAATCAGTATAAAATTATATATTATTAATCTATGAACAAAAATAATTCTTAACAGTAAATTTAAACTGTTCTACAAAAAAATTTTAAAATAATTCTTTTTGTCCCCTAGGAGCTTTTCTTTTTTTAGTAGCTCCTTTTTTTATTTTCTCTGGCTTCTCGAAAATACCGATTTCTCCATAAACCCCGTCATAACCTGGATTAATAAATAACTTTTCTTGCCTGACTCTTTCAATTCCCTGAATAATTCTTTCGTCAATTCCTTTATCTTTCATTTGTTTTAAAGGACAATCTATTAAAATAAATATTTCATTTCCCAAAGTTTTAATCAATTGCCAATAAATATTCATCACTGCTTTTGATTCTCTCCCTTTTACTCCAAGCACTTGGGCAATAATTTTGTCTAATTCAATTAATCTTTTATACCCCGGTTTATCTTTGGGAATATATCCTAAGTTGCGATCAACTAATTGTTCAACTCGATAACTTACTCCTATAGTTAAAGGTTTTTTACATTTTGGACAAATTCCTTTATTTTTAATTGTTTCTCGAGGACTAAATACAACATTACAACCGCGATGACCATCAAAATGATATTTACCCTCCTCGGGAAAAAATTCAATAGTATAAAGAAAACTTTTTATGTCTTTTTGTTTTAAAATACGAATTAATTCATCATAAGAAAACTTATTTTTTTCTATTTCAAAAACATTTGCTTCTCTTCCAATATTTTTTAATGAATGAGAATCCGAATTAGAAACCAAAATATATGGATCTAGTGCAGAAATACGCCAATTCATAGGTGGATCAGAACTTAAACCAGTTTCTAGAGCAAAAATATATTGACTCATATCTCCAAAACATTCTTCAATGCTATTAAAACCAGATTTTGAACCAAAAACCGAAAACCAAGGAGTCCAAATATGAGCAGGTATAATTTCTATTTTTTTATCAACATTTTTAACTAATTCCAAAAAATCCCTGTCTGACATTCCTAAAATCGGTCGACCATCTGATTTTAAATTAAAACCTCTATTTTCTAAAACTTTATTTAATTTTTTAACAGCCTCAAGAGAGGGAGCTAAAACAATTTCGTGAACTCTTCTACATTTCTCATTTTTTTTATAAATAAAAGAAATCTCAGTAGTAAACATAAAATGAACATCACCTTTACTCTTTTTTAGTTTATAAAATCCATTTCCTTCTGGTTCTAATTGTTCTTCACATTCTTTAATCCAAATAGGATGAGTAAAATCGGTAACTGTTAATAAATTAACTCCTTTGATTCTACCCCATTTTTCTAAATTGGATAAATTTAACTGAGGAGAACAAGCCCGAGAAAATCGGGAATGATTGTGCATGTCAGCAATAATTCTCATAGGTTTATTTTAACAGAATTAATAAAATTAAAAAGGCTAATAAAAACTAAAGAACAGACTCAAAAATGGTCTGTTCTTAGTTATCATACCTCTCTAAAAATTGTTTGAGGGCAGAATTCTCGGCACCGACCTACTCTCGCCCAAAAGACTACCATCGGCGCTGGAGTGCTTAACTTCCGTGTTCGGGATGGAAACGGGTGTTACCACTCCGCTAGAGACACCGAGAATTCTGACTTCAAAAAAAATTAAAAGAAATAAAAATATAAAATATGGATTAAGTAGTGGATTAGAAATTCGGCTGATTAGGACTCCTCAGCTAAAACCGTTGCCGGTCATACACTTAGAGCCTATATACCTGGTATTCTCCCAGGAGCCTTTTTCTCACCACTTTGCTCGGAAACATAATTGTTTCTAACCAAAGTGGTAAGATACGAAACCTAATCTCGAGGACGGCTTCACGCTTATATGCTTTCAGCGTTTATCCAAACCGAACGTAGCTACCCAGCAATGCTCTTGGCAGAACAACTGGTACACTAGAGGTTCGTCCTTCAAGGTCCTCTCGTACTATTGAAGGGCCCTCTCAAGTTTCGAATGTCCACGGTAGATAGGAGACCGAACTGTCTTACGACGTTCTGAACCCAGCTCGCGTACCGCTTTAATTGGCGAACAGCCAAACCCTTGGGAGCTTCTTCACCCCCAGGATGCGATGAGCCGACATCGAGGTGCCGAACTTCGCCGTCGATATGAACTCTCGGGCGAAACCAGCCTGTTATCCCCGGAGTAGCTTTTATCCGATAATCTTCACCGCTACTATGAGCAAGTGTCGGTTCACTAAGTTCGAGTTTCCTCTCGGCGCGACTTGTAAGTCTTGCCGTCAAGCCAGCTTGTGCCTTTACACGTCCAGCACGATTTCCATCCGCGCTAAGCTGACCTTTAAGCGCCTCCGTTACTTTTTAGGAGGCATCCGCCCCAGATAAACTACCCACCAAATACTGTCTCCCAAATAAATTGGGATTAGAATTAACAACATACAAGGGTGGTATCTCACTTTCGATCCGAAGATCTCCCACCTATTCTGAACATGCACGTCCCCAATCCAATATCAAGTTATAGTAAAGCTTCACGGGGTCTTTTCGTCTAACCGTGGATAAGTCGCATCTTCACGACTATTGCAATTTCATCGAGGCCTTCGTTGAGACAGTTGCCAGGTCGTTATGCCATTCATGCAGGTCGGAACTTACCCGACAAGGGATTTCGCTACCTTAGGACCGTTATAGTTACGGCCGGCGTTCATCAGCGCTTAAGTTCAGAGCTCACCCTAAAAAGGGTTCACCCCTCCCCTTAACGTTCTGACACTGGCCAGGCATCAGCCCCTATGCATCACCTTACGGTTTGAGCAGGGACCTATGTTTTTGATAAACAGTCGCCCAGCTACTTTTGCTGCGGGTCCGGCGTGAGCCGAACCAGTCCTTATCCCGAAGTTACGGACGCTTTTTTGCCGAGTTCCTTAACGAAAGTTCTCTCGTACACCTGAGGATACTCTCCTCGTCCACCTGTGTTGGTTTGCGGTACGGTTAATATTAGCTTAGCCCTAGAAACTTTTCTTGGCCCCCTCTCCCCTCAAATCTCCCCTTGCGAGGATTTTATTCATAACAGGCTTTACACTCTCCGGATTTGCCTAGAAAGCCCACCCATTATTTAAACGCGTATAGCCAGAACACGCTTGAAGCTTGAAGAAACGTCATTCCATTGGAAACTAATATTAGGGACGGAATATTGACCGTCTGTCCATCGACTCGACCTTTCGGCCAGAGACTTAGGACCGCCTAACCCTGGGTTGACAATCAGTGCCCAGGAAACCTTGGACTTGCGGTGGTTCGGTTTCTCACCGAACTTTTTATTACTCATACCAACATTCTCTCTTCTCTACGCTCCACCGAACCTTACGATTCGACTTCACCGCCTAGAGAATGCTCCCCTACCGCGCCTTCTAATAAAAGAAGACACTCTCATCTTCGGTACTGAATTTAGCCCCGGTACATTTTCGGCGCAAGACAACTTAATCAGTGAGCTGTTACGCTTTCTTTAAAGGATGGCTGCTTCTAAGCCAACCTCCTGATTGTCGAAGTCATTTCACCGCCTTTCACACTTAACTCAGATTTAGGGACCTTAGATTGAGATCTGGGCTGTTTCCCTTTTGACCAATGGAGCTTAGCCCCCATAGTCTGACTCCATCTTATTAAGCTTTGGTATTCGGAGTTTGGTTGGATGCAGTAGGATTGCTCCACCCACACCCAGTCAGTGCTCTACCCCCAAAGTTTATAAGATAGGCTAGCCCTACAGCTATTTCGGGGAGAACCAGCTATTACCGAGTTCGATTGGCTTTTTACCCCTATCCACAGCTCATCCCATGGTGTTGCACGGCCAACGGGTTCGGGCCTCCTCCTAGACTTCTCTAGGACTCACCCTGGCCATGGATAGCTCACTCGGTTTCGGGTCTTTACCCACTAATCTAAATGTCGCGCTTTTAACGCTTGCTTTCACTACGGCTTCATCTATATTTAGACTTAACCAAACTAGTAAGTAAAACTCGTTGGTTCATTCTTCAATAGGAACGCCATCACCCTAAAAGGGCTCTGACTCTTAATTAGCATATGGTTTCAAGTACTATTTCACCGCCCTAACCGGGCTACTTTTCACCTTTCCCTCACGGTACTAGTTCACTATAGATCACCAAAAGTATTTAGTCTTAGGCGATAGTCCGCCTTGATTCATACTGGATTTCACGTGTCCAGCACTACTCGGAAATAATTAACGATTAAAATTTAAAAACTTTTTATTTACAGGACTTTTACCTTCTTTGGTTGGCCATTCCAGACCATTCAATTAAGAATTTAAAATCTAACTCTATTAAATAAGTAATAAAATGTTAACTACCCCACAACCCCTTAAAAAATATTTTGGCCTTACCACCTTTTACTATTCAAGAGAATTTATCCGAAGACAAACCTCTAAAATAGTTCAGATTCTCTAAGGTTTAGACTGTTCCCTTTTCGCTCGCCACTACTCAGGGAATATTCGCTTCGCAATTAGGATATAAATAATAAACAAAAGTTTAAAATTTATAAAAATTTGCGAAACTTTTCCTTTTCCTTTCCTCTGGGTACTGAGATGTTTCACTTCCCCAGGTTCCCTTCCTTATTTAAAATAAGGACGATTATATTTTGTATAATCAGGTTTCCCCATTCGGAAATCCCCGGATCAAAGGTTGCTTGCCACCTTCTCGAGGCTTATCGCAGGCTGCTACGTCCTTCATCGGCTTTTGGTATCGAGGTATCCACCATATGCTCTATTTTTTCTAATCCACTACTTAATCCATATTTACTTTAAAGTAAATATATAAACATGAGTAATATATTATTTTGTTTAGATGCTTTTTATCCTATTCAATTGTAAATGAGCTCTAGAAAACAAAAAACCGCTTACCAGCGGTCTGTCTGGCCTTAAAAAGAGGGACCAAAAACTAACCACCGATTTTAAAAACTAAATATTTTTTGTTTTGCATAATAATTAACATTGTTTTTAATAATGTTGTGCTTATATTATACACAGAAATCTTTAACTGTCAATTGTGGATAACTATTTGATAAAATAAATAAATCTATATTTTAATCTTGTTAATATCCTCCACAATTAATTAATTTAATATCATACTAAATTAAATTTATTAAAAACGGAGAGGGTGGGATTCGAACCCACGAGACCATTGCTGGTCTACGGCTTTTCGAGAGCCGCGCTTTCATCCGCTCAGCCACCTCTCCAAATTATTTTAATATATTCTATTTTTTTAAAACACCTTTAGCTGCCTAAAGTCCTGAACTAGCCGCCCCAACAATTCCTCGAGAAAGTCCAACTCCATCACCAGCAACAAAAATATTTTCTATATTAGTTTGTAATAATTTGTTAGTTAAAACTTTATTAATTAAGTCTTTGTGTTCTTTTATATAATTAATTTCTCTTAGATTGGTTCCTATGTCTAAAAAAAATTCAATTTACCATCAGAAAATAATCCTGCTCCACCAAGGCCAACTACTCCATTTTTATTTTTCAATCTTTTCTTTATATCAGGTCCTTGATCAAAAACTGTTCTTTTAAACCTATTTTTTTTCGCTAATAAAAAGGCGGTAAATAAACCAGCTGGACCGGCTCCAACAATTAAAACTTTTTTCTTTTTCATAACTAAATTAGTATTATTAACCAATTAGAAGAACCTACTTTGTAGAACCTTGAAATCAAACTATTATTATATAAATAATAAGATAATTTAATTATAACAATTTTGTTTCCCTAGTTAAATGCTTTAAAGTTATTAATAATCCAATTATTAACCAAAATAATATAGCTAAATCGTTTTTAAAATAAGGGGTATCAACCAATCCGTGAATAACAATAACCACCATCGCCGCCATAATTGATGTTCTTAGCATAACATCTTCTTTATCTAATTGTTCAAATCCTTGTTTAAAAAATTTAATTAAAATCCATAGAAAAACAATTAATCCTAATAATCCTAATTCTAACCAAATGGTTAAATATAGATTATGGGGATAAGGATGGGTTTCTACTGAAATTAATTCACCATTATGAGGATCATAAAATCTTTTTTGATAATCTGGGGCTAACATTTCATAGCCATCTAATCCGACTCCTAAAATAGGTTTTTCTTTGATTAATTCAACTGCTCCTTGCCAAATATTAAAACGTAGCTGACCAGAAAGATCTTGTAAACCGACTTTCTGAACAAAATAATTTCGAGAAATAGGAAAAGAAAAAATGAACAAAAGGGTAATAAATAAAAGGATTAAAGTATATTTTCGGCTTGATTTAACAATAAAACCGAAAAATAACAATCCCATTAAAACGGCTAAAATAGTCGCTTCAGAACGAGCATAAATCATTGATAAAAATGTTATAACAAAAAACAAAAAAGTACAACTGATTATTATTTTCTTATTTTTAAAACAAGTAAATATATACCCCATCCCTAAAAGAATTAAGGGACCTAAATAAAGGCCTAGAAAATTTGGATGAGGGAAAAAACTTGTAATTCTCAAAACTTGAGGTTGCCCCCAAATCTCTGTACTCCAAACACCCTGACCAATAAATTTCTGATAAAAAGCATAAATTGAAACAATTAGAGCGGAAAAAACAAAAGATGAAAATACTAATTTTAAATCTTTTTTAACTTTAATTAAATCAAGAAAAACTATTAACAATAAAATTGGCTCAATAAAATATGCTTTCCAAACTCCTGCCCCAGCCCTTAAATCTGGAGAGATAAACATAGCGAAAGTAGCAATAATTAGCCAAATCAAAATTGGCCATTGCCAATCTTTTAAATTTTTAACAAGCTCTTTAATTCTTCTTATATTTTTCAAACCATAAATTAAAAATAGAATTAGAATTATTGATTCTAAAAACGTTACTGGAATATTGCAAATTATTCCTTTAATCTGATAAGTAGGAATAAGAAATATGGTCAAATACAAAGCATATTTGGGTTTAAACCAAACTAAAAAAACAAAGGGAATTAATAAAATAAATAACATTTAATTCAATTAAATAATATCTTTAATTATTTGCTTATCTATTCCTTTAAAAATATAAAGGGACATAAAATAAACCGTTGTTCCAATTAGAACTAATAAAAATAAATTCAAATCATTTAAAAAGAATAAAAATAAAAACATAATTAAGCTCGCTCCCAAACTTTTAATGAAAAATTTAAAATTGGGTAATATCTTAGTTGTTTTCCAAACCAAGTAAAAAGCAAAAATAAACATTAAAAGCTCGCTAAAAACCGTCATCCAAGCTGCTCCCCAATAAGAATATTTAGGAATAAAAATAAAATAACCAATCAAAGATAAAAAAGCTGTGATTAAATAAAAAGGAAGTATTTGTCGCTGTTTTCCAATTGCCACTATCATGTGTTTAAATAATTCTGCAACAAATAAAATTCCACAAGCAATAATAACTATTTTTAAAATATTTCCAGCTAAACTAAATTCTTGACCACCAATCAATATCATAATTTTTTCTCCTAAAATTAGGGTAGCAAAAACTATTGGAAGAGAGATCATTATTAAAAAATCAAAACTTTTTTGGACTAGAATTTTCAGCTGGACATTGTTTTTGTTTTTCCAAGCCTTGGTTAAACGTGGCACAATAAGTCCAAGAAAAAGTGGCGGAACAGTAATTAAAACTTCTAAAACACGATAACACGCGCCGTAAAACCCCACATGTTCTGGTGATTGATAAAAAGATAAAATTAAAGTATCTGCTTTAAAATAAAAGACGTTAAAAATAATGGCTAATCCAACTGGCCAAGATTTTTTTAGAATTTCTTTCCAAAAGACAAAATCAAATCTAAATTTTAGAAAAATCCATTTTCTTGCTGTAAAAAATAACCACAAAAAATTAGCTAAATAACCAAAGACGAAAACACTTAAAATTGAATAAAAACTAAATTTATATTTAATGAACAAAACCATTAAAATTAGAGTAATAATTTTTCCTAGAACTTCCGCGATAAAAATTTTTTCCGTATGCAATATTTTTTGATAAAAAGCCGATAAAACCTGAATTAAGGTACAAAAGAAAAGAGACCCTGATAAAATTCCCACTCCAATCTTAATTATCTTTGGATAAGGAAAAGCCCAACAAAGAGCAAAGGCCCCTCCATAAAAAATTAAAGCTGAAAAAAATCGTAAAGTAAAAATATTTCCCATTATATATTTAACCCTTTTTTCTTTTTCTCCTTCTTTTAAAATATCTGTTTTCCCTAAATATTGCAAAGTAATTAAATAAAGACCAAAATCAGCAATAATTCCAAAGACCTGTAAAAAAGCAAAAGAAGTTGAATAATAGCCATAATTCCTTGGCCCTAAATATCTCATCATTAAACTAATAACAAAAAGACCTAATATCAAAGATAAAATTCGACCAATAATCTGCCAAATAAAATTATGCGCCACTCTTTTTGTTAACGTCATAATTTAATCATATCAAGAAAAACATGGATCAGCAAGTTTGAAAACTTGACGCAGTTTTATTCTTAGTTAAACTAAATTATATGAAAACAAAAATTTTTATTAATTATATTATTTTAAACTTATTTTTAATTGGGTTATTTGTTATTGCTCTGCCTGCCTTAGCTAATACTGATTATCAAGCAGAAAAATTAGCCCAAAGTCATGCCGCTATTCCAGAGCTCAGCCCAGCCCAAAATCTAGAATTTTGGGTTACTTTTAAAAATACTGGGGACACCCCTTGGCAAGGAGCAGGAACCAATGCAGTCGTTCTTAGAACTATTTCTGGAATGAAAAGTAAATTAACCCATCCCACTTGGTATGATGACTATATTCCTAATCGCGTTAATCCAATATCAATGATTTTTCCAAATGAAGAGGCTTTGTTTCGTTTTACTCTTTTGGCTCCAAATGAAAATGGTCTTTATTGGGAAAAATTTCAACTCTATTCTGGCTCAAATCCTATTCCTGGTGGCAAAATTGAATTTGCCATTAAAGTTATTGGAGCTGAAGTTATTTTATTGCCGACGCCAGAACCTACTCCTCCTTCTGAGCCAACTCCTCTTCCTCCTTCTGAGCCAACTGAAACTTGGTGGCAAGATATACCTATAGAAATAAATATTATTAATGATTTTTATTGGACCAACCTTTCAAATGGACCACAAATTGAAGTAGGGCTTCTTTATGTTGAGAAAATTGAAAAAGAAAGTTATCTACCTTTTCAAATTTCCACTTTAAATAATAAACTCTATAATATTTATGACCAAAATAATAAACTTTTAGTTCGTAATACCGCTGGAGAAACAACTGAAATAGATTATAACTATGAACTTAATCGTTATTTTATTAATGACTCCCAAGGAAAAAGAATTTTAATGTCTGATTCTCATTTTAAACTTCAAGGAGATGATTCAACAATTTTCAAAATTAATTCTTGGAAAAATGGTCCTTTTTGGGGACAAGATGTAAATGACAATGAATTTAGAAATACTTTAAAAATCCACTATAATCCTAATACTGAACGCCTTTGGTTAATCAATCAATTGCCGTTTGAAGAATATATAAAAGGCATTTCTGAGGTTGGAGATTCTTCTCCCATGGAATTTTTAAAAGCTCAAACTATTGCTGCTCGTACTTATGCTCTTTTTCGTTACTTTACTCCTAAATATACTAACACCCCTGATGGACAACCTTTTTTTACAGTTAGGTCAACCCAAGCAGATCAAGTTTATCGTGGGTATCAAAAAGAATTGAGAGGACCCAATTTATTGTCAGCTGTTGCTCAAACAAAAGGAATTATTGCTACTTATCAAAACGACCCTATTCTTGCTTATTATTTTGCTCAAAGCGATGGGCAAACCCGTTCTTCTTATCAGGCAAACATGACCAAGGCTCCGGTTGATTATTTACAAGCAAAAAACGACCCCCAGGGTTTCGGAAAAACACTTCTGGGCCATGGCGTAGG
>Ga0307928_10002846_pt1 | contig 13227 bp, 31 predicted proteins | sample AceLakmetagen232_FD_201815 | JGI IMG/M metagenome (GOLD analysis project Ga0307928, IMG submission 201815) | Saline water microbial communities from Ace Lake, Antarctica - #232 | ecosystem: Environmental > Aquatic > Non-marine Saline and Alkaline > Saline | place: Antarctica: Ace Lake... | reverse complement strand
TGAATCCTTTTTACTTCCTTGATATCCGCCAATAGCAGCTGCTGTTGCCGGTACTAAAAAAGCTTCCTTCTCCATATATCCTGTGTAATAAGCTATCTTATTCATTTTATTTTACCTTTAAACTTAAGCTTCAAGTTCTTTAAGTTTAGCTTTCAAAACTTCGAGTTTAGTACCTTCGTTATCTGAAGGTGTCAGCGCTTTATATCCGCCTACTCCACCACCGATAAGTCCCACCATTCTTCCTACACGTGTAAGAGCTTTACCTGTTCCGCGAAGCTTCTTTTTTAACAACAAGCCTGGAATCTCTCCCAGTTTTCCACCAAGATACGCTCCACCACCTGCTCCTACAGCGCCGGTTGCAGCTGACCAATCTGAGTCTTTTTTACTTCCTTTGATACCTCCGGCAGTTGCCGCTAAAGCCGGTATTAAAGCACCCGTCATACTGCGTTTACGAGCCGTTCCTTTTATATAGTCCATAATTCCCTTAGAATCTACAGCTTCTTTTTCCATAGATGTTTTGGCAAGTTTAGCTTCCAGGACTTTTTTCAACTCTTCTATTTCAGCAGTATTAGACATTTCTTCGTCCGAAGGTGTCATCGCTTTATATCCACCTACGCCTCCGCCAATAAGTCCTGATATTCTTCCTACGTTTTCAAGAGCTTTACCTGCTCCGGGAAACTTCTTTTTTAACAACAAGCCAGGAATCTCTCCCAGTTTTCCACCAATATACGATCCAGCGCCTGCTCCTACAGCTCCTTTAACCCTTGATTTTCTGCCACCACCTTTAATAGCTCCGATAGATGTTGCTATTGACGGTCCTACAAGCGATGCTCCTGAAACGGCTGCTTTTTCCATATAGCCCTGGTAGTAAGATAATTTATTCATTTTATTTTTCCTTTTTACTTTAGTCGGAAGTCCTTTATGCTTTGTCCCTGCGAAATCTGTAACATCTTTCTTTTTCATATTTTGTGCCGCTTCCTCTATCTCAGAAGACGGAGCTTTCATATCTCCTTTCTGAACAGCGTGTACCATTCCCATAAATTTTTGCTGCTTCTTAGAAACACTGGGCATTATTATTTCTCCTATATTTTTTATTCATTTTATAATTTAATTCGTATATGAAGGTAATATAAAGCTATTCCCTCCTATATACAATTAAAATATATTATTCATTCTCTCTAGTCTGTCTGCTCTGTTTATTTCTAGGTAAAGTTTTCTCTATGCGGAAACTTAACAGCTTCTTACCGTTGATAGTAGGCTGTCCCAGCTCATCTGTACCTATCTCTTTAACAACTTCTCTCTTATTCTTGAACCTTCCACCCAGTACAATATCTCCTACACTGATATCCAGTTCCATTGCCTGCTTATCCATGTATCCTTGATAATACGCTAATTTATTCATAGTTTTATACCTTCGTGTAATCCAACAAATGAAGGAGCTCCGCAGGCTCCTGACGGAATATTTTTTAGCAGAATAGACGTACTCATAATAACTCCTGTGACATGTTTACATAAATCTCTATTTTTGTTACATAATCTTATTAGATATTTCTTGCTTTATGGAGGTAATACCTATATCTTATAAATAACCCCTAAAAGGAATAATCTAATATGAAAATTGCCTGTATGGATATTGGATTTATCAAAATACCAGTCTTAACCACTTTAAACACTTATGTTGTAGGTTACAGCCTGCGTTGCCTAGGCTGTAACAATCCAAAGCTCCGGGATTTTAAACACCCTGAAGCATACAAAATTAATATACAAGACTTATGTGATAAAATCAATAAAAATCATCAACTGAATATGCTGCCTTTATAAAAACAGGCAGATGGAAAAGAATATCAGCAACAAATGAAGACAGTGATCAGAAATTTTATCTCCCTGAAGGAGAACATTGCTGGAAGAACAACCTATAAGAAAATGAAAAATCTACCATGGTAGAAAAAGGAGGACCTATGAGTACCACAAACGTAAATAGAACTTTCCCTGTATCATACCAGGATATTATCACCGATTCCATTACTATATCCGGCGGGAACGGTGAAAGTGAATTCAACGGGGGTGGGTTTGTTGGAGGTAGTGGAAACAGTGTAGACAGTTCAGATAATGCTGTCGCTGCTGATTACGTTGATACATATGATTATATTTTTGAAAACGATGCTGCTTTGTCTCAACAGATTACACTTACAAATAAAAGAGGACAACTTATCCGATGTTTCGGTCAGTTGGGTAAAGGAGATATTGTCAAAATATATAACACTGTACAATATAAGGATGCTAAAGTAACCAGTCTGAATATTAAAAAGCAGACCGCTGTAATCAAATGTAAAAATGTAACCAATCCTAATAAATATTTAAGTATAAAGATCTCCTTCAAAAAAGGTGTTGGCTGGATATTCAACAATCCTATCACAGTCGATTTTAACAAACTATTCAGCGTTTTCACGTATACAGATACGCTAGGTTCTTGTATTACTACGAGTAATGTTACAAATGCCTCATTCACAACTTTAGCCCTGCAGTAAGAAGCCCCCTCTAAGATTAGTACAGCGCAGTAATGCTGACATAGACATGCCTGCGTATTAATGGTTCAGACGTATTTTAAGGAGAACAACATGTCAATCGAAGAAAGAGATGCAATCATAGACGTAAACGAAACTCTGATAGAAAAATTCGAAGACCAGGCAGCGAAAGCTACTACAGCCGAAGAAGAATGTACCGCTCTGGGATTGCTTACTATGGTATCGGAAAGATATAATCAATGGAAAAAAATGTATCTTAGCTAAAAAAAAGGAGAGCTACAGCTCTCCCTTTTCCGGAACCAGGTAATCAAGTTTAGGACTTCTTTTTGACTGTTCCCTGTATTTAGTAAAAGCCTTATTTTTCTGACCTACCATCGCCCTCGCTTCGTCTTTCATGCTATCTCCATTTTAAATTAAAAAAAGCGAGCCTGCTTCTAATTAAAGAAGCAGACTCACCAAACCAAGGGGGGAAGATTTAAGTTTAAATTGCTTGGTTAAGCTATTTAACCTTCAATATATAGTGACAAAAAACGGCCTATAATTAAGTATAAAAAGACTCCCTTCGTGTTGAAGGGAGTCCCAAACAAAAAGAAAACAAACCAATATTTTTACATCACTGCTTGACTTTTCTGTTATTCACCAATATATTAATGTGGTATGCGCTCCGGGCGTTCTCCTTTCTTTTAGGGATAGGGAGCTGAAGAACTTCACTTCAGCTCCCTTTTTTTATCCCATCGGTCCAACAGGTATATTAGGTGGAAATTTAACACCTGAACTAAATAGGGACTTAGAAGCAGCAGCTGCCATTTTGGCTTTTATAAGTTGGTCACTCATAGTCTTAACTTTAGCTAAATTAGGATCTATTTCTTTTAACCCCGCAGCATTCGATACAGGAGTCCCTTGTCTGGGCATATGTTTACTCATAACAGATTCGAGTCCGATTGAAGCTATTATTCCAGGAAATGAATATTCATAATGCATCCACTTTTGAGCTGCTCTTCCAGGAAGGGAAGTAATTTTAGACAATCCACTGGTTACATCTGTAATCTGTTTAGCTTGAGCAGCGTACTTAGCTGCCAAAGCTGTATTACCTGCAGCCTTGGCAGCTGCCGAGGCTTTATTTAGTTTAGAAGCAATCCCCAGAAGTTTAACACTTTTACCGCCAGTAGTAATTGCCTGTGCTCCTCTGCCTACAGCCCCCGCTGTCGCGGGAGACATTTTATACAAAGCTGTTGAAGGAGCCATATTAACTGCTCTGGCTCCCCGACCTATAGCTTTGCCTGCCCTGCCTACAACCTGTCCCACCCCGCTGGCCCCTATAGTTTGAGCTCCTGCTTTTGTAGCTAGGCTTAAATTAGCCATAGGAGCTAACACAGTCCCTTTAGCCGCTCTAGCTGCTTCGGATGCAAGAGTTAAACCTTCGGTACCTTTAGCAAGATTAGCTGCTTGTCCTAAAAAGTAGGGTGCAATTTTAGCAGGGGTTTTAGCAACGTTTGTAAAATCTTTAGCTGTTTTAGTATAGCGAGCGGCAGCGGCTAAATTACCCGCAGCTTTTGCAGCCTTTGCAGCTTTTGTAGCTTTTGCAGCCTGTGCAAGAAGTGCAGCTGGAGTAGCTTTTGCAAATCCCCGTAGAACAATAACCTTTTCAGCAGCTGCAGCAGCCTTGGTAGCTTTAAACATTTTGTCAGTTCCTGCCATAATCTGTTTAGCTCTAGCAGCATATTTAGCAGCTAAAGCTGTATTACCCGCAGCCTTGGCTGCTACTGAAGCTTTATTAAGTTTAGAAGCAACACTCAGAAGTTTAGCACCTTTACCCACAGACTGAGCCAGCCACCCTGTACCTGAGATTGCTCCCAGCGTATCAAAAGCTGTCCATCCCACATCTTTCCATCCCTGTTTAGCATCACCTTTCTTAAAAGATTTATAAGCTTTTTTCGCGCTTTTAGTTGCGTCATATGCGCTCCAGAGTGCAAAAGCTGCGATAAGAGCTGAAGTAAAAGCTACAGCTTCTTTATCCATAGCTTCTTTATCTAAAGTATCTAAAACTCTCTGGTACTGATTAGGCATATTTTTATTATTCCTTTTACTGTTTTAAATATCTATGTATAAGTAATAATATAATATACTTAGAAAAATCGCTACTTACAATATAAAATAAAAACAGACTTGACTTTTTTATAGGCCAAAGTAAAGTATATGTAAACTCAAACAAAAGGAGCCCTATTATGAGTGAACCTCTTTCCATGATACTTAACGACGGTACAACCCTGGAAGTAAGTAAAAAAATGGAACTTACTATTGGTGGTAAAACACCCTCCCCCCAGGACGTAGTAGATTTTATAATTGCCTTTGCCCGAGATTCCTCTAAAGAACCCGTGGAACCGGACAAAGCTTTAGTGGATCTAGTAGAAAAAACAAGAACAAAAGAAGAAGGAGAACAAAAAGATGAATCATGATTTAGACACTTTCATCGTAATCACACCGATTGATAAACCGGAGTTCGTTATACGACCTGCATTCGTACACGAGCTTAATGCTTCTCACGATAAGGAACCAGCAAAAATATTCTGCACAACAAGAGAGGGTGCTTCTGCTGAATCCATTATCAGTGACAAAGAATATACCAGACTTAAAAAAATATTTACAGGTAAGTAAGCCCTCTATTTAAAAAAAAGCCGGTACTTAATTGTATCGGCTTTTTCTTTTACATCTTCAAATCCATTTCCTTTTTCAAGGCTTCCATATCTTTCCAACCACAATATTCGCCTTCATCTTCTCCAGCTTTCATACCCACACTTCCATCTTTATATACTACCATAAAAGGAGGATACTCGTTATAATAATCTACACTATCCTGATGAGTAAATTCCGTATTCTTATCAAGCTGTACTATAAGTGCTTCTATCTTTACCTGCATAAAATTAAGAAGCCTCTGCAAAGATATTTTGGCAGCTGCATTGCTGTCACTCATCTGTTGCACCTACCCACGAACCGGTATTCAAATTACCTTGTTCTACCTGCTTTTCCTCTTCAAGCATTAATTTATTTATTACAGAGCAATGCTCCACCGCAGTATCAATAGCCTGTTGTAATTCAATCATCTCTTTCTTTATTTCTTCTTTTGTCATTTTATTTTCCCTTAATATTAAAAAGAGAGAAATGCCGCACCTAGCCAATGGGGGTGGCAGAGCGTTTGCTCTTGTCTGAAACGACACTTCTCTCTAAATTTTTATCCCCATAACTCCGTCATAAAATTTTTACCCAACTCCTGCATCTCTTCCTGATCTTCTTCTTTCTCAATGTCAAAAGAAGAAAGACGCTTTTTAACACTTCCCGTGTTTCTTTTCTCTGGAAAGATTACACTTAAATTTTTCTGTGTCTCGGTTACTTGGAATCTATTTCCACGGCATACTTTCCCATTCGCTACCCTTAACTTTACCACTTTACTCCTCCTTATCAGGTTTAGTTTGTTTTAGTCAGGTTTAAGAAGAAGGTGGTATCCTCTTAAACCGGTTCAGTATATTTTGCTACACTACTTCTTTTTCAGATAATCAGACAGATCTGATTCTAGTAGCAAATCTTTTATCGGTACTATAAAATAACTCTTAGGTCTGCTATCCGGTTGTAAAAAGACATCTCTTTCTTCTTCGCAATAAGCAATTGCCGCTGCCTTGAAAAATCCATTATTTATCAGAACAACAGGTAAATGTGTTTTCTCCTTATTGTTATAATCAAACTTCTCGACATACTCTTTAGTTACATCCGATCCAAATTTAATCAAAAATTCTTCTTTAGACATTTCTGCCGGGTTTATATAAGCTCCCATTTTACTTTCCTTTATGAATAAAAAAGCACCCTCAGGGGTGCTTAAGTTTACTTATCCCCACATACCGGACATACTCCTTTATACAAAGGAATACCTCCACAACAAGTCTCTACTTCAGGCAGTACAGGTTTTTCCTTTTCCCTTGAAGCTGCAATACGCAACTTCTCCTGCCCCTCAAACTCAATAGGTTGAGGGTCGAAAGGAACAAACTTAACTGTCCCGGACAGAGGAATACTTCCCAATGCTTCTATACACTGTTCAGTACCATCAATTAATTTATTACTATAAGATGGTTTTATTCCTTTAGCTGTAGACAACGTTACGTGTGCATATTTATCCTGAAATAAGTATGTAGTTTCATCATCTAACTGCACAGTTACTGCTGCGGCTTTATCATCAAAATAGAGCCAGCGACTGAGCATAGTGACAAATTTACCTTCCTGTTCCTCAACATCCTCTTTATTAACATTGAACGCTAGAGTAACATGATGACAATGTATTTTGTCATGACGTGCCAGTTTTTTTAATTCTAGATGGCTTTGTTTATCTAGAACAACTGCAAGATATCCTTTGATATCCATAATAATTCTCCTTATTTTAAGGACATAATATGTGAAAAAAGATTTTTTCTTTCTTTCAATATATTATGCCAAAAAAACAAACTTTATTAACTAAGAAAAAAAGAGAGCTCGTGCTCTCTTTTAATTTTAACCGGTTAGGCCGCTTTAGCTTCTGCTTTAGTTTCTTTTTTTGTGGCAGATTCTTTTTCAGCAGCCTTTTTTTCTTCTTTCTTCTTAGCAGCTTCAGCCTTCTTTTTAGTAGCTTTAGCTTCTTTCTCTTCAATTTTTTTCAATTGAGCTTTGATATTACTATCAATTTTTTCAACCTTTTTGGATAGGCGTTCCAACTTTCTAGTTGGTTCGTTTCTCCACACGATTACTCCAACGGCTGCGCACGTTGCAACTACTGCTCCACCTGCTACGACACTGATCATTTTTCCTGTGAGCTTATTCATAACTCTCCTTTAACTTTTGTCCGTTATTGGACACATAGATAGACCTATTCTACCTACATTATATACTACCAAAAAAAGGCTCTAAATTAAGCACTTTTAGAGATATTCTACCATGGTAGAATATCTAAAAAAAGGGCCTTATACTGTTATGTATAAAGCCCTTTCTGAAATCCAAAGTTTACTTTTCGTTGTCTCCAGACTCATGTGTTATAGAAGCTTCACTCATAACACTCTGCACTGTATCTTCCGCGGGATTATCATTAGCGTTACTATCTGACCTGTACGAGGACACACTTCTGCTCATACATTTATAAGCACCCACAGTTCCTCCGGCTGACGCAGCAAAAGAATGGGAAGACGCTTTACCGAAGAGCTGTACACCGTCCTGCATTCCTCTCTCGTCTGCACACAGATATACAAATTCCCATTTTTTATCCCTGCATTCTTTAATCAGATCCATTACAGTATCACGTTGGAACTCTCTGCTGGCATTCTCCTGACCGTCTGTTATAATAGCAAAGATTACTTTCTGAGGCATAACCTTCTCGTTACCTTTAGCTCTTTCTTCCTTCAGAGTAGCAATAGTCTTACCTATTGCATCATACAATCCTGTAGAACCTCTGGGAATGAAAGTCTTATCATCCAGTGTATCGACTACCTTAAGATCTACGTCCTTATACACTACTTCGTACTGATCGTCGAACAATACAAGAGTTACCTCTGCCTCACCGTCGAGTTTACGCTGTTCTTCTATAAAGGCGTTGAAACCTCCGATTGCATCCTGTTTAATACACTGCATGCTTCCGGATCTATCTGTTATTGCGATAATTTGACATACATCTTTCTTATTCATTTATCAGCTCCTTGTTTTCTACTTTCTTATCTTCTACTACATTAGTTATCTTCTTAGATTTGAATATCCTCTTAAGCTTAGGTATCTTCTCAGATTCGGACATATGCACTTTTATATATTCTATTTTCTTAGATATAACTGTAGTCTCCCGTCTTATCCACCCATACTCATTACCAAGATTCTCTACTACTTCATCTTTTACATGTGTCACACTGCTATACTGACACCCTGCGAATAACAGAACAAACATCGCCAACATTACATACTTCATGATTTCTCCTCCTTATTTAGGTACACGTTAAATTGCTTCAGCTGATTTTCTATCTTCGTCTTTTTCGTTTTGTTCTCCGTCTATTTGTACGTCTGCCTGCGGCATTGTTATATTTCCGGAGAGTTCTCCCAATAAATCGTATAAAACATCCTGATCTTTATCTTTTATTTTATCTGCCAACTCAGGAAGTATACCTTCTTTCTGAATTGTTGACAGTTTAAGGATAAGAAAATGTACACGTTCAATTGTCTGATATAGTCTCATGGTATGAAGAAGAGGTATAACCAACTCTTCATCAGTAGCTATATCGTTTATCTGCTCTACAGCTCCGTCAAATATACATGATTGAACATGTTCAACAAATGAATCTACCTTATCTGTTCTTATTTTTGTACTGTCGATATCGTCAGACATCTGCTTAATCTCCTCCATCAACAGTTTAATTATTTTCTTCTTCCTTTCGATTGCTTCTGTATTCATCCTATACCCTCCTGTTTAATACACCCCTATTCCCATATTCCGTCTGTGTGTTCTTTCTTTAAAACAAATAAACTACGTCTTATATAATCTGCCACAGGACATAATCTGTCTTCTTTTTTTCCATTAGTCCACAGATAATGGAAATAACTTGCGGGGACATCCTGCATAAGTTCCCCTTTGTGTTTTCCCCAGATCATTTTATCTGTATCATTTAACTGGTTGCTCATTATCTCTCCTCATTATTTTATTCGCTGAATTTATTTCTTCCAGTTTTATATCAATCGGTAAAGTAAAGTCTGCTTTTAAGGCTGCATCTAAATCTACGTCAATATGCTGCTCGTCCATCAGAGCAGTAAAATCTACAGCCTGCTTCTCGAGATTGTTACTATTCATTTCTTTCACCATAGATTTATAACTTATCTCTTTTAGGTTTAAAAAGGCGGTGTGCGAATGTACATCGATCGACTTTCGCCGCACCGCCATAAGACTATTTTCTCAGTCCTTTCCTGGTAATCGGAGAACAACCGCCTCTTCCTTTGTTGGATCCGACGCCTCCTCCAGAACCATCTCTTTTTGGTACTCCTTTTGCCATTTGACTCACCTCCTTCCTATAGTTACTTTGTTTACATCAAAAACTATTTTCTTTTCAAATCTTCAATTGCCTGCTTAGTTAATGCAGCTTCGGGCATTCCGCCGTTCAGTGCAGCAAAAGGCATAATCAATACTGTATTGTTAGGCCCGCTAGCAAGTCTTTCCATTGCTTCGAACTGTTTCAGCATTATAATTTCAGGAGTCAAAGAGCTTGTTAAGATTTTATTAGCTTCCGCTTTTTTCTGAGCTCTGACTACTTCTGCTGCTCCCTGTTTTTCAGCCAATTCCGCATCTCTCTCCGCCTTGGCAACAGCTGCCTTAGCTATTGCGGCATTCTCCTGGTCTTTGAGTTCTGCAGTCTTTATTCTCTTACGCATTGCAGTTACTTCAATAGGATAGTCCAGGTTTGTTATTAAGATATCAGATGTTTCAAGAGGGTACTTCAACGTTTCTAAACGTTTTAATACTTCTTTTTTAATAACGTCACGGATTTTTTCGCGTTGATCACGTATGCTATCTGTTTTATATCTTGATATTTCCTGGCGTGTTATTGAAGATACAATGTCATCTACTGCAAGCTTATAGAATTGTTCTAATGATAATTCATATCCTTCTACATCTCCCTTTGAGACTTTAGTGGAAGGTACTTTGCTTTTAATAGTTTCAATTGTAGCATCTGTCACTTTAAAACTGCCGACCCACTTAGAGCTGACATCCATATTTATTTCATCTACACAGAGAATCTTCATGTCTTTTGAAAAAGACTTTAATTTTGTGTCAATAAAATAAACTTTATCGCGTCCATATGCAAAGTAAGAACCCTTTGTATATGTTGTTGCTCCGCCTTTTGCGTCGAGAACCATAACTGTTGTTCCGGGGGGAACTACTTTCCCACAGCCCGCAGTAATAATTAACATCGGCAACACTAATAACATCCATAGTTTCTTCATCATTGTTTACCTTTTTTAATTGCTTCGTTTTCTAGTTTAATTTGTCTCTCTTCTACTTCTCTTCTAGTTTTTTCTCTTTTTGTTTCCACCTCCGTAAGTTTATTGTTATTGTTTTTTATTTCCTCATTAGTAGGAGCCTCAAATCCCGCAGGTAAAGGGGCTTCTATTACTACACTGCTATTTGTTCCAACAGCAGGATTGTAGTTAGTAACAGAAATTATAATAGCAATTAATCCAGCTAGTATTATCGTAATATTAACTCCTGCTATTATCTTATCTTTTAAAATATGGGCTGACGAATCTTTTTCGATATTACACTTCTTTAATATACTGTTTATGTATATTTTTAGTAGATAGATAATCGTCAATAACAATACTTCCATTACTACTACAACTATACATATTGATAAAATAGGGCTCATCCTTTCTCCTTTGTTTAAATGGTGGGAGTGGCGTATTTGCTTCTCGGCCACATACGCATTGCCAATTTTCACTCCCGTAAATTATTACTTAATCCTATTGAAAATCTCATATATAAACTTAACGGCGTATTCTGGGATCTCTATTTTGTCTTTATTTTTCTCATAATATTTTTGAGCACTGTCATTAAACTTATATCCCATCGCCATCCAATCAATAACCATATGAACGCAACAGATTTCCCATAGGTATGGATTACCAATATCCGTTGCTGTTTTTGTCCAATTCTGCCAATGGTGACTATTTAATTGTTGGTGGTATTCCCAAGCGGAACCAAATAATGATTCAATAGTGGCTTCATCTGTTTTTTCACTATCAGTTGGAAAAAACTTGAGACGATACTGAACGAACTCATTCTCACAGAGCTTAGAAATATCATGTACCTGAACGTCCTCATCGATTCCATGAAACACAAAATCATCATAGATAAACCGCATCTCCTTACATTTCTGCTGCAATTCCTTCCATGCTTTTTGAACATTCATATAATGCTCTTCGATATAATCTAAGTATTCACGAGTTTTTTTAATTCGTTCCAACATTTCATTCTTTTTCATTTCATGCTTTCCTTAGCTAGTTCTTTCTTCATTCTTTCCTCGGCTCGTTCGTTCAGTTCTTTTAATATATCCCGCTTCTGAATATTATCATTAGCATCTTTCAACGCTAATGCTGCAGCCCTAAAACCTTCCTTAAAAGCCCAGATACTAATTTCTTCAACCCTCGCGTCAAATTCCTTACCACAGTGACATTCAGGAAGTTTTGCATAATGCTTTTGACACGGGGGCCCGCTTTTCATATGAGATAGTTCCCTGTGCTGTTCTAAACTTATTGTTTTATCCACCTTCCGCCTCCTAAATACCGTATTGTCCTTTGATAAAATCAACTACCCATTGGATAGGGCAGTTCTCAACCAGCCACATATCTTCTACTTCCTTGAAATTACTGATAGCTCGTTCTTCCTGTAGTCCGGGTTTAAAATCATCTTTTTCATACAAAGAGTTTAGAAACTCGGATTTATTTTTACTCAGCCAGTTTTTTAATTCGTCATATTGATCGTTGGTCCCGTATATTTTATCAATGCCAGCCATCTCACATCTCCTTTATTGTCCAATAATCTCTTCGGTGTTTTGATTCTTTGATTGCCCATTTACACTTTTTACATTTAGTTCTTTCAGTTTGACAGTAACCGCAATCACCATGAACCATCTTCTCCAGCTCCTTGCGAAGTGATTGTTCAGTTTCATTCCATACTTTATATAACGCTTCTTTAACGCTAGGGCTCTGAGGATATGCTGTCACCTCTTGTATTTCTTTTATTCTGTCGCTATTCATTTCTTCTCCTTCAATAATTTTTTACCCAACAAATAACCTAAATAGAAGACTACAGCAGTTTTAAGTATAGATAATATAATTCCTATTACCACCCTTGCGCCTCCTTCGTCTTATACTCACCATTTTTATCCTTTTTAATTACCGCACCGAGTCCACCTAGCACTCTCTTGCAGGCATAGCATTCATGACCTGACATAAGTGCGCCCTGTGCGTCTTTTGGTTCATGCCCGCAATATGGACATTTTAAATAGTATCTTTCACTCATTTCTCATCATCCTTTTTTATCGGTATTTCGGTCATTTCTTTTCCTGTAGGGCTTCAGTCCTCTTAACATCTTCCCTTATTATCGGGTTGTTTCTGAGGGCTGTGAGGAGGTTGTTGAGTCGGGTTACTTTTCCTCTTTCATCAAGTAAATCTCTTACCACGCCTTGATATTCTTTTTCCAACTCCTTCACTTTCTGCTCACAGGATTCACCTACTTCAAATAGATGTTGGTTTTTACTTTCAAGCTCTTTGATTCTGCTAGTTTCTTTTTTTAATATTCTATCCTTATGTGCTTTTAACTTATTATAATTTTCACCCACTTTACGCCTCCTTTATCTTCCAGTATTCCTTGCATACACCTTTTTTTATTTCTGGCTTAAAATAACTCTGCATTCGGCTCGGTTTCGCTTTGTAGCGAAAACACGTTTCTTTCTTTTTGCAGTTTTCGTTGAGACACATTGTTATATCTGCCATCCCTACACCTCCTTTACAACTAGCCCTCGCCATCGCCATAGCCATCGCCAGAGCCAGAGCCATAGCCAGAGCCATTGTTTACGCTGTCCATACTTTAACCTCGTAAATACTCTTTTTAGCTTTTTCGGAACACGGTATTATTTCGATGGCTTCTGTCAATTCCACA
>Ga0307928_10002845_pt1 | contig 13227 bp, 25 predicted proteins | sample AceLakmetagen232_FD_201815 | JGI IMG/M metagenome (GOLD analysis project Ga0307928, IMG submission 201815) | Saline water microbial communities from Ace Lake, Antarctica - #232 | ecosystem: Environmental > Aquatic > Non-marine Saline and Alkaline > Saline | place: Antarctica: Ace Lake... | reverse complement strand
GAATTAGTCGCCGAAATCGGTAACGCATATCTATGCGGACTATGTGGAATTGACACGGAGATTGATAATCACGTTGCATACATTCAAAATTGGTTGAAATCATTGAAGGATGATAAAACAATGCTGATAAAAGCGAATAGCCAAGCAACAAAAGCACTAGATTTTCTCATACCGACCGTTAATCCTGAGATTGAACCGCCAAAACCGGATAAAAGCGAACCTGAAAAGGATAAAATTGAACTTGCAAAGCCTGAAATAATTAAACCGGAAATAATTAAACCGATTGAACCTGAAAAACCAGTATCAATTAAACCAGTTCAAACAGAAAATGAGCCTGAAATTGCAAGCGGCACGGATTTTATATGCGAAATTGCACTAGCAAAAAAACACGTTACGAATTTAAGTCGGATTGTAAACAATAGTTCAAGTTTACCTGTTATAAAATGTCTGAAAATTACCGGCACGAAAAATAAAATTCAACTTGATATAACGAATTTTGAGGAACAATATTCATGCGATTTCAAAAGCGATAATCAAGCCGATTTTGAAATACTAATTGACTTCAAAAAATTTCACGAAGCGATTAAAAATGTTAAGCGTAAATATCTATGTTTCAATGGAATTAAGAACGCTGATTATTATACAATCAATCCAAGTCAAATTGAATTAGATGAATTTCCGATTTACTGGGATTTCAAATTCGATACTCAAACAAACAAGATTGAACTCGACAAGGATTTTATGCAAAAAAAGTTTAATTACGCTTGGAAATTTGTAAGTAATGGTGTAACAAGAAAGGTTTTATACGGTATTTATTTTGACAAAGGAAATCTAGTTGCAACCGATGGAAAACGCTTGTATTACGAAGCTCATAATTGCAAAGTTGAAAAGCCGTTCGTAATTCCGCAAACTAAATTCACGAAATCAATAAAAGAAAAAGTAAGTATAACAACTTACGGAACTGAAACGCCATATATTGAAATCGTCAGCTCGAACTATACATATACTGGTAAACTTGTAGATGGTTTATATCCGAATTACAAAAAAGTTATACCGCCAAGTCACGAACATAAAATTCAACTATCACAGGCACACATAAGCGAAATCCGCTCATTAATCAAAGCGAATATAAAGATAGCCGATGGAACGGATTATATCAAATTTGATATTCAAGCTGATAAAATCAATATTAAATTTGCCGATGGACTATTAACATTGTTCAATACTGAATCAAGTTTCATTGGTTTAATATCATTCACTCCGTTTTTTCTAAATCAGTTTTTGGAATACGGGAATTTTGAATTGTATATGTTTTTGAACGATGGGTTTAGTCCGATTAGTTTTTCAAGCACACAATACAACACTGGAATATTCGGTATAATTATGCCGATACGGAATAAATAAACAATAACATAACAAAAGGATTAGAACAATGAAAACAAAACGGATTTTAAAAAAGTTGGATATACAGGAAAGTGTTAAAAAATGCAAAACGCCAATATCACTAGAAAAATTATTTCAGCGTGAAATTAATAAAGATATAGATACATCTAAAAACCATAACAAGTTACGTACTATTTGTAACATTAGGGTCAGTGAATTATCTAAGGTTCGCAAAAATGGAAATTTACTTGCTATAAGATTAGACAAAAATACGGGATGTTCAGCAAGATATATTGTCAATGGTGAGAAATACAAAACTGGATGCTGGGGTAATGGAGCCGGTTATCGTTGGGCTATGCATGATTTTAAATTGTGGTATGAGAAAAAATTAAAAGCTGGTGGTTTATCAAAACGGAAAATAGATTCAATTATTGAATGGACTATATCAGGTTATCTATGGAGAGCATTGCAAATTTTAGATAAATAAGACTTTTAAAAAAGCCTGGCAAAACAAAACAAAGGAATTAGGACAATGAATACAGAAATATATGTAAAGGCAGAATATACGGAATTAGGGATAAGGAAATTGCAAAGAATTATTTACAATCCGTACAGAAAATCTGCAAAAAAAGTAATGCAAGAATGGATACTTTCGGAATTTTGGGATCAATGCTATGGAATTAATAAGGTTATAAAAAAATGAAAAAATATGATGCATTAGAATTTAAACCGGCAAATGAATGTGATAAAAGATTTGCTTTAAATGAAAAGAATTTAAAACGGTGTATGGAAATAATAAAACGAATTGAAAAAGAAAAAAAGGGAATTTTTATATGTGAAAAAATCGAATTTAATCCGATTATCCATGAAGAAATATGGAAATTGTTTGAAGAAGCAAGACTTTTAAAAAAGTCTGACAAAACTAAAACCAAGCGAAAGGAATTAGAACAATGCAAAAAGTAACAGTCACAGCACCAGCAGGGTCAGAAGTTCAATTTGTAGAGTTAAAAGGCAACCCGGAAAACCCGGAGCCAACGCACTTTAGAATCAAGTTACCATTTGGTGAGGTTGATATTGTCCGAACAATGGATAACAATTATTGGGTTCACGTAGTCAATAAAAAAACCGATAGTAATGGCTTAGAATATCAAGTCGGTAATATTGAGAAGTTTAGAATTGACGGTAATAACCAAGCGTCAATTCATCACGGCAAGATTGACGGTTATCACATGGCGGTTTTGTTAAGCAAAAAGGATTAAAACAATGGATATTTACGAACAACTTGAACAAGCAATTGGAGTTTTAAATTACGTCAAAGAACAAATTAAAAATAAACACATGGAGGTGTGGGAGTATAAAGAATACGCACAGATAGCAAGTGACAAACAAGCTGAAATCAATCGTTTGCAACGTGATATAACTTTTTATGAAAGACAATATTTAACAGTTTAACTTGAAAGGATTAGAACAATGAGAGGCTATTGTGGGATTGGATTGGAAAATCCTAAAACAAATATAAATGTAGGTTCAGCGTTGAGAGCTTGTGGAATTTTCGGTGCATCATTTTTAGCTGTAACTGGTGGCAGATTTAAATCTGCACAAACAGATACAATGAAACATTATCGGCATTTACCATTTTTAAGACCGACAAATTTGCGAGAAACTTTACCATTTGATTGTGTTCCAGTTGCAGTCGATAAAATAGACGGTGCAATACCATTACCAAAATACATTCATCCAGAACGGGCATTTTATATTTTTGGTGCTGAGGATGCGACATTAGGTAGAAAAATAACTGATTGGTGTAGGGATATTATTTATGTTCCGATGGATGGTTGCATGAATTTATCAGCTTCGGTTAATGTAATTTTGTATGATAGATTTGCCAAGTTCAATCAGAAAAATAAAGAATTGGAGGTATAACATGAGAATTTTAATATCAGATTTATGGCAAAGCCAAGCGTATTTTGCCGGAAAAGAGGATGATTGTATTGACGACCTCGACAAAGAATTATTTAAGCTGGTAAAAACATTTGACGATACCGTTTCAATCGGAAAATTTATCGGCACACCGGAAAGATATTTTTCTGAAAGTCAAAAAATCGAACTCAAGGAACACGGTTTAAAAGAATCTTTCGACATAGTTTAACAAATAAGTGTAAAAGGTCTTGATTAATTAGCCAAGCATGATATACTATATAATAAACAATTAATTTTAAACAATAAACAAAGGAAAAGAAAATGGAAAAAGTAAAAGCATACAAAATATTCGATTCGGATTTAAAATGCAAGGATTTTCAATATGAAGTCGGTAAAGAATATTCTATTGATGGTGAAATTAAGTTATGCGAACGTGGTTTTCATGCTTGTCCTAAACTTCACAAATGTTTCAGTTATTACGATTGTGTAACATGGAATAGGATATGTGAAGTTGAGTTATTTGGAATGATTAAGGGTAATAAAACAGACAAGATGGTTGCATCTAAAATTAAAATTATTAAAGAAATTCAATGGAATGAAATAGGCGATATAATAAAACAAAATTCCAGTAAAGGTATCAATTCCAGTGACGGTATCAATCACAGTTACGGTATCAATTCCAGTGACGGTATCAATTACAGTGACGGTATCAATTCCAGTAAAGGTATCAATTCCAGTGACGGTATCAATTACAGTTACGGTATCAATTCCAGTGACGGTATCAATTCCAGTTACGGTATCAATTCCAGTAACGGTATCAATCACAGTAACGGTATCAATCACAGTGACGGTATCAATTACAGTGACGGTATCAATTACAGTGACGGTATCAATCACAGTTACGGTATCAATTTCAGTTACGGTATATTCAGATGTTCTGGAATATCCAATAGTATTTTTTGCAACGGTATAAAAAACGAATGTTTTTTCTTTAATAAGAAGATAACAAAAAAGCGTTGGGATAATATAAACGAAAATTTTAGAAAATTACTTGGTGATTGGAGTCCGACATATAACAATTTAAAATCATTATATATTAAGTATGGCAATGAGTGGAAAAAGACACCTATACCGCAAGTTAAAGAAATACAGAAAAAAGAAGCATGGGCGAATATGCCACAAGAGGCGATTGAATTTCTTAAAAAACAACGAGGTTTTGACAGAAAGATATTTAAACAGATAACTGGAATAGGAGTTGAATAATGATTATAGAAAATTTAGACATACCAATATTGATTGTCAAGTGGGCAATAATTTTAATCCTGACAATTTATGCTTCAGCAATTCTGTTCTATGAAGTCAGGTCGGACAGAAAAAGAAAAGAAAAGAACAATCCAAAGAAAGGAATCTAATGAATATGCAACGCAATATGCAGAATTGTCAGAGACAGTATGATAATCAATCTCCACCGGATGATTACGAGCCGGATTGGGAAACGATTTGCCGGGGCTGTATACTTGCCGGTTCTGAATCTAAGGTATGCGATGAATGCGAAGGAGGCGATTCATGGTGTGATGAAGACATAAGCAAAGAAGATTTCGAGGAATTTGAAGAATCGGAATACACCTTTGATGAGATTATGGAAATCAATAAAAATATTAAACTTAAAAGAAAGGAAAGTTTAAAAACACAGTAGTAAAGAAAGTAAACAATAACCTTGCGAATTAAGGGAGCGCAATATGAAAAAGGCAACGGCAACATCAACAAGTTTAAACATTAGTATCCTCTCCGTCAAAGAATTATTGGCACGGTATGGAAAAAAGAAAGATAGAAAATGAACTTGCAGTTTACGGCAACTTATGCTATATTATTAATAGCGTTTGACAAAGGAGTATCGAAATTATGATTAATTTACCCCCAACGACATGCCATAAGTTAGCTTCACAGCTTCTTTGTTGGACGCTCATGCTCCGAGGGGGTTTATTTTTGGGAGTGTATTATGTCTGTTAAATTAAATTTAATTGGGCATCGCTACGGAAGGTTAACGGTTGTTAGAGAAACAACCAAACGCCACGGTTGTGTGACGTGGCTTTGTGTTTGTGATTGTGGTAATGAAAAGACAGTTATAACAAATGCTTTAAGAAGTGGTAATACCAAATCGTGTGGATGCTATAAATCGGAGTCTATTAGAAACAGATTAACAAAACATGGATTGGCATCTAGAGGGGCTAAGTCACATCCGCTATATTTTATTTGGCTTAGCATGAGAAGCAGGTGTTACAACGGTGGCAACGTTGGCTATAAATGGTACGGTGAAAGGGGGATTACAATGTGTGATGAATGGCTAAACAATCCAAAAACATTTGTCAAATGGTGTATCACCAATGAATGGAGAAAAGGATTGCAAGTAGATAGAATATGCAACGATGGAAACTATGAACCCGAAAACGTAAGATTTGTTACCAGTAGAAAAAATTGTTTGAATAAAAGACTTTTAATATGTACCAATAAGAGTGGATATGAGGGAGTTTGTTTTCGCAAGGATTCTAATAACTGGAGGTCGTATATAAATACAAATGGAAAAATTATCCATTTTGGTTCTCATTCTACTCCGTGGGAAGCATGTTGTTTTAGAAATGAGTATATTAAAGACAACAACCTTCAACATGAGTATAAGGTTCAGTCAAGAAAAAAAGGGGGGGGGAGTAATGGATATTGATTGTAAAGAAATATATGAGCAATGGTGGAACAAGTGGGATAAGGAATTTGACAATTTGGTGACTTCCGTACCAGTGACCGATGAAGAATGGAGCAGGGAATTTGCAAAAATAATGGAAAAAATAAAAAAGGCAAACGAAAAGGAAGGGCAATGAAAGCGGAAGATTTTAAACTTGGTATCGATTATTTATTAAATCATCCACCAGAAAAAGATATGATTGCAGATAGTGTAATTGTTAAAGGTGAAAAGGTTATTATTTACTACAAGCGAATAAAAGGAAAGCGTCAACGGCATGTTTGCATTGAGTGGAGAATTGTCAATGGTTATTATTTGATGAAGTACAAAAGGAAATACGGCTTTGATTTGGAGTCGTTGAAAAAGGATAAAGACAATGAAAATAACATTTGAAAGTAAAGAATACGACCTGAGCAAAAAAGTTGAATGCATGGAGTGCGGAAAGAAATTTTACTTGCCGGACTTTAGCGCAAAGGATGCAAAAAAACACGGTATCATGTGTGATGATTGTATCAGGCAGGAAGTAGAAGACAGAGAAGATTTTTATTCCGGTCATGGCCCTGAAACTATGGGGAAAAGAAATATTGGTTGGTAACAAAAGAAAAGCCCGACTCGAAATCGGGCTTAACCAGAAAAGAAAGCAATCGTAAACAATAAACACAAATAGTATAGCACACAATTAAACAAAAGTCAAATCGAAAAAGAAAAGAAAGGTAAACAGTAATGAAAGAATTAACAATTAAAACACAGGATGAGTTTGATGAATTACCAAAATCATTTGAGGAAACAACATATATTTATATAAAATCAGAGCAAATGATTTATATAAATGAAACTTTGGGAAATTCTCATGTTGAAGTTAGGGGAAATTCTCATGTTGAAGTTAGGGGAAATTCTCATGTTGAAGCTTGGGGAAATTCTCATGTTGTAGCTTGGGGAAATTCTCATGTTGAAGCTTGGGGAAATTCTCATGTTGTAGCTAGGGAAAATTCTCATGTTGTAGCTAGGGAAAATTCTCATGTTGTAGCTTTGGAAAATTCTCATGTTGTAGCTTGGGAAAATTCTCATGTTGAAGCTTGGGGAAATTCTCATGTTGTAGCTAGGGAAAATTCTCATGTTGAAGCTTGGGGAAATGTTACAATTAATACTAATACATATAATTGCATTGTATTATTTTCTTTTGCAGTTGCAGTTGCTTCAAAATCATTTTGCAAATACATTAAGAAAAAATCAAAAAACGCTTATATACAAGTTGTTAATGATAAAGTTGATTGGTTTGAAAACAATGGAATTAATATAAGCAAAAGACAAAAAAATGTAATTTTATTTAAACGTGTTTCAAATGATTTTAAAACTCAAGAAGAAACAAAAAATGAAACATTATGGAAAGTTGGAACTATTGTAAATCATTCAAATTGGAATCCAACTGAAAACGAATGTGGTGAAGGAAAGTTTCACGCATGTTCAAAATCATATTTTTGTGATGAGTTTAGAAGCAAGTCAGATGATAGATACATTGCATTGAAAATTGCAATCGCTGATACGGCTCAATGGGAGAAACCAACTTATTCGCATAAGATAGCGTTTCGCAAAGGTAAGGTTTTATATGAGTGTGATAGATATGGAAACAAAATAACAAAATAGAAAGGTTGAAAAATGAACAGTTGGCATTTTGAGGATAATAATGATAACAGCAATCGAAGTGAATACGCATTTTTTATTGTTGTTTTCATTCTAATTTGTATAGTTAGTTACACAATATAGAAAGGGAAAAAATGAAATATAAATACAACGTAAGTTTTCCGCTTCCAGATTTAACGGCTGAAAAGTTGATTGAGATTTATGGCAGAGTCGGGAGTGGAGCGAAAAGGTCGGCACTTGCATGGCCTTACATCAGACAGGAAACATTAAATGATATAAAGGAACAGGCTGAATTTACCCAGCACGAACTGATTCTTTTATTGCGTGTGATAAATTCTAAGCCGTTTGATAAATCTATTGCGTGCTCAAAAGTCAAGTTGATTGACAGTATCAGTGAGTTTGAAAAATTTGATGCTGAATTGCTGGATAGTTCAAAGATTTATATATTAATTGACCGAATTAAAACGCTTGTACCGGCTGAAATATTCTTTCTTCAGGAGTGGGCGCAGATGTTTGATGATTCGGATTATGAAAGTTATGAAGAATATGCGAAGGAGTTTTGAAAATGGAAGACTTAGAATGTCCATATTGCAAACACGACCAAGAAGCATGTGAAATTTACGAGACTGAAGTTACTCACGAGGTTGAGTGTGATGGGTGTGGAAAAACTTTCGGCGTACAAGTCGAATATTATCCAAGTTATTCAGAAGCAATAATGCCGTGTGCCAATGACGAACCGCATGAGTTTGTTAATTTTTGCAGACATCCCATGGTTATCAATGGCAAGGTTGAATATTCTTGCAAGTGGTGTGATACAAAAGAAGATAGACCAGCTTCATGCAGTATCGGTTGCACTAAAGATAAACGTGACTGTTGGTTATGTGACGAGGCTAAACATGAGGAGACAAAATGAATGATAGATATAAATATCGGATTTGGGATAAGATAGCAAAGAAATATGCGGATATAAATTACGATATTCGATTGTGTTCAAGAACAGGGAAAATCTTTGTCAATGGACTTGACGAAGAATCAAATTTATTTGATGTTGAATTTTGCACTGGCAAGAAAAGCAAGGATAAAAAATTGATATTTGATGGCGACCGGATTAATACAAGTTATGGGAAAGCATTTGTGTTTTGGTTCGAGCAACGTGGTGCTTGGGGATATGAATTTGCTCTTGATTGCGGTTTACTATCGGATGAACTTGATAGTGATATTGAATGGATTGGAACGATTCACGACAAAGAGGATAAGCATGTTAAATAATAAAATACTTGTTGTTGCCGGGAATATCCATGAATATGAATGTTGGATTACAGAGTATAAATTGGACAGAGATGATTATGATTATATAAGCAATCCAAATCAATTATTCGGACTTGAAAGAGGGTTCAAATATATTAAAATCGGGGAGTATCATAATCATTTTTATGTCGATGATATTTTAAAAAATCTTAAACGAAGAGGAGGAATTGAAATTAAGGGATTTCCAGAGGAAAACAAGTTCACGTTTGAATGCACGGACTGCGGATTTGTCGGTGAGATATACGAGTTTGGTTACATCGGCCCGAAAGACCGTGGCGACAATCAATGTCATCCGTTCATGGAAATAATTGAAATTTGTAATGAATGTGAAGAAAAACGAAAGGGTAAAAATGAAAAGGCACAAAAACAGACCAACTGAAATTGATTTGAAATGGAAAAGTCAAACAGTTGTGCGTGTTAGTGGCGTACAGATGGAGAAGGAAAAGGTGGTTGGGCATAAAAGAGATAGGTATGATGATTTAATAGAAATTGTTGAAAAATCAAAACCAAGAAGAATCTTATTGTTATCTTGTGGACATGAACGTACAATAACTCCACGAAATAAACTATATAAAATTGGTGACAAATGTGCGTGTCCAGAATGCGAACATTTACAATGGAGACTAGATGGTGAATTTACACCGCCTACTGTTTTCTTTAGAACAATTAATGAATTGCCTTTATGGGAACAATTTTTTCCAAGTGGAGAATTCGAAGAAAGGGTTGACGATTGGAATGGATATGATGCAAGGGGCGAAACATGTGGTGTATTTACAGTAAAAGAAAAACGAGGACGTTTAGTTGTTTGGTTTGAGTAATCAAATAAAAGAGGAATAAAAAAGGAAATCCAGAATCTTTGTATTCAAGTTCTCATGGAGCCGGTAGAGTAATGAGTCGTAAGCAAGCCAAGAAGACTATTGACATTAAAGACTTTGAAGATGCGATGGTTGGGATAACATCGAAAACCGATGTTAATACACTTGATGAATCGCCAATGGCATATAAGAATATTTTTGAAGTTATGGAATTGCAGAAAGATTTGGTAAATGTTTTGCATCATGTAACTCCGATTATTAATATTAAGGGATAAAAAAGAAAGGGAGAACAATGGTTAAAAAATTAGAAAATATAGGATTCTATACATTAAACGATAGCAGGGCAAAGAACGTATCATTAGATAGTCCTCTTTGGCGTTGTGAATTGCTATTGACTGACCGATGTAATTTTTCATGTCCATATTGTCGTGGCCCTAACCAATATACTAAAGGCGAATTATCTTTTGAAGAAGCCAGATATATTATTTACTTGTGGTCTTTGCATGGTTTAAAAAATATTCGCTTTTCCGGTGGCGAGCCAACACTGGTTGATTACCTTGTTAAGTTAGTTCATTACACAAAATTTGTTGGAGTTAAAAGAATAGCTTTATCAACTAATGGCTCTGCTGATACAGCACTATATGAAGATTTGTTAAACGTTGGAGTTAATGATTTTTCTATATCTCTTGATGCTTGTTGTGCATCTACAGGCGACATGATGACTGGTGGAATAAAAGGTGCATGGGATATAGTTAAAGAAAATATTAAGTTTTTATCTAAATATTCTTATGTTACAGTGGGTGTAGTTTTAACAGATGATAACTTCAATGAATTAGCAGATATTATTGTGTTTGCCAGTTCATTAGGTGTGAGTGACATTAGAATTATTTCTTCTGCACAATGGAACAATGAAGAAAAGTTCAAAAATTTATTTAATGATACTGATATATTAACAAAGTATCCAATTTTAAATTATAGAATAAAGAATTTCAGAAATGAAAAAAATGTTCGTGGTATCAAGGAAGATGATTGTAATAGATGTTGGTTGGCATTGGATGATATGTCGATTGCTGGTAATTATCACTTTCCATGTGTCATAGCTATGCGTGAAGGAGCAGAACCAGTTGGAACAATAGATAATAAAACAATGACAGAAATACGCAGAGAACGTTTGGATTGGATAAAAGAAAACAAAACAAATGAGAATAATATCTGCAAGAGAAATTGTCTTGATGTTTGTGTTGAATATAACAATAAAGTAAGAGAATTGAATGACTGTGAAAAACTCATTAAACATACAAAGAATACCAAGTGATAGTTTTAATTGGCAAAGATGGCGACAATGCGATGTGTTGTCTATGTTTAATTGTTGTTGCCGGGAATATAATTTAATTAATAGCAGAAAAACTTTAAGAAAATATGCGATTGGTTATCACAAATCTTGGCGATTAGCATGTAGACCAAAATTAAATTGTATGGCGGTAATGTTTTTAAAAGATAATAAATATAGTTGGTTTCATTTAACAACAAAAGAATTTTTATTAATCTTTAATTGTAAAAAATGGGAGGACTAAAAATGAAAACTCTAACAATAATTTTAATCTTATTCAGTCTCTACTTTATAGAATACCGAGGATTGAATTGGTATTTTAAAACATGCACAATGAAGAAATGTAGTTTTCTTTGTTGACAAAAGCAAATTCGTAAACTATTATAAAGTTAAACAACTAAACAAAGGAGTAATGTTATGCCAAGGAAGACGAAAAAGAAAACAATCGCACCAGTATCAGAAAAGAAAGAAGAAGTTAAACCACAAGTACCGGAAGCTAAACTAAAGGCTAAACCAAGTGGCTTGAAACTTAAAATCAATCTTATCAAGGATTGCATTGAAACTGCTATTCCAGAAATTGATGGCGATGAAATTATTCTCAAGTGTCGCAAAGTCAGAACGATTTCAAATGATATAGCAGATGGATATATTTTCGGGCCGGACGAACAAATCACGGTTCAAACCGGAATTGAAAGTATTGACGGCTCAGATGAATACGCTTTTATGATTCTTCCGATTAATGAATACATGGAAAAGCATGAGGTTGCAACCCATCCTGAACCAGTTATATGTCATGGTGAATTAAGTGTTATTCTTTTTTGCCATGGTCACTCGTTGAACATTGAAGCAGGAATGCCGGTTGGCAGATTAATATTAAGGAAATGTATTAATGTCAAAGCAGAAATCAAGTAGTGAAAATCAAAGTACTTATGTAGAATTGTGTGGTTCATTCGTGTCAATGGAAGGGCTTGAAGTATTGACTATGTTTGAGAAATTGCCGATTGAATCACGCAAAAAACTTTACAAGACACTGGTTTCCTATAATGAAATGTTGAAAATAAAAAGCGAAAAAACTACCTAATATATATTACATTGATTTGACTTTTCGTTTAACTATGCTTAGATTGATACCAAGTACTTATATAATTTAAGGAAAAAATCTATGCGTAAAATTCATTCATTTACAGGAAACACGCCAGAAGCCACAGATTATAATTCCAGATACTCAAGATTAAACCCACCGCAAACCGAAGAAGAAGCCATTGCTCACAACCCACGTGTTGCGCCTATCACAACTCGATCAGACTTAGAGGGTTTTGATAAGTTAATAATGACTTTTTCAAGTAATTCGTCTACAAAGATTACTGCAAATTTAATCAACAATGTTCTTACCGGTGCAGATGAAGGCAACGCTACAGACCAAGCATCTTTATTTCAAGCTGTTCAGGAAAAAGAACCGATTATAACCGCACATCTTCAGACAAGGATTCTTGCATTGCTCGGTCTTGATTGGTCAATCATCAATAAAAAGTTCAGTAAAAAAGATGAGTCTGAAGAATCAAAAGCAAAAACTGTTCAGAACATTCTTGAGAATGCCGGACTTTATGATTTGATGCGACATCTTTCAGATGCGCTTGGTATGGGCTATGCTGGTTCTGCAATTTTGTGGGGGCGTGGTGGTGGCAATATAAAAAAGTTTGACCCTGTTCATGCGACTAATTGGGAATTTGACAAAGAGGGAAATCCAGCCGTTATTTTTCCAGAAACCGGCGAGCGCAAAGGATTGAATGAGTTTCACAAGTATCAATATGTTTTTCACAAGCATCAACTAAAACCGGGAATTCCATGTCAGGGCGGTTTGATTCGTGCCTTAATCTGGATGTACTTCTTTAAACATTATGGGTTGAAACACAAGGCAAGATTTTTGGAACGTTACGGTATTCCGTTTCTTGTTACGAAAATTTCCGATGCTGATTTTGCAAATGCAACGACACGTGCAAGTATCAAAAATTCTTTGTCTGGAATCGGAGCAGATGGAATTGGAGTTATTACCGAGAATACAGACATTCAGCCGATAACCGCACCGGCACAGGGCG